>ERZ778515.487-NODE-487-length-34202-cov-7.506282_pt1 | contig 34202 bp, 27 predicted proteins | sample MGYA00510343_ERZ778515 | MGnify/ENA primary metagenome ERZ778515 (study PRJEB29527, sample SAMN07138965) | mouse gut metagenome | material: feces | host: mouse | place: China:Nanjing | collected 2016-01-25 ...
TTGCAAGCAAGCTTGCATCGGATTTCTTGACCTTTTGACCCTGGTATCATATTATACAATTGTCAAATTTTACAACGGTTCCTTATTCCTTTATAGAAAACTTTGATAGAATTAATTATTAAACGAAAAGCAAATCTTTTTCACCACATTAAATCAAACGCTGCAAACGCATCTTTCCTGTCAAAATGTTCTTCTTTGTAGCGCAGCAAAAATGCTTTGATCTCGGCATCACTGTCTTTAATATCTTCTAAAAGATCTGCAAAATTATCTTCTGTTATACACCCTGCCTCCGCAAAAATCCGATAATAATCAAGTTCACTGCGATGTTCTTCCACAATAACTTCCCATGCCTCAGGCGCATCTGTGCCTTTTGTATGTCTACACAAATACGCCATAAGTGTATCTTTGACAATATCAGACAATTTGTAAGCATGTAGCAGTCGAAAATAGACCACGCGCAACTTCATTTTGCGTTTTTCCACGGGATACGATTTAATATCGTAATCCTTTCCCTCATAGTCTTCTTCCCCACAAGTCCACAGTTCTTCAAAACCGTCTAAGTCATCCAACGCAAGCAATGCAAGCAATTTTTCATCCCAGCGTTTCACCCATTCATCTTTCCCCACATTTGTCGGGTCAAACAAAAAGTAGTCATGTAAAATTGTAACTGCCAATGCTAACATTCTGCCAATCCCCTGTGATGTACGTAACGCGCGTTCTTCCTCTGTTCCATTTAATACAATCTCTCGCAACCGTCTGCAACCCAGAAAAAGTTCTTTTCCACGATTTAGAACATGATATGGTATTGTGATAGTTCTAAGTTGTTCCATATGGGCAAATGCCCAATCTCCAATTTCTTCTATGGTATCTGGAAGTATGACGCCGCGAACGGTCTTACAACTTAGAAAAGCCTTGCGTTCTACGCCAAGCACTTTCCTATCTTCTATCTGCGGCGGAAGTATCACTGTTACGCCAATACCATGATACTGTTTGAGAATATATCCCTCCTTGTATGGCCTAAACATAAGTTGCCCTCCACCATCACCCAGATTTTCTATTAACTTGTCTGTTTTCCTATCATCATTCATATAGTATTTCTCCAGAATTATTTATTGCATTCAAAAAGGCTGCCACGCAGTATCATATAATGCACACTTCCTACAACTCCAGCGCGTTAATTTCCTTCATAATATCGTCTTGACGCTCGTGCAACATCAAGTCCTCATTGTGCCTGTGATAATCCTCACTTCCATACAGAGCGATAAAACGTGCACTGTAAGCATTGACCGTCAACTCTGTTACTAAAACAAGTACTTCATTTCCATCCATAAATGCAGTCTCACTAAAAACAAATAAGTTGTGCAGTCTTTTTTGTATCCTGCTATTTTCTTCTTTTAATTGCATTGTCTCTGTATCAAACGCAGCCTTCAAAAGACCAAATGCCTTCGTTGAATCTGCATTACTTTGCAATCGAAGTGCTTTTTCCTGTTCTGTTAGAAAACGAATAATAGCTCTGTGTTTTCTCTTTTCTTCATTTGACAGCGTACCTGCATTTGTCATAGAACAAATTATTTTCTCCCGATTCTCTACTTGCACTTGCAGCATCGAAGAAATATCTAAAAAAAGTTCTGTATCTTTTTCTTGTTTTTTCTCATAGGACAATCGTATTGCTTTGAGTAATTTCATAAGTTCTGTCAGATAGTCCGATTTCTCAAGATTTTCTTTCATCTCACTCTCTAGCTTGTCTAAAAGCATTCCAAGCAATGATAAACGCTCATCAAATTTCGCAATTCTTGCGCGCTCCACAACCTGCGCGGAATTAGTGCCTTCCAGAATTTCTTCCACTTTGTAATCTTTTTTATATTTATTGTACAGCTCGTAATATGCTGTAAACTCTCTAACAATCTTATCATTATGAAGGTATTGCGCGACAAGTGTCTCATCCACCACAATGCCTTCCTCCTCGCACAAAAGCATCATAGCAGATAAATCTTCCCATCCTCTTGCTGTCACATAAGACTTACCACCAACATTTGTTTCCACACGGTAAAAATCATTCTTTTTCATGTCAAGATAAGTAGTAACTGCATTGTGTATTCCCTGTTTTAAAGCATATTCCTTCCACGTTGCATAGTCAGCCTCCACCTCAACCAACTTCATGCGGTCCATTGTCACCACGTCAAATTCACGCACAGATTTATTGTACTCAGGCGGATTTCCTGCTGTGACAATCACCCACCCTTCTGGAACTCTATGCTTTCCAAAAACTTTGTACTGCAAAAACTGTAACATCGACGGTGCAAGCGTCTCCGACACACAGTTAATCTCATCCAGAAATAAAATTCCCTCCTCAATACCAGACTGTTCCATCACTTCATAGATAGAAGCAATAATCTCACTCATTGTATATTCCGAAATATCAAATTCCAACCCTTTATAACTTTTATGTGTAATAAAAGGAAGCCCCAGCGCGGACTGTCTTGTATGATGTGTCATGGAATAGCTCACCACGGCAATTCCTAGTTCCTGTGCAATCTGCTCCATAATGGCAGTCTTCCCTATTCCCGGAGAACCCAAAAGAAATATAGGGCGTTGACGCACTACAGGAATCCGATACTCTCCATACACATCTTTTTTCAAATACAATTTTACAGAATTTTTAATATGCTCTTTTGCCTGCTTAATATTCACGCGCAATCTCCCTTTCTTTTTTCATTCTTTTTCATTCCTCAAGCTCCTCCACTGGAAGTACAAGCTTGATTGCCCATGGTGGTATTGGCGGTTTCTCATAATTGTCTTCCAGAAACACAAATGCTGTATCATAACCATGTGACGGTTTCTGTGCCGGAAACACACCATATCCATCTGTAAAATAAATTAACCCTTTTAGATTTTCAAACGCTCCACTTTCCACAGCTTTATCCACATAGTCAAACACTGGCCGAAAGTCAGTAGACCCAAATCCTTCCAGTTGCCCTTCCCGCATAAAACACTCAAATTCCTCATCATTTGTAATCTTCGTATCACGACGCACTTCTGAATCACATTGCAAAATATGAATATTAACTTTGCGAAAAAAATTTTCGCTGCTTTTTAGTATATGATACGTTTTGTTTAAAAACGCTTGTACTATGCTTCCGCGGCAGGAACCAGATGTGTCAATAGCCACCACAAACTCTTTAATTTTGTTGATGTCTTTATACTCAAGTGGCTCTACTAACGGAAGATTTCCGTAAAGTGATAATCCATACATATAATATACATAATCAAATTCATCATCATTGATCTGTATCTCCTCACCAGACACGCTAAATTTTCGCAGAAAGTCCCCATAATCGTAGTTTTCTTTCACTGCCTCCTCAAGATTTTGCAACAGACTTTTATCATCCGATTTATCTCCTGAAAATGATTTTAATTCAGCCCGAATACGCTCGCTAATTTTTTTCCACTGCGCCTCTGTTATCTCAAGTGTCTCTGCTGGTTTCCAGCGGTCATGCACATCGCGGCAAAAAAGGCTTTCCAGCGCCAGCAATTCCTCACTTTTTAGCCTGTTCTCTTTCAATTTCCTATAGATTCTATCTGCAGTTAACGCTCCTGCACACTTTCTCCACTGATCAAGTATCTCTCGACGCTCCTCGTCACGCTCTGTCTTAAGTCCAGAAACTTGCAATCCTAGCACTGTATTTTCCACCGCCATATCTGCCGCAATATTCCACAATTCCTGTTCCACCTTATCATACTTGTAGGAATGTCCAAAAATGCAATGTAGTAATATATGCAAATGCAACCTTGTAACATTGTTTGGATTGGTCTTATAAAGCCGAAGTAGCACTGCTGGGTCATAAAAAATTACCACTGCTCTTGGTACACTCATATCACACAAAACTTGTCCACTTCCCGATTGTGCCTGAAATTCTAGGCTAGAAAGCGCCACATCAAGAAAACGCAGATGAATCAAAAGTCTATCACGCGACAGTCTCCAAACTTTTGCCGCAAGTTCCTCCATTGCTTCCACAAAGCCACCTCCATCAATAATGTTGTATCTCCCCGTTGCAGGCTTCCTCTAAAATCGCCTGTACATCTGCTCCATCAAGATCCAGCCCCTGTGCACTGACAAAATGTGTATTTTGTATACCATAAAGTTTACAGAGTGCACTGGCATACTCAAAGCCAAAATTACAGTCTCCAATATAGCCTCCGCTGGTTGTCACGTAATACATATCATCCGCTGCACTCAACCCAACAGGAGTTCCGTCCTTAGCATATGTAAATGTAATTCCCTCCACGCTTGCCGCCTCAAAAAATATCTTTAGAGAAGCTGGAAATGACATATCCCAGTAGGGTGCTGCAATTACTAACATATCCGCCTGTGCAACCGTATTGGCATAATCAAACATAGAATCCCCAAGCTGACCGGCTGCTAGAAGTTCCTCTCTACGCAAAAGTCGTTCATAGTTTAGCGGAAGCAAATTTTCTGTAGAAAGACGGATTTCTTCTATTTGAAATGCCATGTCCTGACTGTTTGCTTCCTTGATACATGCAAGTAGATGCTCTGCCAAAACTAATGTTCTTGAATCTCTACCACGCACACATGCATTGATAAATAGTAATGTGGGCATTTTTATGTCTCCTTATATTGCTTTTAAAAATTACTGTTTATGCGCACCTGATTTTGGTATCATTTCGTTCAACAAAAGTATAGCCAACATACTCGCACGCAAAATACTAATGTGTGAACATTTTGACACACGATTTTATTATTTTGGTGGACAAATGGACAGTAACCTTAAAAGACTTTCTGGCACTTCCGCCGCCATACGCTCATATGCTGCTAATGATGGATGCAGGTGGTCCCCACTGTCATACTCCTTTGCAAATGCCGCCGGATTGGCACTGTCACAAAGTGCTTTATCAAAGTCAATACATCCTTCAATTTCTGCTGTCTTGCGAATCCACTCATTTACTGCACAGCGAAGTTCATCTCGAAACGGCTCATAGGTTCGCCAGCCATAGATTGGAAGCAACGTTCCCATATATACTTTAAGTCCATATTCCTTTGCCTGTGTGATATATTGCCGCAACCCTTGAATCAACTCATCTGCTGTCGGCAAATCACTCCACGGCCGAAATGGATTGACCTCTGTCCCTACTGGATGAATAATATCGTTAATTCCATGCTGTATAATAATACTGTCCGCACCGCTTACTTTTGCCTCTCTTGGAAATCGAATTGAACCTTTTAATCCATAAGAATCGTAAGTAATATTATCATACTGTCGCAAAATACGTGTTCCGCTTGCTGCACGTCGCACAATCGCAGTATGTGTAATGTCTTCCTGAAATAATCGCAATGTCAAATAATCAGGCCATGCCTGTGAGGTAATACTATCTCCATAGCAAATCACTGCCCTGTTTGTGCTCTCTGTATATAATTCCACATTACTTAAAAAATAAAACCAGTTTGTATTTCTTGTAAAATCTAATGGTAACACACTGCGCTGCGCATAATCTCCCACCGCATAATATCCCTTCGATAATGGACCTGTAATCAATACCGCAGAGCGCATCTGTGTAAATTCACCAAGATAAAAACTGACACTAATGTCATTTCCGCGCACAACAGAAAAAGGAATTGCATCGCTTACTATCGCTTCCCCTGCTGGTATGGTCACACTGCTATCGCCGCAAAATGTGACAGGCGTGCTAGTCTCCTCCACAATCGCGCGCGCAGAGTCCGCACTGTCTGCCACGAACACACGAGTTATTGTCACAGGCTCTGTGCCACAGAAATTATCAAGGGTTATTTTTATACTATCTCCGTCAAACATTGGACGAATTGGATAACGTAATGTCAAATCCTTAGCATAGTTTTCCGGGCGCCTGTCCGCAATTGAAATCGCATTTCCCCATGTTGTTACATATTTTTTTAAACTCTGTTCCATATTTTCATTCCTTATTTTATTTATAACACTCCAAAGTTCTTTGTATAAATTTGCAAGGAATTTTCCTATCCGCCGCAAAGGCAAGTACAAAGAAAACTTTAAGAGATTATATGATATATGGAGATTATTATAACATGAAACCAAACACACTTCAATTGGGATTGTCTCTTTAAATTATATTGTATTTAACCTACAAGATATTACTGATAAATTTCACTTGGGTATTCGTGTGCGTCCGTGTACATAAAAACCCCCTAACGATTATAACTGTTAGGGGGTTAACTGTCAGCATTTTATAGTTGGTAAGTTCCTGCTGTAACAGTTCTATTCTTAAAATCATTTCCATATGCCTCCGCAGATGCTAAGCTACAGCCTATCTTACATTCTTAACATCAAGCAAAAGTCACTCATTGGCAAAAATTATATAGACAACTTATTCCATTACCTCCTGTGTAAGTATCTTTTCACGACGATGAACACTGAAAAGCAATCCAATCAGCACTGCATAGACAAGTACCGTACTGCCTCCGCGTGTCAAAAACGGAATTGCTGCTGTTGTGACTGGAAACAATCCAACACTGATTAAAACTCCCTCAACACAATTGACACCAAGCACAAGAAAACATGCCAAGGACACCAAAACACCAAGCTGATTTTTCTGACGATATACAATATGGATTGCGCGCAAAATAAAACCGATTAACAAAAGCAAAAGTACAATTCCCACAATAAAACCAAAACGATAGATAATCACTAGTGGCACCAATCCCCCCTCTTTAAGCCCCGGAAAATAATAATCATCAAAATATGCAATATTGCCAGTTCCTATCAATTTAGAACCATACAGAACATCTCGAATTATTTTGTAAAAATATCCTTCTGCCTCCTGATACTGATTTCGATTAAAAAATGCGACAAGGCGCAGAACGTGAAGTGAATCTCTATTTGACCAAAATAGCCAGCCAAAAAACACAGTCAGTAAAATTACCACAAAACCAATGCATCTAGCGATATACTTTTTACCTTTGCCAAACATTCCTTTTGCAACTGAAGCAATAAGTAAAACTATCATGCACAAAAAAATATTGCCTGCCACCGTTAAACTGTGTGAAAAATAGAATGTCAACATACAAATTATTCCAATAGTCCCGATTGCCAAAATTACAGCTTTCGCCTTCTTTTTGCGCAGCTGATACAAGATTCCTGCAAATATAGGTACATACAGATATACTAGACTTGACATTGCTGGTATCCGTCCATTGATAGTCTGAAAATAATAATGTTTCCCTAACAGAAATATTCCTGTTAATATCATACCTGCTGCAATCCCAGTTCGTCCCAAAATACTATAGTCTAAAAAATAGACTGCGATGATAACTCCAAATCCAGCAAGCGTAAAAATCAACTGTCTGGAAATTATATAATTTATCCCAAAAACTGGTATCATACACACAAGCCCTGCGGCACTTAAAAACACTGTAATCACCAACATTTTCCAGTCAGTCTGTGGCCGATGGATTCTATCCATAGAAATACCAATTTCCACTGGGTCGCCCATCTCATGCACCGCTCGCTCAAGCGCCTGATCATGCGTCATACCCGTTCGCTCATACGCTTCCGTCTGATCGATAATATGATTGGAAAGCTCACGTGCCACACCTTCCCGCGCTCTAACGCAACGGATTTGTTCCGTTAATGTTTTAATAAATTCTTCCATATCATATTTCTCCTTTCCATTTAAATTTATCTTTTATGCCATACCTAGCACATTTAAAACTGCTGTCTGGTATTCGTTCCACTCCTCTTTTTTTGATTTGAGATATTTTTTGCCACCTTTTGTAATGCTGTAATATTTGCGTACCTTTCCATTCGCCTCGCACTCATATGAAGTTAGATAATTTTTTTCCTCAAGGGCATGCAGAAGCGGATAGAGTGTTCCCGCCTTTAAAGTAAATACATTGTTTGACTTTTCCTCGAGCGTCTCAATCATCTCATAACCATACATATCCCTATCCTCCAATAGACGCAAAATTAACATAGATGTACTCCCTGATATTAATGATTTGTCAACTGCCATTTGAAACTCCTTTCTTTTAAAATCGTTAAATAAATTTTCTAAGTTTTCCCACCATCGACTCTATATATAGATAGTCTATATATTATATTTTTGATTATATATCGATTGTCTATATATGTCAATCTTTTTTGCTCATTCTTTTACTCGTCGCTCCCATATACTATTTTAGTGACCTATTTTCTGCGCCCGTGTACATAAAAATACCAGACAATTCCAGAGATAGTTTCTCTCGAATCATCTGGTATACTTAATATCTCACAAGATATATAGTACTTACACATTTCTAGCCCGTAAAAAGTAACCCACTTTTCTACAAATAACATCTTCAAATCTTCTCGAAATATTAAACCCAAAAGACTTTATACCTTAATTCACTACCAACAAATAAATCATAGTCAACACAAGTCCCACACAGAACATAAACAATCCAAATGATAAACTGCGCTCAATAATATGAAAGTTTTCAAAAAGATCGATATTTTTCATTGCAAACTTATGCGCATAATTTTTTGGCGTATAACCTTCTTTGCGCATCACCGCATAATACAGCAACCGAACACGTTCCATACTAATCCCGATAGTATGTGTGATATAATTTCCTTCTGGCAGCTCATAAGGCAGTGCGCGGTCACGATAAGTTGTTTTCCGAAGCAATACAACAATCGTATCCACAATGCTATCCAAAATTCTTGCAACAATCCCTAATACAAATGGCACTGCTCTATAAAACACTGCTCTATATACATATTTTTCTACATTAAGCCATGTTGGAAAAAGCTCACGATATCCGTTCTCATGCTTATTGGAAAAGAATTTACCCAACATCCAAAACCGCACTATCAACAAATATACAATCGCACCGACAATAATAGAAATTAACGCCCCAGAAAGATTTTCCATTGAATAATAGTGCATATTCTCCTGATGATGTTCTAACAATGCACTTAACCCAAACTGTACCAGTCCATATTCAGCAATTGGCTTTGCAACCATATTGGGTAAGATTCCAATTAGTGGAATTGGCAATGCACAGACACCGATTGCCACTTTTGTCAACATTGACATATAGTTCTTTTTTGCATCATAAGATTCTTGTACTTTTTTGTCACTATTTTTCTCAATAAACAATACGATAAAAAGTTTTGTCATATAAGCAACTGTCAGTCCGCCAGAAAACAAAAACAATCCCTCTGAAACTTTTATCATCACTGGAGTAGCAGCTATCACTGTGCTGTCTGTCGCCATAAGTGCAATCAACGCTCCATACTCGACAATACTTTCATGCAAAAGTGTCTTGCTCACATAACCATTCAGCAGAGGAATGCCTCCTACCCCTGCCGCTGCAAGCACAAACGTTATTAGCAGAAATGGTTTTTTGCGCCCAAAACCACGCACTTGATTTAAGTCATAACTGCCCACATGCGTAAAAATTATCCCTGCTGCCATAAACAAAATAAGCTTTACAAGAGAGTGATTTAACATGTGAAGAAAGGTTCCATTCACTGCCATGCCAAACACTGTAACAATCTCCGATACTTTTTCGGAGCTCGCATCTCCTGCACCAGCAGACACTGTCAAAAACTCTGCTAAAAGCGACTGCATTCCGACACCAGTCAAAATAAATCCAATCTGTGACATAGAAGAATATGCAAGCGTTGTCTTGAGATTGCCACACATTACTCCACGAATACCACCCGCCGCCATTGTAACCACACCGACAATTAACAAAAATGCTCCCCAGCCGCCCTGTGTCGGCAATACATCCAGTGTCAGCAACAAAATACCAAATATCCCTGTCTTACTTAGCACTGCCGACAGAAGCGCTGTCGCAGGTGCAGGTGCCTCTGTGTACGAATCAGGAAGCCACACATGTACTGGAAAAGCTCCTGCCTTCGCACCAAAACCCACAAACATGCATCCCGCCGCTGCATAAAGCCACCCAAGGTTTTCACCGCGCTCCATCAACGCTACAGCATGCCCATACATCTCATCAAAGTAGAGCGTTCCAAGTCGTTCATACACAATAAAAAGCCCCATTAGAATTGCCATGCCACCTGCAATCGCAATTCCAAGATAAGTTCCAGCAGCATACAGTGATGTGCGCGTCTGCCTATGTGCCACCCACATAAAAGAAGTGAATGACATCATCTCAAAGAAAAAAAACAAAGTAAACAAATCAGCGGCATAAAAGATACCCATTGTTGCGCCAAGCGTCAGCAAATTAAAGATATCATATCTTATGACATTGATGTCATTTTTCATAAATGTATATGAAAACAGCGCTGTCATAAACCAGGCAAAAGCAGTCACCGCTCCAAATATGCCGCGAAATCCTGTGTACATAAAATGCAATCCAAGACTACTTACCCCTGCAATTTCGCAGATGCCAGACAACATTCCCCGCAAGTCAAAGTACATCAGACTCAATGCTGCTATCAATTCAACAGCAGTGGTTAAAATCATTATGAGTGCTGCGACTTTTTTCCCCTTTGATTTTGAACGACATACCAGCCAAAATACCACACACATCACAAAAGGAAAGATCACTGTCCCAAAAGTATTTCTCATTTTGCAACACCCCTCCTTAGATTCGACCGCCTGCCACACTTGTAAAGAATTTTACAAGCGGCGCGCTATATACACCAATCACCACCATTGCAACCACAAATAAAAACAATGGAAATACCATGCGCCAATCAGGGTCATGAATATTATCCTGTAACTTTTCATCATTGAAATCATTTCCGGGAAAATATGCGCGAATCACAACACTAAGCATATAAATCGCCGTGAGCAACGCCGAGATCAAAAGACCTCCAACCCCTACAATGATTAATATATTACCACTCGCAAAGGCGGCTTTTGCAAGATGCCATTTCGACACAAAACCACAAAGCCCTGGCACTCCCATCAGCGCAAACGAAGATATTGTAAAAATTGCAAATATTTTTGGCATTTTTTTCGCCAATCCATCCGTCTCATACACATAATTTACATGTGCCTGTGTGATCATTGCACCTGCACAGAAAAACGAGCAAATCTTCATCACACCATGAAACACCATATGACACAATGCCCCGACAAGGCCAAGCGGCGTCATAATCAGCACGCCAAACAATATATACGACAGATTAGAAATCGTCGAAAAAGCAAGTCTGCGTTTCATATGTGTCTCTTTTACAGCCATACTACAGCCATACACAATTGTAAAGATTACAATACACAAAAGAAGATGCTGTGCCCATGTTCCCCGCAAAAAATCTGTGCCAAAACTATAATATGTCAAACGCATAATTGCAAATGCACCTGATTTTACGACTGCCACTGCATGTAAAAGTGCTGTGACTGGTGTCGGTGCTACACCCGCTTGCGGAAGCCACGCATTAAACGGACAGACTGCAGCCTTCACACCAAATCCCATAAATGCCAACACATAAATAAACAATAATAAGTTCTTCTTGTCATCTGTCTGCGATACATTTAGTACACCGCCATAGGTAAATGCAAGACTATTCCCATAAACCACCAGAAAAATTAAACCGATAAATGCAAAGGCGGCACCTCCAAGCGAATAGTAAAAATACTTGCGACTTGCGTGAACTGCCTCTCTGGTCAAAGTATGCATTACTAGCGGAACTGTCACCAGTGTAAGCAACTCATAAAAACAATACATTGTCAACATATTTCCTGACATAGCAACGCCAAGAGTCACACCATAAGTCGCAGTGTAGAACATATAAAATATGTTTTCGTGAACGCGCCCATTGTGTTCATGTTCCATATAGGGAAAAGAATACAGCGTGGCCAGTGGCCAGAGTGTCGATACCAACCCCGCAAACACCATGCTCATGCCATCTATTTTTAAAGAAAAATCAAGCTTTGCCCCAGCAAAATTAATCACGCGAATCAATTCTGTCGGGCCATGTGATAGCAACACATACGTCAATAATGTATTGACGAGTACATACAAAAAAATATAACACTCTTTGTTTCGCTTGTTCTTAAACTTTATTATCTGTAATAACATACCGCCTGCAAAAGGAAGCAGTATCACTGTAAGCATCAAACCCAAAATCATGATCTTCTTCCCCCTTCTAAAATAATCCAGCGGCAATCCCATTTTGTATCCATTGCGTCCATGGTACAGGATATAATCCAAACGCAAAAGTGATTGTTGCAAGTAATGCAATTGGTATTAGCATTAACAGATGCGGTTCTTTGTAGTCATTGCGCATCACCTCATAGTCAGGTTCTTTTAGAAAAGCATTGACACTGATTGGAAGTAAATATCCCGCTGTCAAAAGCGCTGAGACTAACAGTGCAGCCGGACCAATCCAAGAGAGTCCTGTCAAATCACTCTCAAGACATCCAGTCGCCAGATACCATTTGCTCACAATCCCACTTGTCGGCGGAATGCCAACCAATCCTAGTGACACAATTGTATAACTCCCAAAAAGAATTGGCATCTTTTTGCCAAGTCCTATATATTCATTAACTTTTGTTCGTCCTGTTACAAAAATTAATGCACCTGCAAAAAGAAACAGCGCACTTTTTATTGCTGCATGAAATATCACATGTAACAAACTCCCTGTAAATGCAGTTAAATTTAACATAGACAATCCCAATAGTATATACGAAAGATTAGAAACTGTCGAGTAAGCAAGGCGTTTTTTGAGCACGCGCTCTTTAAATGCAAGTACTGACCCCATTATAAGTGTCACTACCGCAAGGATACCCCAAACCATTTGCACCCAAGTGCCACGCAGAAACTCTGCACCAACGCAATAATATACGGTCCGAATTAATGCGAGGACACCACCCTTTACAATAATACCCGACAGAAATGCGGAGGCAGGTGCAGGTGCAACAGGGTGTGCTGTTGGAAGCCATGCATGAAACGGAAAACACCCCGCTTTCACACCAAATCCCACAATCATTAAAAATACTGCGACAAGACACATTTCAGTATTTCCTGACAGTGCAACAGCCTCTGTATCCAGCCAACCACCTGGTACAAACTCCATCATGCGCGCTGTCTCGCTGTACTGTGCAATCCCCAAAGCGCCAGAGACAGAAGCCTCAAACGTCAAGGCATATTGATACAAAAAATAAATGCCAAACAGCGCCATATATGCACCACAAAAAGAGTAAAACAAATACTTTAAGCTAGCCATAACAGCCTCTTTTGTGCCAGAGTGAATCACTAATGGCATAGAGGCAAGCGTCATAAACTCATAGAAAAGATAGAGCGTCACAAGATTTCCTGCAAAACACAGCCCCATCAGCACACCAAATGTTATTAGATAAAAGCCATAGTATCTCTTTTCATTCTGCTCATGGGCCATATAGACAAAGGAAAAACATCCTGCTAACAAAAATATAGCAATTACAATCCCTGCAAAAAATTTCCCAAGACTATCTATCGCAAAGTACACTGGAATCTTGTCAACGATATAAAATAAGACCTGCCTGTCCCCCGCTGCACCACTCACTACATAACCTGCCACAAATGCACACACCAAAAATGACAACCCTGTCACTTTTAAAAGATACTGCCTATTCTTCAATACATTCGCTGGCAAAAAAAGCAGAATAACTCCCACTAGTATAGGCAGGACAACCGAAACCAAAATCATGTAATTCATCGCACTCCTTCCCTATCATCCAAACATGGCTAAACCATCGGTAATCCAGTCTACAATTGGCTGAGAACAACACCCAAGCACAACATTTAACAAAATCATCAATATTAATGCTGTATTATATAACGGATGCTCCTTAATGCCAATCATTGCTGCCTCTCCCGTCTGCGTTTTTTTCATATTTTTGCTGACAGGTGTATAAATGCGTATAACAGTCTTCATAAAATAAATGGCATTGAGTACAGTGCTAACCGCCAGACAAATCAGCGTTGGAAGCATTTTCTGCAAACTGTTCTGTACGGCTGCTTCCGCAAACTGCATTTTTGAAATAAATCCAGAAAATAGCGGGATTCCTACCATAGAACATGCACCGATTGAAAACGCAACTCCCGCCATAGGATTCCGAAATCCACTTCCTGTTAAATCCGCAAATTTCCTACTTTCCCCAGAAGCATCGGTAAGTCCTGCCCCCGCAACAAACAAAAGTGATTTTGTCGAGGCGTGCGATAAAATATGAAAAATACTTGCCACAATGCCCATTGTTGTCCCAAGTCCAAATCCCATATAAATATATCCAATCTGAGCGACCGATGAAAAAGCGATCATACGCCGAATATCATTTTCCAAAATTGCGTTGATTGACCCCATAATCATACCGAGAAGACCAAACACAAACAAGATATTAACAATCCTTGTATTCACAATAATCTCAAAACCAACCACACGGAAAAAAATCTTGATTAACAGAAAAATATACCCTTTTGATACAAGGCTTGACAAAATCGCCGCACTGGATACTGTGGAGTAACCATATGCATCTGGAAGCCACGTGTGAAACGGATAAAGTGCACTTTTGATAGCAAGACCAACCACCACCATACCAATAGAAGCAATCAGTGGAATATTATAAATTCCTTGTGCATAGACATACGCAATGCTACTTTTGATATTACTCATCAACAAATGTCCTGTAATATCATACAGAACGCAAAGCCCCATTAAGAGTAATCCTGAACCAAGGGAAGCCATAATCATATAGCGTGTTGCTGCCTCAATCGTTCGTCCACTCTGTGTAATCATAATCAAGCCACATGCGCTGATTGTATTAATTTCTACAAAGACATACGCCGTAAAAAGGTCGTTTGTGTAAATCAATGCAAGCAGCGAGCTTAGAAGCAAATTAATCATAATATAGTAAAGATTAATTTTGGTATCCTCAATCTCGGCATCAAGATGTTCTTGACCTCCTATCAGGGAGAGAAACATTATCAGACAGAAAAAGAGTGCCATTCCGGCTTCAAGAACTCCTGCCCGAATCTCATTTCCCCAAGGCGCTGGAAAGTGTCCCATCATAAAGGTATAGGGTTCTTGTACTTCCAGCATATATACAAACAAGACAGCCGACATCACAGTAATCACAACCAAAATAAATGTGTTCCACAAACGGGCCACCTGCTTGCTCATTATCGATGTCAAAACCCCAGAACCAAGCGACAGCAGAATGCTAAAAAATGGAAAATTCTGTATAAAGTCCATCACTGGTCCTCCTTCTTAAGCATGGTTGAAATCTCATCCATATCTAGTGTGTGATATCTTCTATAAAGCCGAATTGTAAGTGAGAGCATCAGCGCTGTCACTGACACAGACACAACAATCCCCGTCAGTACAAGTCCACTTGGAACTGGATTAATATACATCTCCACACTAGTGTTCCCATTCACAACGATTGGTGCCACTCTCCCGGCAATGTAACCTTTTTCTGCAAGAAAAAGATAGGTTGCTGTGTCCATTATATTCAAACCAATAATTTTTTTAATCAGGTTTTTTTGTAGAAGAAGATTGGAAAATCCAATGCCAAACAAAATCATAGCAACTGCTTCCCCGTAATTTGCAAGCAAATTTCCTCCCATATTAAAACCCTCCTTTGCGAAACATGGCGTAGAATGCATACATTGTACAGGCAACCACCATGCCAACGCAGATATTGAGTGGTAGAATCAAACCAGAACTTAAGATTGCTCCTGGCGTTCCCAGCGGAATCCCCGTCTCAAGATGATGTGCTCCACAATAAAAGGAATATGTTTTTGCAAGACAGTAAAATAATAACGCCACAAAGCAAATCCACTTATACGTCTTCTGCGTAAAAAAGCGTTCAATCTTTTTAAAGCCAAAAGCATTGACATATAAAATCAGTCCAGAACCAATAATTGCACCACCAGAAAAACCGCCTCCTGGTGACAAATGTCCGTTTAAAATCACATAGATGCCAAAAATAATAATCATTGGAACAAGAAAAAAAGCAACTTTCTGTAAAATAATATCATTTTTCGGTTCATAAAGGCGGTCGTTTGCCTCCTCCTCTTCTTTCTTTGACCGATTGTCCACCCGCAGTAGAATCAACACTGTGCATGTGGCAATAAACAGTACATTAGACTCACCAAGCGTATCAAAAGCACGATAGTCCAAAATCATACCTGTGACAATATTCACTGCTCCTGTATCCTTCATGGCATCTTCAATATACTTGGTGGCAACCTCATTGTTATCTGGATTTGCCGCATTTCCCACCGGCGGCAAATAGGATACCATATACAGCAGGATTCCAATTAACATAAACACAAACAGTACTGAAACAACCCGATAAAATTTAGAAAAAATCTGAAGTTTTCGATTGTGTTCAACATCATAAATTTTTCTTCTTAAGATTGCCTCGTCGTGGACGCGGTGTTTCATGGCATTAATATCCTCCGCAAAAGGTGTTTGCGGCTTTAATTCCACAGTGCCAACATAAGGGTCTTTTTCCCCGCGATACCAGCGTCTAATTTTAAATGCTGTTGTCTTGCGGTATTCTTCCTCAGATAATAGACGGCTCATTTTGTTCCCCCCTTCTTATCTATAACATCCTCTTTGTCCTCGTCAATTGCCACAATCGCATGAATTTTTTTGAGTGTGACAAAAAACAAAATACTTGTAATCCCCGCTCCAACCGCTGCTTCTGTAATCGCAAGGTCTGGCGATTCCAATAAAATCCATATAATGGACATAATCAAACTATAAGACATAAAGATTATAATCGAGTTGAGCAAATTTTTAGAAAAGCTTACTGAAATTGCACACACAATCAGAAATACAAACAATACAATCTGAAATACCTGCATACTTTTATTCCCTCCCATTCTGCTTTTCTTCTGAAAGCGCCTCCACATCACATTCTTTGACAAGTTCCTCATTTGTCACCACCTCAAAACGCACAAGCACATGAGACGATACAGGAGAGGCAAACCACAAAAAGACTACTACCAAAATCATTTTGAGTGCTATGAAATTCAAACCACACAACACAATAAGACCTCCCATACTCAGCGCAATGCCAAGCGTATCCCCCAATGCCGCCGCATGCATTCTGTTTAAGACATAGCCAAACCGAAACACCCCAAATAATTCAATTCCAAATACTACAATACCACACAATAACAGAGTGATTCCTACAAAAAATTTAATCCAGAGTAGTGCTGTCATGTTTTTCTGCCTCCTTCTTTTTTCGCTCAGCGTACACACCCATATACACTTTTGTCAAAAGAGTTACCGCCAAAAATGAAATCATAGCATAAATAATGCAGATATCAACAAGATATCCCTCATTCATTTTCACTGCAAGAATGGCAATAATCACCATCGTAAGCGTTCCCATCATATTAATTGCCACAATGCGATCCGCAATACGCGGTCCTTTGATTGCCCGTATTAGACACAGAAACACCATCAACGCCAATATGACTGGAAAAACAGTCATAACAATCTCAAACACTGTTTCCAACCTAACATTTCCACTGTTCATAGGTTCCTATCCTTTCTAATCGAATATATCCGAATCATGCCTCAATTTTTTCTAAAAGCCGCACAAAGATAGAAGACTCTATCCCTTCTGCCAAGGTCTTATCCAGACAGTGCACAATAAACTTGTCCCCATCCACGGCAACTGTGATTGTTCCAGGCGTTAATGTAATAGAATTTGCAAGCAAAAATTTTGCCGTGTCTGTTTTAAAAGATATCTCAAACACAATAACTGCTGGTTCTACCACCCTACCTGCGGAACAAATTAATTTTATTGTCGCAAAGTTTGCTTTCACAATCTCCTTTAAGAGATAATACAAATATTGTATCAGATAACCACCCTTTTTCAGATAGGCAAGCTCCCGCCGAAAACTATAATTCATAAACTGACAGATAAACCAGTACAGCGCCGCTGAAATTACCAATCCAAACAACACAATCTCCAAGGTAATCTGTCCGTTAAATATAATCCACAGCAGAAAAAATAAGACAAACATTTCTTCGCCTCCTTTTATCGATAAATAATATACTTATAAATAGGATTCCCCATTGCTGAAAATTTTTCCTCATACTCTGTCATAATATTTCCAGCTAACATCTTTTCGTCATGATGCAAATCCTTTGTCATTGCCTCAATCTTCCAGCCCGCGGCATCAATCTCCGCAAGTGCAAATTCAAATAAGTCTGCATTGTCTGTCTTAAATGCAATTCGCCCATCTGGCGCCAAAATCTCATGGTAGCGCGCAAGGAACTGTCGAGACGGAAGACGTCTTTTGGCATGTCTATCTTTCGGCCAAGGGTCAGAAAAATTTAAATAAATCTGTGCAATCTCACCACACCCAAACACTGCGCAGATTTCTTCTGCATCCATACGAATAAATCGCAAATTGTCGAGCTCTTGTACTTCCATCTTCTGAATTGCACGCAATAACACAGTAGAATATTTCTCTATGCCAATAAAATTAATCTCTGGATTTAGGGCTGCAAGCTCCATTAGAAAGCGTCCTTTTCCCATTCCAATCTCAATGTGTATTGGATTTTGATTTCCAAATAGCGCACCCCATTTTCCCCTATGTGCAATAGGCTCCTGCACCACAAAACAACTTTCTGCGATTACTTCCCGCGAACCAGTTACATTTCTTAATCTCACTTGTATAATTTCCTTCCATTTTTTATCAGTATATTCGATATCATTGTACACCTATTATTTATATTTGTCACATATAAATTTCACCAAATTTTTATAAAATTCAAATTTTTTGCACAATTGTATACAATTTTATAACAGTTCCGCCATACAAAATTAATTGTGCAAATTGTATGTGGGAATTTGCTCACTAAGGGCAATTTGTACAACTAATTCTATAGGGCGGACACTCGTGTGCAATCGAGTAGAAAAGTTTCTCTTTCCCGACTCGCCGCGCGACCCGTGCGCCGCCTTAGCGGCTTATTTCCTCTGCACGGGTCTGTGTATAAAAACAAAAAGAGCTGTCTAAGACAGCCCTAAAACACGGTCAACCACACTACTGCCACCGATATCATAATCTGTATAATTGCAAATTTAAATACAGTCTGCGCGTTGGACCACCCCATATTTTTACGCACATGATCGTGAAGCGGTGTGCGTATCTTGGTGAGTATTTTTATCTTTAAAAAACGCAAAAGCGATACCTTCACAAGTCCTATTCCGCCGTCCACCATCAATACAAAAGCCACAAGAAAGTATAAAAATGGCCTTCCTGTCTTCATAATAGATACTGCAATAAAAAGTCCCATCGCCCGTGAACCAGCATCTCCCATCAAAAGACGGCTTGGGGTTGCATTAAACCACAGATAACCCAAAATACAGGCAATAAAAAGCAAAATAGTATAAGAAAATTCTGGTGCCACTCCCGTTCTATTCATAATCATATAAATCGTAAACAGCGTGATACTGGTCAGTGTGCCAGAGAGACCATCCACCCCATCCGCACAGTTTGTCACATTGATAGAACCCCATACCAAAATTACTGCGAGCACTCCATATACGATGGGAGGAAATGCAATAACCTGCCCTGTCAGTGCAATTGTGACATCACTTCCATTAAAATTTACCACCGTAATCGCAGTCATAACTGCAATCAAAAGATCCAAAAGTCCTTTGCGCAATTCTCCCCAAGACACTTTTGCACAATCGTCAAGATATCCTGTCATCATTGCAGAGACTGTCAAAATCAAATAGATTATCATCTCCCTGTCCGCATTTCCAAATATAAGCGCAACCAGCACAAACACAAGGATAAACACAAACCCTGCACCGCGCGGCTTACCCGCAGAAAGCCCTCCGTCATGGGCAAATTCCCGCCCATGATCCCTTGGAAGTTTGTTCATTCCAACTGCCAGCAGAAAGCTGGTCAACAGATATGCAAAAGCTACGCCCACAAAACCTAGAATTGCATAATCTGATACATCCAGAAAACTATTTATCATTTTTTCAATCTCCTTTTTCTGCACTGCCGTTCTATCATCCTATACTGTTTATGTCGATTTAAATAGTACAGTTTAGCCATGCCATTCATAAGCCGCCACAATGTACATTTTTATCAATAATATGATGTTGGGGGCAAAAGGTATTTTGCCCCCTATGATACCACGGATTGCTCCGCATTTCATGCTCCCGCGTACAATTTGCACAATCAATTCTATATGGCGGAACTGTTCCCTTCAAATTGACTGTTGTACAGCTTCGCATAAAATCCGTCTTCCTTATTTAAAAGCGTTTCATGATTTCCCTGTTCAATGATGTTTCCATCTTTCATAACAAGAATAATATCTGCCTCTCGAATCGTAGAAAGTCTGTGCGCTACAATAAAACTTGTTCTTCCCTTCATCATTGTGTTAAACGCCTGCGAAATCTTTATTTCAGTGCGTGTGTCAATGGAGGAAGTCGCCTCGTCAAGAATCAACATTGGCGGGAGACAAAGCATTACGCGTGTAATACAAAGAAGCTGTTTCTGTCCTTGTGATAGACTACCCCCGTCTTCTGTAATCACTGTGTCATATCCCATTGGCAATCGTTTGATAAAACTATGCGCATGTGCCGCTTTCGCCGCTGCAATCACTTCGTCGTCAGTGGCATTTGGTTTTCCCATCACAATATTTTCTCGTATTGTGCCTGCGTGAAGCCAAGTTTCCTGCAAAACCATTCCAAAACTTTCCCGCAGACTTTTTCTTGTCATATCTCTAATATCAATACCATCAATCCGAATACTTCCACTATTAACATCATAGAACCGCATTAACAGATTTATGACAGTTGTTTTTCCGCATCCAGTGGGTCCTACAATCGCCACACGTTGACCAGGCTTTACTTCAAGATTAAAATTCTGTATTAACTTTTGATCGGGATTGTATGAAAAATGAACGTTCTGCATCACAATATTCCCTCTTGGCGCCTGCAGAACCGCCGCATTGTCTGGCTCTGGTATCTGAGGTTCCTCCTCAATAAACTCAAATACCCTACCTGCACACGCCAGTGCAGTCTGCAACTCTGTCACAACACCAGATATCTCATTAAATGGCTTTGTGTACTGGTTGGCATAGCTTAAGAAACTTGTGAGCTGTCCCACGCTGATATATCTGTTTATCGCCAGAAATGCACCGAGGATTCCTACACCTGCATAGACAAGGCTGTTGACAAAACGTGTACATGGATTGGTCAATGAAGAAAAAAAGATTGCCTTGACACTAGCCTTTTGCAGACGGTCATTGATTTCAGTAAACTGTTCCATCACCTGCGGCTCATGTCCAAACGCTTTTACCACCTTCTCATTGCCAATCATCTCGTCTATCAATGCTGTCTGCTCTCCGCGCGTCTCCGACTGAAGCTTAGACATATTAAATGTTCGTTTCGCGATAAATCCCGCAATAAAAAAGGAAAGCGGCGTCAAAATTACCACAACAATTGTTGTTGACACATTGATGGAAAACATAAAAATCAAGGTTCCAATAATTGTCACTACACCTGTAAAAAGCTGTGTAAAACCCATTAACAAACCATCCGAAAACTGATCCACATCTGCAATCACACGGCTTACAATGTCTCCGTGAGAATGTCCATCAATGTATTTAAGTGGTAATATTTGCAATTTTTTAAATGCCTCGTCACGCACGTCACGCACAACTTGATAGGCAATTTTATTGTTACAAGTATTCATAACCCACTGTACCACTGCTGTCAATACAATAATAACTGCCATCTTCTTTAGTATATCCCAAATCCCATCAAAATCTACAGCACCAGGACCAAGAATGCAATCAACTGCCTCACCTGTTAAAATTGGTATATATAAGGTAAGTATTACCGAAATCGCCGCAAGTGTAACGGAAAAAAACAAGAAAATTTTGTATTTTCCAATATGATTTAATACTTTTTTAAGAATATCCTTATTCGATGCAAAATTTTTCATCTTTATCCCCTCCGCATCCATTATTCGTAACAGTTCAGCCTTCGGCTTCCTGTTACAAGCATCAAGCCATGCAAAACCACTTCGTGGTGGCTTGATGCATCTCAACTACTACGTTATTTCACGGACTTTGCAGTAAATACAAAGTCCCGAGGCTAAATTATAACTATTATTCCGCAGCTTTTGCTTTTTTATCTGGAAATTGAGAATAATAGATTTCCTGATAAATTACATTGTTCGCAAGCAACTGTTCGTGTGTACCAATTCCTGCCACTGCACCATCATCCAACACAACAATTTTATCAGCATATTGTATCGATGCTGCGCGCTGCGACACAATAATAACAGTCATCTGATTCCCCATCTCTTTCACTGCCGCGCGAAGCTTTGCATCCGTGGCAAAATCAAGCGCCGAAGCACTGTCGTCAAGAATCAATATCTCTGGTTTTCTCACAATGGCGCGCGCAATTGTAAGACGCTGTTTCTGACCACCAGAAAGATTTTTGCCGCCTTGCGCAATCATAAAATCAAGTCTGCCATCCTTGGTATCAACAAACTCTTTCGCCTGCGAAATACGCAGTGCATCCTCAATATCCTGCTCGGATGCATTTTCATTTCCCCACAAAAGATTCTCTCGAATGGTTCCTTTAAACAAAACTGCCTTCTGTGGAACAACACCAATTTTTTCTCGTAGCGCGGAAATCTCATAGTCTTTGACTGGAATCCCATCTACAATCACGCGCCCTTTCGTAGCATCATAAAAGCGCGGAATTAAATTCACTACTGAAGTCTTACCAGAACCAGTACCGCCAATAATGCCAACGGTCTCGCCTTTTTTTACAACAAAGTCAATATCCGTCAGGGATTCATCACCGCCACCACTATAAGTGAGGCTTGCATGTTCAAAAACAATTGCTGCATTCTCACCACTTATGACATCTTGCAATGTTCCATTTTCCATGCTAGATGTAATCCCAAAGATATTTTCAACGCGCTTTGCACAGGCAAGTGCTTTGGTGAGCTGTATAATAAGATTTGCCATCTTGACAAGTTCTACCAAAATCTGCGACATATAGTTTACTAGTGCAACCACCTCTCCTTGTGTGATAATACCATTGTCCACGCGTATAGCTCCAGTCCACAGAAGAATCACAAGTGCAAGATTAATAATAATATAAGTCACAGGGTTCATTGCGGCAGAAATCTTGCCGACAAAAACTTGTGTGTTGAGTAGAAGTTCATTTTCCTGCTCAAAATCTGATGTCTCTGACTCCTCATTACAAAATGCACGAATAACACGGGCACCTGCTAGATTTTCACGTGTTCTACCAAGAATTTTATCAAGCGCTGCTTGTACCTTTTTATATAGTGGCATACTGACAAGCATAATCCCAAACACAACAACTGCAAGCAGCGGAATTGTCACCACAAAAATAAGTGCTGCCTGCACATCCACAGTGAATGCCATCACCATTGCACCAAACACAATAAATGGCGAGCGCAATAGCAGACGTAACGTTAAATTCACACCATTCTGAATCTGATTTACATCGCTTGTCATACGCGTGATTAATGTGCTGGTTCCAATAGTGTCAAGTTCTGTGTAAGACAATCCTTGTATATGTGCAAACAAAGCACTCCGAAGCTTTGTGGCAAATCCAACTGCTGCCTTTGCGCTAAAATACTGCGCTGTGACGGAACTGGCAAGACCAACTGCTGCCAGTAGCACCAACACCGCCCCCATCTGAAAAATATAGGGCGTATCACTGTTGGCAATACCATTGTCAATAATTGCCGCCATAACAAGTGGCACCATCAATTCAAAAGAAGCCTCCAACATCTTAAATAAAGGTGCTAGAATGCTTTCCTTTTTGTAGTCTTTTATGTACTTTAACAAGCTTTTCATAAAAGTTTCCCCCTTTTTATTATTAATATTTCAAAATCTTCTATTTAATAGTCAATTGAAATACCATTATTACAAAAATGCGTTCTATTTTATCTCTTGATTCGGTCTTTGCTGGAGACTTATTTCAGGTGGATTAATGATTATGCCAATCTGTCGAAGTCAAATTTTCGTCAAATTCATCATATGCAGCACAGAGTAGCTGTTCTCCCCAACCATCAGAAAACTGAAAACTCATAAATCTTCCAGTCAGATAAAGGCAATCCTGTTCCATAGATGCATATAAACCATCAAAATTAAACATTGGATACTGTTGTCGCAGCCTGCCTTCTATATCTGGCTTCTCAAGGGTTCCATTGTTGGGCTGCTTATAAAATGCTTTAAATCCCCAACTGCTAATACTTTCCTGCGTATCATAGATTTGCGTTTCCAAATTATCCATGTCATATCCGTCCAGCGAACCCGGAAGTATTGCTTCTTCAATCTCCCAAAACGGATATCCACATGCTTCTAAATCATCAAACATATGATAGAGAATACAGTCATTAATTTGTTTTACATTCTCCTTGATTTCCGTTTCCTTCTGATTATAATAGTCCGCAAGTCCTTTTGCAATCGCAGCGCCATCCTCCCCCTTGTCCTTTAAATAGGAACGCAATGGCTCAAACTCAAAGGACTTTTCCTCCTGCAGCGCATCCAAAACATCATCTAATTCGATATCAATGGTGATGTTTCCCTCGTCAAAGTCTTTATTTTCATAGACGCCTGCAATCCCAATCGAAAAGGTTCCTTTTGCATGAAACTTCCCATCTTCGTATTTTATCTCTATCATTGCTTTTCATTGCCTCCTGTGTAAAATTAAATAATTAGCCTGTAAATAATAACTACTCTTTATAAATTTATTATTACAACTTGCGTCTGCCATCTTGCCATGTTACTATTTATCATAGCACAAACAGGAAAGGCGGACAACCTATGAATCTTGATTTCAATTCGACACAATCCACACGTTATCTACAAGTGTATGACTATTATAAAAACCTGATTGTCACTGGACGATTAATGCCAGGAACAAAAATGCCCTCTATTCGGCGCGGCGCAATGCAGCTAGGTCTGAGTCGCACAACAATTGAGACCGCCTATCTATGCCTAGCAGCGGACGGTTATATTATTTCTCGACCACAAAGCGGATATTATGTCACTGATAGAACTGTAAATCCATTCTTTAAACAAAATACCCATACCAAAAAAATGACTACAGCACACGAAAATAAAATCTTATACAATTTTACCTCTAACAATGTGGACGCAGAAAGTTTTGACTTCAGCCTGTGGCGACGTTATATTAAGAGCACATTACGGCAAGATGGACGTATGTTGACTTACGGTGAGCCGCAAGGCGAATATGAACTGCGTGAAGTTGTCTGCCACTATGTAATAAATAAGCGAAACGCTGTCTGTCGTCCTGAGAATATTGTGATTGGTGCTGGTTGCCAAGCACTGCTTAATATCCTCTGTCCGCTCATCAAAAAGCGTCACACAGTCTGTTTCCATGACGCACGCTTTGCGCAAGGTATGGTTATTTTTGAAGATTATGGATTTAATATTGAAAAAGACAAAGAAAATGCAAATGTACTCTACATGACACCATCTCATATGACTTCTCTTGGCGATGTGATGAGTGTTGAAAAGCGGCTTACACTTTTAAAAGAATGCGCAGTTCATGACCGATTAATTCTCGAAGATGACTATGATAATGAATTTCGGTATTTTAGCAAACCAATTCCATGTTTGCAGGGACTTGCAGGTGGTGAAAATGTTGTCTATTTAAGCACCTTTTCTAAACTTTTGTTGCCTTCCATTCGCCTAAGTTTCATGATTTTGCCCGACTCACTACTACCCTTATACGAAGAAAAAAAAGCACTCTACAATCAGACTGCCTCCAAATCAGAACAACTTGCTCTTTGCCAGTTTCTACGCGACGGACATTTGGAAAGCCAAATTCGGAAACTAAAACGCTTGTATTCCAACAAAGCAAAAACTTTGTCTGCACTTTTAGAAAAAACTTTCGGTTCTCACGCGGAAGTCTACATGGGTGAATCTGTCTTTCTCGTACACCTAAAAATAAAGTGCGCGTTGACCAGTGATGAACTATGTGAGAAAGCAGCTAAAAATGGGGTTTTAGTTTTCCCTTTCCACAAAGACAAAAAAGAAAATGATGGTTTTGCACATATTGCACTCTCATGCTGTGAAGTTCCTGTGGAGAAATTTCCTGATGCTGTAAAACGGTTATATGAAATTAATTATAGTGACCATTGTAGCTAATTTTACGATAGTAAAATCCTACCAAAATCAGCATATATCTTTTGTATTCTCAAAAGCTTCCAGTTCTCTACACAGTGCTATAAAGTCATCATATACAGTAATTGTCTGTAAGTAGCGAAAATCCAAAATCCACCCTGAACTGCGATGTCTTAAAAAATCCGCATCCCACAACGGAACATCGACAAATCCTTTTTTGTAATCGTATTTCAGCGGATCATACTGTGCAATATTTGTGCGAAAATATTTTACCTTTGCCATACATAATTTGTTGATACGAAACAATAGACCAATTATATCTGTGCGCGCAAAAAAGGCATCTTTAAAAATAAGATGCTTATGTGCATTTTCCTTCTCTGAATACCAAGCGCAGTTTTCATGTTTCAATCCGTATTTCTCTACAAGCAGTTGTTTTTCATCTTTTTTCTCAATCATTTTTTATCTTCTTTCTATATCTTCTCCAATACTTTTATCCTACCACTGCTCTTTTTTGTTATAATACGCTACCAAGAAAAACATTGTCAAGTAATACTTGAATAGGATTTATATAAATTAGGTTTCTTTTCACACCCGCACCATACAATTACTAATCTCACCCGTTGGTGCAAAAGGCAGTTATATTAATGCATTTCAATACATCTCATGTTTCTATTAATCCCGCTGTCTGCTCTCCGGCTTCGTAGGTGTTGCTAATTTCAATACATCTCATATTTCTATTAATCATCAACTCTGGCAGCTCTATTAAAACATCAATATCCATTTCAATACATCTCATGTTTCTATTAATCCATCAATATCCTTAAGCATTCTGTCGTGATATTCCAATTTCAATACATCTCATGTTTCTATTAATCTCACTGTTGAAATCGCTTTTAGCTTCCGTAGATATATTTCAATACATCTCATGTTTCTATTAATCCCTCCAGCTTTTTTGACTTAGATAGAGTTATACCATAATTTCAATACATCTCATGTTTCTATTAATCAATAATAACAGCTGTCATTCTTTATATACCTCCTATTTCAATACATCTCATGTTTCTATTAATCTGTATGTACTATTGCAGATTGCCTTATATACAAGACTTCAATACATCTCATGTTTCTATTAATCATTTTCCTATAAATTCACAGGCACCCACTATTTGCAATTTCAATACATCTCATGTTTCTATTAATCGCGATTTTAACAGCGAGGTAAGTGATTCGGAAGCTAATTTCAATACATCTCATGTTTCTATTAATCGTACAGCCCTCTGCGCAAGGGGAGATAAAAGCGCTATTTCAATACATCTCATGTTTCTATTAATCTCACAAGCCGCACAGAGCGCACAAACAAACTTAGAATTTCAATACATCTCATGTTTCTATTAATCACAGATTTTCCAGGCGTTGAGCGATAATGAATTAACATTTCAATACATCTCATGTTTCTATTAATCTCGCGTGGGTAAGCATTTTGTTTAATGTTTCACGATTTCAATACATCTCATGTTTCTATTAATCCCGGAAGATTATAATCCCACTAGAGCCATTCCCTTATTTCAATACATCTCATGTTTCTACTAATCATCCAAAAAATAATAGAAAATTTTAGAAAACCTCTATTTCAATACATCTCATGTTTCTATTAATCCAGATAGAATTTAACTCTTTGGAGTCCAAGCAAAATTTCAATACATCTCATGTTTCTATTAATCCCGTTTATGTTTCATGTTAAACATTTTTTAGGAGGATTTCAATACATCTCATGTTTCTATTAATCTTTCTTATTTTTCTATTCCCTCCGCGTTACTCCCATTTCAATACATCTCATGTTTCTATTAATCCTTATTTCCGCTGTTACTGGAAGGGGGCTTTCCTTTATTTCAATACATCTCATGTTTCTATTAATCTATTAGCCCTAAAAGTAGGTATGGCAAGACAAGTATTTCAATACATCTTATGTTTCTATTAATCATTAACTGTAACATAATAGAACTGTCTTTGCCGCCATTTCAATACATCTCATGTTTCTATTAATCCACTTGCCATATTCAGCCATTTTCTCAAGCATACAAATTTCAATACATCTCATGTTTCTATTAATCTCAAAATTCCAATAATATAATCAAGGTCTTTTTGATTTCAATACATCTCATGTTTCTATTAATCACTTCTTCCAGGTGGAACACCTATCAGTTTTACCGATTTCAATACATCTCATGTTTCTATTAATCTAGTTGCGGAGATAGAAAAAGAAGCACAGAAAACGGTATTTCAATACATCTCATGTTTCTATTAATCTACTTCTTCCAGGTGGAACACCTATCAGTTTTCCCAATTTCAATACATCTCATGTTTCTATTAATCTCCTTCTTTTGCATCAGAAAACGGTAACATATTGATTTCAATACATCTCATGTTTCTATTAATCCTTCTTCATCGCTCATTTCTGGTTTTATAGCTTTATTTCAATACATCTCATGTTTCTATTAATCAATTCTGTACCGCTTATATTTATCAATCCATCATCATTTCAATACATCTCATGTTTCTATTAATCGTTCTTGCGGTTGCGTCATGGTATGTATCTTGTCTAATTTCAATACATCTCATGTTTCTATTAATCATTGTTAATTGTATGGATGCATTTTCGCTAAATCCTATTTCAATACATCTCATGTTTCTATTAATCCTATTTTTTTGCCTTGTATGTTGCTTGCTATAAGTGATTTCAATACATCTCATGTTTCTATTAATCATACATCAGTTGTCACACTCTCCCCTTTTCTACCTATTTCAATACATCTCATGTTTCTATTAATCAGAATATGACCATCAGGGACTAAGCTCCAGATACTCATTTCAATACATCTCATGTTTCTATTAATCATAAACAGGATATCGACGACTACACTGACGCCAAAATTTCAATACATCTCATGTTTCTATTAATCATGGTATTTGTGGCGGTTTGGCTTACTACGGAAAGAATTTCAATACATCTCATGTTTCTATTAATCACTCATACACATCCTGCCAGCAATGGTCTGTGGACATTTCAATACATCTCATGTTTCTATTAATCGCTTCTATGGTGTCGGCGGCTTCGTTCGCAAGCTATTTCAATACATCTCATGTTTCTATTAATCTTCTTACTCTGGTGGTGCTATGTTTACTTCCCTGTCATTTCAATACATCTCATGTTTCTATTAATCTTGAAGAACTTAGTTCTTCTGGTGTTGAAGGTGACAATTTCAATACATCTCATGTTTCTATTAATCCACACGAGTAACAACTTGATAAGTATCATACAAATATTTCAATACATCTCATGTTTCTATTAATCGCACCACCAGAGTAAGAAACAGAAAAGCTAGAATCATTTCAATACATCTCATGTTTCTATTAATCACTCGTGTGGGTAAACATTTCACCTAATGTTTCACGATTTCAATACATCTCATGTTTCTATTAATCTATCCATTAGGTAGACCTCCTATTATTAGAAGTAGATTTCAATACATCTCATGTTTCTATTAATCAATAGGGTAACAGCACTGGAAAATAAGTAGGAGGATTTCAATACATCTCATGTTTCTATTAATCCTTTCAGCGAGCATACAAAGCCGAACTAGAACGCCAATTTCAATACATCTCATGTTTCTATTAATCTTGTAACGGAGAATGTATCTTTACAAGAGCAAATCTATTTCAATACATCTCATGTTTCTATTAATCGGAACTTATCACAAAATATCTGGAAGAAATTGCCGCATTTCAATACATCTCATGTTTCTATTAATCTTTTTCCGTTATTAAATAGAGAGTTTGGCAAAACATATTTCAATACATCTCATGTTTCTATTAATCTTGCGTTCCGAGAGGCTGCTGCGCGTCTGTTGCGGTATTTCAATACATCTCATGTTTCTATTAATCCTATGGTGTCGGCGGATTGCTCTAATAACATTTTTAAATTTCAATACATCTCATGTTTCTATTAATCGTTCGCCCCTTTCAAAATTTCATCAATGCAAGAATATTTCAATACATCTCATGTTTCTATTAATCCTCTCAAGTCTGTTCCTCAAGTTAAAGAAATTCTATTTCAATACATCTCATGTTTCTATTAATCCTAGTCAAGGTTGTTACTGGAAGGGGGCTAACATTTATTTCAATACATCTCATGTTTCTATTAATCGACTTATGACCCTCTAGGCGTTTTCTTATATTCTTATTTCAATACATCTCATGTTTCTATTAATCGTATACCTATTATATGCTTTCTTTGCTTACGTTGTATTTCAATACATCTCATGTTTCTATTAATCGTCTTGTAAAATAAGGCTTTCCGCGCAATCAACTAATATTTCAATACATCTCATGTTTCTATTAATCGAATTTTTCTGCTAGAACTTCGTCATACCTCTTATATTTCAATACATCTCATGTTTCTATTAATCACTTCTTCTAGGTGGAATACCTATCAATTTTCTTTATTTCAATACATCTCATGTTTCTATTAATCAATTTAAACTCCTTGAGCTTGGTTCTCCTGCTGCATTTCAATACATCTCATGTTTCTATTAATCCAGTACGGTTATGTTAGATGTTTGTATAAAGGCAATTTCAATACATCTCATGTTTCTATTAATCACAAACAATAACGCACCTGAGAACGTGCCGGGAGATTTCAATACATCTCATGTTTCTATTAATCTTCTGTAACTATGTATTTTCCGGAAAGCGTTGTGAAATTTCAATACATCTCATGTTTCTATTAATCATTAACTATAAAAGTAAATAAAGGCAGTTATGCAAATTTCAATACATCTCATGTTTCTATTAATCTCTTAATACGATTATAGGAGGTGGCAGAAAATGAAATTTCAATACATCTCATGTTTCTATTAATCATCATCACTTGCCCGGTCTATAAGCTGTTGAATATCATTTCAATACATCTCATGTTTCTATTAATCGTCCTAATCTGTGCACTCTATCCTCACTTTGTAGCATTTCAATACATCTCATGTTTCTATTAATCGTTACAGTACAGAAATCGACACTTTTAGGCACTGGCATTTCAATACATCTCATGTTTCTATTAATCGTGGATATCCGCACAAGAAAGATTGACCCAAAGAATTTCAATACATCTCATGTTTCTATTAATCCCGCCTCCATGTTGCTCATATGCCTGTTTTATATTATTTCAATACATCTCATGTTTCTATTAATCTATTTTTTCCAGCACTTTGTAACGCGGAAGAACTATTTCAATACATCTCATGTTTCTATTAATCTAGCCTTACCATACCTACTCTTAGGACTAATGTCTAATTTCAATACATCTCATGTTTCTATTAATCAGGTATGCGGTTGTAACAGGCGGTTCCTTTAATATATTTCAATACATCTCATGTTTCTATTAATCCTATTTGCACTTTCGTCTTTACTATCGCTTTGCCTATTTCAATACATCTCATGTTTCTATTAATCACGATCTGGCGGTGGCTCCCGTCTGCTTCCTTGCAGCATTTCAATACATCTCATGTTTCTATTAATCCTTTTCGATCACGGTCACTTTGTTGGTTTTTGCCAATTTCAATACATCTCATGTTTCTATTAATCTGTCGCGCTGTCATGTTTCTGTCGATTAATTCCTTCTATTTCAATACATCTCATGTTTCTATTAATCACGTCCCAGTCCTTCTGGTACTTGGCAGCGTTCAGCAATTTCAATACATCTCATGTTTCTATTAATCCCTATTGGTCTACCACTTTTTTTGTCACTTGCCTATTTCAATACATCTCATGTTTCTATTAATCAAATTCTATTCCGAATTAGCAAGGCAATTGACAGAATTTCAATACATCTCATGTTTCTATTAATCTCCGTATGCGGCACTTCCACAAGTTCCAGAAGGGTAATTTCAATACATCTCATGTTTCTATTAATCTCCGTATGCGGCACTTCCACAAGTTCCAGAAGGGTAATTTCAATACATCTCATGTTTCTATTAATCGACCAGAATACAGATAAAATTACGCAAAATCAAGAATTTCAATACATCTCATGTTTCTATTAATCGTCAGCGGAAAGACGGATTATATCAAGCGAGATATTCATTTCAATACATCTCATGTTTCTATTAATCCCATCCGGAACTAAAATTTCTTCCGCTTTTGTATGATTTCAATACATCTCATGTTTCTATTAATCGTTTTCGAGATGGGCGAAAACCAATATCACAGAGAAATTTCAATACATCTCATGTTTCTATTAATCAAAAAATTCCCGTTCTTCCGCAAATTCAATTTCGATTTCAATACATCTCATGTTTCTATTAATCGGCTTTATGGACTGTACAAATTTCAACTCACTTGATTTCAATACATCTCATGTTTCTATTAATCTAAGAAAAGAATATAAAAATGTAGACAGTTATATTATTTCAATACATCTCATGTTTCTATTAATCAATATTGGGACAAACAAGCTACGCGATATGTCAGAATTTCAATACATCTCATGTTTCTATTAATCGGATTATAATCTTCCGGAACTTCCGGAAAGGCTTCTATTTCAATACATCTCATGTTTCTATTAATCAAGCAACAAAGCAAAAAAAAGGCAGTACAACACATAGATTTCAATACATCTCATGTTTCTATTAATCAACTTTCCATAGTAACGAAAGCAACATAATCTTCATATTTCAATACATCTCATGTTTCTATTAATCCATGGTCGGTGATCTCTGCCTCCACGGTGTAGTCTGATTTCAATACATCTCATGTTTCTATTAATCAGAATTATTGTTACTAATAATATCGTCTGCGTTTATTTCAATACATCTCATGTTTCTATTAATCTAGATGTAAACAAGACACTTGTTTATCAAAAATATCTATTTCAATACATCTCATGTTTCTATTAATCCTATTTTAATATTTTAAAAATGTACATCTAAAAAATTTCAATACATCTCATGTTTCTATTAATCAAAATACCCTCCGCCGGTGGAATGTTCCATCTGCATTTCAATACATCTCATGTTTCTATTAATCCCTGTACTTTTAAATTGTTTTAATAATCTATATAAATTTCAATACATCTCATGTTTCTATTAATCCAGAAAAAGCATTAACAACACAAGTTAGAAGAACCTATTTCAATACATCTCATGTTTCTATTAATCGTAGTACCAATTATATGCTTTCTCTGTTTTCTCTGCATTTCAATACATCTCATGTTTCTATTAATCTCTGTATTGGTTTTTGGGGTACCTTAGCGATAAATTATTTCAATACATCTCATGTTTCTATTAATCCTGTATTGGTTTTTGGGGTATCTCACCGATAAGTTATTTCAATACATCTCATGTTTCTATTAATCAACTTTGGATTCCTTTTCAGGATAGGGCGTATTCTTTATTTCAATACATCTCATGTTTCTATTAATCTTTTACTTTACCCTTGAGTGTCACAACATCATCTACATTTCAATACATCTCATGTTTCTATTAATCAAAGCTGTTGGGAAGAATTGCATCGCCAAATTTTAATTTCAATACATCTCATGTTTCTATTAATCCCCATTGCATAGACGACCTTTTCTATCATTGTCTGATTTCAATACATCTCATGTTTCTATTAATCCGCCTTTCCCAATACTTACACTATATCAGATATTGGATTTCAATACATCTCATGTTTCTATTAATCCCGTTCCACCTGATGGGTATAAACGCGTTACTGTATTTCAATACATCTCATGTTTCTATTAATCCAAAATTTACAACCCGATTTGTTTACTTTGTCCGATTTCAATACATCTCATGTTTCTATTAATCTTTATCTTGTAGTAATCTTGGCTCATTTTAACAATTATTTCAATACATCTCATGTTTCTATTAATCCAAGACAACTTCGCCGTTCCGCTTGTATTATTATAGCACTAATCCTTGGAAAAGTCACCTTTTTTCGACTTTTTACCAGGGTTGTTTCACGAAGGCTTCCAAACGACATCATTTATTATGAACTTGCTGT
>ERZ778515.494-NODE-494-length-33987-cov-6.400330_pt1 | contig 33987 bp, 26 predicted proteins | sample MGYA00510343_ERZ778515 | MGnify/ENA primary metagenome ERZ778515 (study PRJEB29527, sample SAMN07138965) | mouse gut metagenome | material: feces | host: mouse | place: China:Nanjing | collected 2016-01-25 ...
ACATGAAAAAAGAGCGGAAATTCGGGCTTAAAGAGTTTCCGAGACCGCTCAGATATATGGAATGGTGGTAGGAATCACCACCGTCTTTCAGATAGTAAAAATAATACATTCCATCCTCGTAATATGGCATGATATCCCCAACATATGGCTGAATTGAACCATCCTTGGCAGGCAGGAAAAACGTGCGGTACTCATACGCCTCCTCCTGACTCCCTGGTGTTGTCAGTTCGGAAAAATCTTTGTCCTTCGCGCTGGACTGTCCGCAGCTGCAGAGCAGAAAACTGACCAACATACAGAAGATACCAGTAAATAGCTTAAGCTTATTTTTCATTGTTTAACGCCTCCACAATTTAAAATCAATCAATAGTTCCCCTATCGCCATCACGTCAAACTGTTTTTCCTTATTTTCACTTCCCATTCGCACCCTCTCATCTGATGTTTACAATCCGTTATACCGCGCCAACCACAGCTGCAAAGCGATATATTTCTATATCATTAATCAGCCAGCTCATATTTGGTAATGTCCATCCGCACAGCGCCGTCTGCCATAAAAGAAATACCATCCGCCTTCTGTTCTGTATAGATTGTTGCTGTCATTGCCTGTTCCCCATCATTGACAAAAATTTCTACACTGAAACGATCTAAGATTACCCGTAACTTCAACACGCCATTCTCACTGTTGACAAGACTCCTACGCTGGTGTATAATTGCCCTCCTCGAACCAGAGAACTTTCTGTCGATCTTCAATATCGAATTTCTAGTATGAAAGCTCAGCGACGTGTGGCATTTATCATCCTCCGCAAAATTCAGGACAAACTCATGGTAAATATCCTGTCCCTCCTCTGGTCTAATGGTCAACTCCATATCAACTCTCCGCCCGCTAATTTCCTTCAGCACAATTCTGTCACTGATTTTGTTTCCTAACAGCACATCATGGTATTCCACCCGATTGCGCCGTAGCTGATCCAGTTCCTGTATTGGCGTCTGGTACAGCCTGCCATTTTTAACATGCAGTTCCCTTGGAATGCTCATCTGTCCAAACCACAATGTATTTTGAGCCTTGATGCTGCAGGTATCCCAATTCTGCATCCACCCGATCATAACGCGTCGTCCGTCCGGTGTCAGCACTGTCTGCGGCGCATAGAAGTCAATACCGTAATCAATCGATTGATTATGCTGTTCCGTAAAGGTATTTGTCGCCTCGTCAAAATCACCGATCAGACACAGGGTTCCGTTTCCATTGTGGTATTCAAATCCAACTGGAAGCATATCCTGTGGGCTGGTGAGCAAAACCGCTTTACCATCCAAAATAAAGAAATCTGGACATTCCCACATCAAACCAAAACGGTTATTGTTTGCCGCAAGCACCTTCTCGTACTTCCATGAGAATCCGTCAGAACTGGAAAACAGCAAAATCTGTCCTCCTCCATCTTCCGTTCTGCCTCCAATTACACAGCAATAAGTTCCATCCTCTTTTTGCCACATTTTCGGATCCCGAAAATCATGTCTGCTGAATCCATCTGGCAAATCCTGTGCATTTATTACTGGATTATTCTCACACTTCTCGTAATCCACACCATCGCCCACTGCAATGCACTGATTCTGGCTGTCAACAATGGCGCCGTTGTTATGCCGCTCTCGCACGACACCGGTGTACATCAGTAGCTGCCTGCCATCTGGCAGTGTCACTGCGCTTCCCGAAAAGCATCCGTCCCTGTCATACGACTCGTCTGGCGCAAGCGCTGCGGGCAAATATTCCCAGTGCAGCAGGTCCTCACTCACAGCGTGACCCCAGTGCATGGAATCCCAATGTGAATCGTAGGGGTTATATTGATAAAACATATGGTACTTTCCATTATAATAAGAGAATCCATTCGGATCGTTTAACCACCCTGTACGAACAGATAGGTGGAATGCCGGTCTGTGGTCCGCCGATATCATTTTTTCTGAAGCTTCTTCATATTTGCGCGCCTCGCGCAGTGTCTGGCTGTTCATAACCAATCACCTTTTACCCTTTCCTTACAACTTATATTGCTTTTACTAAATTATTTTTACTGAAAAGAGCCGGCAGTACAGCCAACTCTTTTCAAACTTATAAATACTATTTAATTTTATTCGTAATACGCGTCAAGATACTTCTGGAAAATCGCAAGCATATCACTTAATCCATAAGCGTCAAGACTCTTAATATACTCGTCCCAGTCCGCGTCTGTAAATCCATTCATAATCCAATCAGACCTCTTTGCATTGATTGTCTTTGTAATATCAGTCTGTAGGTTGGAAAGCTCCTCTGTATCCTCCTGACTCATAAATACATTTGGATAAACATACTTTGTGTTCATATCCGGCGTGTAATAATCCTTGATCCAGTCCAGACGATACTGTGCATCATCTGGACAGGTAACATAGACACCATAGTATTCATCCAGTATCGCCAGCGGTCCGTTTACGCTTTCAGCTTCTCTTACTTCTACAGGAGAAGCATCTCCAAGCGGTGCATGCTGCAGCATATCCTCCCCGTTTGCATTCTTTCCAAGTACAAAGATATCGAAGTCATCATCCTCGCCATATGTTCCCCAATTATTTTGCGGAGACTGGAACGGATCATACATCTGATCAAGCCATGCACATACAAGCGCGGGGTTCTTTGCAACAGCAGTCACAACACAACGTCCGCGGTCATAGCCGCTGGTAAAGGAACCATTCTCAGGCGTAATATTTCTGACATCTGCTGTCAGTGCGGGAAGCGGCACCCAACCTGCAAAATCATCTATAATATTGGCGGCGTCCCAGCTAAAACATACGCCGTAACGTCCCGATTTCCCTTTTGAAACATAAGTAGACCATTCCTGTGTAAATGCCTCTGGATCAATTAACCCCTGCTCATACAGAGAGTGCAGCCAAGTAATTCCATCTTTAAATCCCTGTTGTGTTGCGGTGCAAATCACTTTCTTATCATCCGTAACAGCAATATGTCTGCCTTGATCATTATCGCCATATCCTTCGCCAAATCCATTAATCAAAATAGCCGGGTCCTGATTTCCATCATTTACAATACAGGACATTGGAATAATGCTTCCATCAATATTAAATTCCTTCTGCAGCTCTGAAGCATGATCCCGAAAAGCGATCAATACCTGCTCAAACTCGTCAACAGTTGTCGGAATCTTCAGCCCAAGAAAATCAAGCCACTTTTTATTGATAAAACTCATATCACCCACACTCTGGATTGCTGTCTTCTCAGAACCAAGCTGCTCAATCCATGGAAGCGCCCATATATGACCATTGGTATCCGTACTCATTTTCCTGTATTCAGGGAACTTGTCAAATATACTTTTCAAATTTGGCATATAAGCATCAATATACTCTTCTAGTGGAATAATGACTCCCTGGTCAGCGTACCGTAGCAAATCATTGTCGCCAAATCCTGCGGAAAAAATAAAATCTGTCAATGTACTTGTATCCGCCATTGCCAGTGTAATCTTTTCACCCCACTGATCACCCTGAATTGCTTTCCATTCAATCTCTACATTGGTCTTTTCCTGCAGACGTTTGAAAATAGTACGCTTATTCGGATCGGATTCTGTATTTGCCGGATACTGTGTCATTCCAGTCAGGGTCGTTTTCTCAGCCAATGGGAATTGAAGATCTGCTACATCCACTTCCTGCATTTCCCCAGTATTCAATGTATTATTTGACTTGTTCCCACCACATGCTGTCAAGGAAGCGAACATACTTGCTGCCAGCGCAAGAACCATTACTCTTTTTGCCAACTTATTCTTCATAATTACTCTCCTTTTCTCTTTATTTACTTTTACATTCCCAGTTCCTAATTAACCCTTTACAGAACCTGCCATAACTCCGCTGTCAAAATACTTCTGGAAGAAAGGATACATGACAAGCAGCGGAAGACTTGAAATAATAATGGTTGCATATTTGAGCAACTCACTGAGCTGTGCACGCTCTGCAGTACTCTGCATATCTGAAATCATTCCCTCATCAGGCTTACTCTGAATCAAGATTGCGCGAAGTACAAGCTGCAAGGGTTGTTTTGAAGTTTCATCCAAATAAATCATTGCATCAAAGTAACTGTTCCACATGCCAACAAACTGCCACAGAGACAGCGTCGCAATGATGGGCATACATACTGGCAGCAGAATCTTGAAAAAAAACGTAAGCTCATTTGCACCGTCCACGTCAGCGGCTTCTCTAAGTTCACCCGGAATACCCTGATAATATGTTCTTGCGATAATCATGTTCCAAACACTGAAGGCTCCTGGAAGGATAATCGCCCACATGCTGTTTTTCAAACCCATATTACTGATTAACAAGTAAGTTGGTATCAAACCGCCTCCAAAGAACATGGTAATTACAAAAATAATATTAAAGAGCTTTCTTCCTCTGAAATCTGATCTTGACATAGGATAAGCTGCCAACATCGTAACTAGAACCGAAACAAAAGTAAATACCACAGAATAAATAACTGCATTTTTAAAACCAACCCATATCTGCTTATTGGTCATAACACGCTCATATGCAGTCAGCGTCCATTTACTAAAATCAAAGGTAATTCCCTTGTTCTGTAAAGTAACAGGGTCAATAAATGATGCCACAATAATGTAAATCATGGGAACAATAATCGCAATTACAAACAATCCAAGCAATATGTAGCCTATTGTCAATAATGCCTTGTCCTGCAAAGAATATCTAGCAAATCTACTCTTCTTTTTCATGCTGCTCCTCCTTTATATTCCTTGGCCATCATTCATTTTTGCAACAATCTTGTTCACAGCAACCAACAATATTACATTGATGACCGTGTTGAATAATCCCACTGCGGTTGAAAAGCTGTAATCACCGTTAATAAGACCTTTCTTATATACGTAGGTTGCAATGATTTCTGACGATGTAAGGTTTAAATCGGTCTGCAGTGCATAAGCCTTCTCAAATCCGACACTCATAATATTTCCTGCCTGCATAATAAACTGGATAACTACCGTACTTTTAATCGCAGGCCACTCCACCGCCTTAATCTGCTGGAAAATATTTGCTCCATCAATCACTGCCGCTTCTTTTAGTTCTGTACTTGCATTTGACAGTGCCGCTGTATAAATAATAGAACCCCAGCCTGCGCCCTGCCAGATACCGCTGGCAATATAGATAGTACGCCATGCCTGTGGCATAGTCATAAAATTAATCTGTGTGCCAAGCAGCAGATTGACCGGACCTGTGACAGATAAGAAAATTCTAACAATACCGCAAAGTACAATAACAGAGATAAAGTTTGGCATATAAAGCACCAACTGAATTTTCTTTTTTACGCCCTTGCGCTCAATTCTGTTCAGCAAAAATGCCAGAAGGATTGGAACCGGAAATCCCCAAAGCATACCGAAAACACTTAACTTAATCGTATTTCCCAGATAGCTCAGAAAATCAGGCGATGACAGAAAGCGTTGGAAATGCTTGAACCCCACCCACTCGCTTCCCAGTATGCCGCGGATTGGATTATACTTCTCAAAGGCGATTAGGATTCCACCCATGGGAATATAGCGGAAGATAATCGTCAGCGCCAACGCTGGGAGCAGGAAGAATACATAGAGCTGCCAGTGCTGGACAACATAGACAAGCGAGTTGTGCAAACCGGCATTTTTCTTGTTTGCAGTAACGGTTTTTGTTTTGCCCATTGTTTTGCTCCTTTCTTGTTTTGTTTAGTCCTGAATTTTTGTTTTCAGTTCTTTTTAGAAGTTACATTTGTTTCTTTTCTTTTGTGTATTTGTAAAAATCGCGATTCAACATCTGTAAATACAAGTTATCATATTTTTTTACATTTTGTCAATAGTATTTTTACAATTTTGCTGAAAATTTTTTTATAATTTTATATTTAGTGTTCTACTTGCCGATTATTTGCAGATATTTTTATCTTTTTTTCGGAAAAATGACTTTTTGTTTATTTTTACATTTGACACATTCTCTCTTTTACATTATAATAATATCAGTATTTCAAAAACAAATTTAGAAAGGATGTGATTATCCATGGCTGACCGTGTTACCATTCAGGACATCGCAGACGCGCTGGGTGTCTCCCGCAACACTGTATCCAAAGCAATTAATAACACAGGGCTGCTCGCCGACGCTACTAGGGAACGTGTTTTGAAAAAGGCAGTCGAAATGGGATATAAACAATTTTCCTATGTAAATATCTATGGCTCCGGCAAAGCAGAGGTCTCTCTCCCACCCGAGACAGACAAGCGGGAGATATCACTGTTTACCTCCAGTTTTATAGGAAACTCCCACTTCGCCTCAACTATGTTAGACAAATTCCAAAGAGAACTTTCTGGATTAGGTTATGGCTTCACTATGCATCGACTTCAGGAGCATGAGATCGAGAACCTGTCTCTTCCCAGCTCCTACAATGAAGAAAGAACTGCCGGAATTATCTGTGTTGAGATGTTTAACAAGGACTACTGTCACATGCTCTGTAAACTCGACACTCCGACACTCTTTGTGGATACGCCAGTGGCAGATCTTAATCATCCACTGAAATCAGACTGTCTCTATATGGATAACCAGACAAATATTGGCTGTTTTGTAAGCGAGATGATTCGCAGAGAAAAAAAACGCATTGGATTTATCGGCGACATCTCACACTGCCAGTCCTTTTATGAGCGGTTCCTCGGTTACCGCAACGCCATGTACCTCTCGGGACTCTCCTGCCCCAAAGAATACTGCATTACGAAAAACAAAAAAGGCGCCAAAATTCCGGGGTATAGCCCCTATCGTGAATATCTGCTGGAAGAAATTCAGAACCTGAAGGAACTGCCAGATGTGTTTATCTGCGCAAACGACTTTGCGGCCGTGGACACTATGTATGTGTTCAAACAGCTAGGAATCCGTGTGCCGCAGGATATCTATCTATGCGGATTTGATGATTCTCCAGAATCGCACGTGACATCCCCCACACTGACCACGATCCATATCCACAGCCAGATTATGGGTTTCTCCGCAATACACCTGCTCATGTCGAGAATCAAGGAACCATCGCTGAACTTCCGTAGGATTTATACAGAAACCAGCCTGATCTACAGAGAATCAACAGAAGATTAAAATTTAACAGTTTTAAAGATTTGTATTTACATATAGAAGGGAGAATTTTTATGCGCGGCATATTTAATATGGAAGGACCAGTTATGAACTTTATCACCAAAATAACCTACAGTGCATATTTAAATATTCTATGGTTGGTCTGCTGTCTGCCTATTTTCACAATCGGCGCTTCGACAACTGCTTTGTTCTATGTCACTTTGAAAGTTGTCAAGAACGAGGAAAACAGTCTGACAAAAGCATTTTTCCACTCATTTAAAGAAAATTTTAGGCAGAGTACCATTATCTGGCTGATTCTTCTCGTTGTGGGAATTGTTCTAGGATTTGATGGTTATATATTTTACCACATGCACTTTGAAAATGCTTTCTGGACTGTTGCCACAGCAGTTTTTCTCGTTGGTGTTGTCGCGTATGCTATTATTCTGATGTACATATTCCCGCTGCTTGCGAGATTTGACAATACCATAAGAGCAATGTTCAAAAATTCGATTATGCTTGGTATGCGTTTTTTGCTCTGCACAGCAGTCATGGCTGTAATTTATTTTGCGATGGCGTTTGTTATCATCAATGTTTTCACCCCTATTATTATCTTTGGTGAAGGATTGTGCGCATTGCTTTGCTCTTACCTGCTCTCCAATATCCTGCTGCTCTGTCAAGAAAAACAGGAGGTGGTTACAATGCAGGAACCAGTCGAACTAAAAGAAAGTGAATCTATATGAGAACTCTACAGGACAAAAATCTAAAAACGCTGAAAGGCAAGGCAAAATTGCAGTATATCTGGGATTACTATAAGCTACCGCTCGTAATCGTCGCGATTCTGCTCTATGTCATCTTCTATATATTATATAATCACTTTACGGAAAAAGAGCGCGTTCTGTATACTGCACTTGTCAATGTAAATGCAGGAGAGACTCTGATAAAAGGACTCCACGATGATTTCCTAGATTACCTAAACCTGAATCCTTCTCAGAATCAACTAGAATTATACACAGGACTGTATCTGACAGACGACGACCAAAATGCATATTACCAGTATACTTATGCCTCCCGCATTAAAATTCTTGCCATGATTGACGGAGAACTGCTTGATGTTGTTCTTATGAACAGAGAAGCATTTGACGCATTTTCACAAAATGGTTACTTGTACGATCTCGCAGAATTTCTTCCGCAAACGGATGTTAGCTTGTATGAATCCATCAAATCAGACCTCACCGCGAATCTCGTTATATTAGAGGACAATGCAATTGAACATCAATTAGACACTTCTCTCCCTTACGAGGCTGTAACGGAGGAACACTACTATGGCATTGATTTGTCCCGCACACAACTTATCAGAAACGCTGGATTTGCAGAACCCGTCTATCTTGGGATTATTGCAAACTCACCGCGCACAGACAATGCCATAGCTTATATAAAATATCTATTTTTAAAGGAAGGAACATCGAAAGGATTATCCTATGAAAAACCTTGGAGGAAATGACGTAAGAAATATAATGAAAAGAACCCCGCAAAACACCCAAAAAGGGCAAACCTCAGAACCGACAATGAAAGATGTGGCAAAAGAAGCGGGTGTCGCTCTTGGAACGGTATCTAAAGTAGTAAATGGTCTGCCCGTCGGGGAATCCTATCGAATCCGAGTAGAGAACGCCATCCAGAAACTAAACTATCAGGTTAACAGCTATGCGCAGGGACTCCGGGCGGATAAAACACACACTGTTGTCCTACTAATTCCAAACACAGAGGAGCCATTTTATGCCTCTCTTGCTTACCATATCAACCTGACACTTTTAAAACAAAATTACCGTATGTTGCTCTGCTCCACAGACTATGATTCCAACTCCGAACAAGAGTATATCGCCATGGCACAGCAGAACAAAGTAGACGGCATAATCGGATTGACCTACAACCCGAATCTAGTCATCAGCAAGGGAATTCCCTTCGTGTCATTTGACCGCTGCATCAGCCCTGAAATCCCTTGTGTATCCAGCGATAATTTTGCCGGAGGACAGCTTGCAGCCGAAAAGCTGTCCGATCTCGGCTGCAGAAATGTCGCCTTCCTGCGCAAAGGATCCTCTATCAGTAACGAGCCAAACAAGCGCAAGGCTGGCTTTGAAAACGGCTGTCTCGCCCGCGGTTTGCACTATGAAATGAAGATTCTGGATGATAATGAGTCCTATAAGGAATTTGAAGTGTTTCTCGCAAGCCACGTCGTTGACGGGAAACTGTCCTTTGACGGCATCTTTTGTGTGACAGACGGACTTGCCTACTTCGTGATGAAGATGTTACACAGACTAAACCAACGAGTTCCTGAAGACGTGCAGGTCATCGGTTTTGACGGCATCCGCTTTTTCGGTGACAAAAATTATCTGTGCTCTACTATTGTCCAGCCGATACCAGATATTGCAAAAATGTGTGTGCGGCTTCTGCTGGACGAAAACTGGCGAGAAAAACCTTCTTTAGTCTGCCTTCCTGTCAGTTATGCGCATGGTGGGACTACTACTGAATTTAATGGTCTAACATACTAAACAACACTATAAAATACATGCTATATATCTGTGAATAAAAAATTTCAAAATAGGCTTATCATTATCAAAATAGGGTATCTAATATTCTGAATTATAATCCAGAACATTAGACACCCTATCTTGAAAATATTTTGCTAAGCAACTATAAAACATGTCTGTTGGCATATTAGGGTATTGATTCACATCTCTTATAGCTGTTTTAACTCATATTTTGCTGCGCATTATATATATCGGTGAATTTTGGAATTTTTTTATATTATTGAAAAAAATTATGTAAATTTCGCATTTTGCCTATATTTACCATATTATTGTTGTAAAATTTTAGTTATTTTTCTATATTTTTACCAAATTCAAACAATAATTTGCATGATTAGTGCGCTGCCTTAGCGACTTATTTTCTCTGCATGAGTCTGCACAATCAAGTAGAGAAGATTTATCTTCCCCTACTCGCGCCGGGCACCCGTCAGCGAACCGATAAATCGGTTTGATGACAAATTTCCTTTGAGTGCCTGTGTGCATGAAAACAGGACTTTGCTCTAAAATACAAAGTCCTGTACTACATTTCTAAATCTTATTAAATGGATCTAAATATCGAGAAACCAAATCAATCTCTTCTTCAATGCGCAGCAGTTGATTATATTTTGCCACTCTATCACTTCGACATGGTGCACCCGTCTTAATTTGTCCTGCGTTCATCGCTACTGCCAAATCCGCAATAAAGGAATCTTCCGTCTCACCGCTTCTATGGCTAATCACTGCTTTATAGGCATTGTGTTGCGCCATCTCCACAGCCTCAATGGCCTCACTCACTGTTCCAATCTGATTTACCTTGACCAATATAGCATTTGCAACATGTTTCTTAATCCCTGCGTCAAGACGCTTTGTGTTTGTCACAAATAAATCGTCTCCTACAAGCTGAACTTTCTCTCCAATTCTTCTGGTAAGTTCTGCCCATCCATCCCAATCGTCCTCTGCCAATCCATCTTCTATCGAGATAATCGGATAACGCTCTATTAGTTGCTCATAATATGCAATCATTTCTTCCGTTGTACGTTTGATAATTGGTTCATTGTCCTTGACATCAAACTCCTTACCTGCCTCATAGCACGCACATGCACCATTGCCATCCACACTTGCCTTTCGACGTTTTAGTTCTGTCTCTCCACTAAAATGATAAGTGCCATCTTCTTCATTATATAATTCAGAAGCAGCCACATCCAATGCAATTTTAATATCATATCCTGGAGTATATCCTGCTGCCTTAACCGCCTCCACAATTAAATCCAGCACAGCAAACGCATCTGGAAGATCTGGAGCAAATCCACCTTCATCTCCTACCCCCGTTGAAAGTCCTCTTTTATGACAAATCTTTTTAAGATTATGATAAATTTCCGCACAGATTCGCAATGCTTCTCGGAAATTTGCTGCCGAAACAGGCATAATCATAAACTCCTGAAAGTCAACGGTATTTGTGGCATGTCTACCACCATTTAAAATATTCATCATAGGAACAGGAAGTCGATCTGTTTTTACACCGCCTAAATATCGATACAACGGCATTCCCAGTGCGTTTGCAGCGGCACGCGCAGCCGCCATAGATACACTTAATGTAGCGTTAGCACCCAGATTTCCTTTGTTGTCTGTTCCATCTGTATCTACTAAAATATGATCAATCAATTTCTGACTGCACACATCAACACCGATTAGTTTATCTCGAATTTTGGTATTTACATTATTGACAGCCTTCTCCACACCAAGACCCATATATCGCATTTCGCCATCTCTTAGTTCCACTGCCTCGAATTTTCCAGTGCTCGCTCCTGATGGCACACTTGCCCTTCCTTCGCAGCAATCATTCACTGTGACCACTGCTTCTACCGTTGGATTTCCTCTAGAATCTAGTACTTCTCTTGCGTGCACATCTGTAATTTTTAATTGTGATGTTCTCATATCCACCCTCCTGTTTTCTATAACGGAAATTTCAATATCAAAAACAGTATTTCCAAAAGGGTAAAATAAATTCAAACATTACTTTTTCTCTAATTTTTACCAGTCGAACCAAATCCTCCACGATTTGTTCCTGTAAGTTCTGCAACCTCCTCAAAAATAATCTCTGGCTGCTGCTCCATAATCCGAAACTGACAAATACGGTCATTTAAATGAATTGTTGTGTCACGCATTGCATACATCGGAACAAACCATTGGTCATCATTCCCACAATAACCGCCCTCACCAGTTTCGCGGTCCGGCCCATCAATAACACCTTGGTGATTTACTTGTATCAATCCAAAATTTTTAAAAGTAGAACTTCTTGGAACTATATGCGCTTCGTACCCTTTTGGCAATTCTATTGCAATTCCAAGCGGAATCAATTTAAATTCACCTTGCTTCATTTCTACATCTTCAGAAGCTCTTAAATCAATCCAATTTCCTTTTACTATTTTCTCTAACTTTTGTACTTTATCTGTAAAATATTTTACCTTTATATTCACATCTGCCTCCCAAAGCTATTTATCTTCTTATGCCTCACAAGCATTTCTCTTGATTGTACAACCTTCCTCTGAGCTAAACGGCACAATATTTTGTTCGGATACTCCAGCAATTTCTCGCCCCATAGGAATATCATCATAATTTCCGCAGTGAAGCACAGGAACTCGTGGATTGTCTTGTGCTAAAGTAGCCTGCACATCAATAACACGTTGATTACTACTTCCCTTCCACAAAAGTGTCGCATCCTTTTTCTCCTGTACAAATTCCCCATCAACAAGCACATCAATATATTTTACCATTGAAGATTGCATAACGTTTTCCCACACATCACCAGTATATAACCAAATATTCTTATTGGGATATGTCTCCTTAATTTCTCGCGCAAGCGCTTTTATCCCATCACGATTGGCACAATGCAGTGGATCACCGCCTGAAAATGTAATTCCTTCAATATAGGGCTTGTCCAACTGGTCAAAAATCTCCGCCTTTGCAGCATCGTCAAACAGCAGTCCTCCATCAGGGTCCCATGTCATAGGATTCTGACAGCCTTTGCAGCAATGTTCACACCCTGCAACCCATAAAACGACTCTTAACCCGTCACCATTTAACATATCATCTTTTGTGATATTGTGATATCTCATATTTTTCAAACCTCCGCCCTACATGCTCTTGCGCTCTGCTATTTCGGCCATCTTTGCATCGTTTAGTCTAGTATCTCCATGAACACGAGAGTACGATAGATAACCATTCATGCGGTCAATTTTGGTCAAATTTTTGCTGCCGCACTTTGGACACACATCCATCTCCAACTCCTGATGACCACAATCATCACAGTATGCAAGAGAGAGATTGACTCCCTCATAAAATCCCATCTCCATCGCGCGTCTCACAAGAGTCTTAATTGCAGAAATATTATAGTCAATCGGATATTTCACATATTGAATCTTACCACCATTGGACAACTCCCAAAACCGATACTCCAAATCCTGTTTTTCAATCGGCGTGATGTCCTCTGTCACATGACAATGAAAGCTATTGCTAACATATTCCCTATCTGAAACACCTTCCACAATGCCATACTGTGCCCTGAACTGCTTCACTTGCAAACCGCAAAGATTTTCTGCTGGTGTGCCATAGATCGCATATAGATTTCCGTCTTCCTCTTTAAAGCGGTTGACTTCTTTATTGATGTACTCAAGAACCTCCAGAGCAAATGCTCCATCCTCCACAAGAGATTTCCCATTGTACAACATCTGAAGCTCATTAAATGCCGTAATGCCAAAAGAAGCTGTCGCATATTTCAACAGCGGTTTAATCTTATCGGAAAGCTTAAGATGACCACCCAAAAAGCCTCCCTCACAGTACGCCAGCGGATTGGTCGAAGCACGCATATTTCCCAAATATGCATAAGTTCTAATATGCAACTGCCGAATTAGATTCAAATAATAATCAAGTACCTCATAAAAATCTCTACTTTCCTGTCTTGATTTTGCAAGAATCATTGGAAGATGCAATGAGACAGCCCCAATATTAAAGCGCCCCACAAATACTGGCGCATCTTTATCGTCTGCAGGGTGCATCCCGCCTCGCTCATACCATGGGGAGAGAAATGCACGACAACCCATAGGCGAGATAACTTTACCATATTGTTTGTACATGCTGGCAATGTAGCCCTTTCCTGTCAAACTAAGCCAATCAGGATACATTGTTTTTGCTGAGCATCGGACACCTGCCTCAAACACATCCTCAAGTGGTTTTCCCGGTCCATGAAGATTCTCATCATATAGAAATACAATCTTTGGAAACAAAACAGGTTTCTTACAATCCTTTTTGCCCTGTCCTTTTCGTCTGACATTGAGCATCTGAATTGTTGCCATTTTCGCAAAACGCTCTGTTCCAATTCCAGCCGTAACTGTGATAAACGGATAGTCGCCACGGCTGCTTGCCACCGTATTAAACTTGTATTCCCAGCCTTGAAATCCTTGCTCAAACTCACGCTCCACATCCGCGACAGCTACTTCCTCGGCTTTTTTCTGCTCAATACCAAGTCCAATATATTTCTCAACGGCTGACTGATATGTTTTCTCTGCATAAGGCGCAAGAATTTTATCTACCTCTGGAACTGTAAATCCACCATACTGTTGACTTGCCGCACTAAGCACAATATCACCGATTACGTCAAATGCCACATCAAGCGATTTTGGCTCATTATACCAGATATTTCCCATCTCAAAACCGCCAGACAGCACATTTTCTACATCAAAGAGACAGCAGTTCATTGTATCGCGCCGCGCTGACATATCATGAATATAAATATATCCATCTCTACATGCCTGTATCTCCTCTGTTGTAAGGAAAAATTTCTGATAGAGTTCCTTATTAAACTGATTAAAAATAAGGCTTCTTTTTGTGGAAACAAGCGCAGAATCCGTATTTGCATTCTCCTTATCACCAACATACATAATGGATTGACTCTTTTTGTATACATCATCCATCATACGCACAAAATCTTGTTTGTAATTTCTGTAATCGCGATAGCTTTTTGCTACAATCGGCTTCACGTCCTCCAAAGCACTCTCAACAATATTGTGCATCACTGGAATTGGAATCTGTTCACTCTCCATCTCATCTACCTTATCAATAACATCCTGACAAATTTGCTGTTTCTCCACATCAGTAAATTTTGTCAATGCACGATAGGCAGATTTCCCTACGGCAACAATAACCTTCTGCACATTAAACGCCTCTTTGCTGCCATCTTTTTTGATTACATAGACCACCTTTTTTGGCTGATAAAGCACACTGTAATCGATTTCTTCGCTCATTTACATCCTACTCCCTTATATACATTTTTCTTTTATATTGTATCTAAAATTTATTACGGACACTATATATAGTGTCCGTATACTAGTATAGTGCAATTCATATCGGTTGTCAATTATGAAAATGCAGAGTTGTTATTCACTTATATAGTTGGTTACAATTCACACCCACGCCAAAGTTTGTATTCCTTTCAGATAATTTGGTGTAGATTGCAACAATTGATGCATATGCTGGCTTCGACATCATGCAGCAAGTACATTGTGCGGTGTAAAAAGTAATGAATAATTTATTTCTATTCTTCTTGTGGTCGCACACTTTGTCCTTGTTTCAATTCTTTTGTAGCGTAGATAATTACTTTTGTGTCAGCACCGATTGTCCCAGGCTCAATTGCAATATAGCGGTCATTTCTATCTTTCACTTGCACTTTAATTTTCTCAATATAGTATTCGCTTCCAAGGATTCCTTCTTTTTCATTTAATGTATAAATATAATAAGTGTTATTTTCCTCATACACAGCATCCACTGGTAGTGTCAAATTATGATATTCTCCCTGTACTGATTTTTTGACATTCCCACTTAAACCAGGCTGTCCCACATTTTCAGGAAGTAGACAAGTAATATCATAACCGCCTTGTGCATTCTCTGCAAAATAGTCCACTGTAATATCCATTTCTGAAGACTGTCCATTCAATTTTACAGTAACTATATCCATTAAATGAATATATTTACCCTCCTCTTTTGTAATTTGAAACTTAAACTGGCAAGGTCGTTGTGCATCTGTTATCAAAATCGCCGCAGTGTCTATTGTTCTGCTGCCAACTTCAATTTGAATCCTCGATACAATACCATCATTCTTTGCCTTGATTTCTCCTTTCTGCATTTTGATTGCATGAAGTTGTTCTATCTGCCTCCTTGCCTGATTTATCTCAAGTTCATAGACTTTTGCAGTAGAATCTGCTCTTGATGTAACTTCCGCAGTCGCAATCTCTCTCATTTTCTGTCGCAGTGTCACCTCACGCGTATAACTTGCATCGTTATAATTTTCTTTTGCGCGCTGTACATTTTCCTCAAGTGTAAGTTTTGTATTCTGCCACACATCAAATGCTGCTTCCTCCGCAGAATAATCTGGCTGTATAACTGCATCTCTATTATGTTTTGTCAATTGTTCTTGTAATATAAGCAATTGTTTATTTGCTTTTTTAATTTTGTCCAAAAGTTCAGTTCGTTTTTCTTCCTCTATCAAAGTCTGATTTTCTTTAGATTCTTGTGAAAGAATGGCTTCTATATTTTTATTTGCATTGTCAATATCTGCATTTTTGTTTTCTAATTCTGTACTTTCTGTTTCTGTTTTCTCTAATTCTGTATTTTCTGTTTCCGCATTCTCTATCCCTGTATTTTCTATTTCCGATTGCTCTATTTCTATATCTTCTGATTTTGTGTTTTCTATTTCTGTATTCTCTGTCTCTATATTCTTTGTTTCTGTATTTTCTGTTTTTGGATTCTCTATTTCTATATTTTCTATTTCTTCATCTTCTAATTCTAAATTCTCCGTTTCTTCGTTTTTTATTTCAATATTTTCTAATTTTGAATTCTCTGTATTGGTAGAACTTCCTGCTGCTCCTGACAATACTTTTGATGATTCATTTTCTTTCATCCTATCAATATGGTTTTCCAACTCGGCAAGTTGTTCTTCCAATCGCTGAATTTCACGCTCCTTTGCTGTAATATTATCCGTAATGCCATATCCTTTGTTCACCCAATCATGATATGCATCCCATGCATTGCGCCGCGCATTATCCGCAGTGTATGGTACAGTGTCTGCAAGATGCTTTTCAAGTGCTTTCTCTGCCTTCTCCAACGCTACTTTTGCGCGCTCTTTCGTCAGTGCGGTCTCCTTATCTGCCGTCTCATAGTCTTCCTTTGCCCATAAAATTGCCACTTCCTTTTTCTGTGCATCAATCATTGCGTTCACTTGAAAATCCGAAAGATTACACATAAGTTTAGAAAGTTCTGTTTCCTTTGCGCCTATTAACTCAGCAATGTCAGCCGTATCAATGGTAAAAAGAACATCCCCTGTTTTAACTACATCCCCTTGCTGAACATAAATCTTATCCACCCGCAATCCCGGTTGCACATTCACAGCAATTTCACCACCCGCAATCACAATTCCATCTGTCTCCACAACATGTTCCACATACTTTTTTGAGACAGTATCCGTTTTGACAATTGGCAAACCTGACACATAGATACTCTTTGAAATGATTGTACACAACCATACAAATGCCAAAAATATCAAAAATATCTTTATCCACTTCTCCATTCGCTTACGAGTAAAAAGCTTCTCCTCATCCTTCTCCATAACACGAATCCTCCATATAATAACCCTATGGCAGTTCCTAACCTTTCAATCCAGAATAAATAATTCCCTGTTCTAAATAGTCCTGTCCCATCACAAACACAAAAACTGCTGGAATTAGCATTACTACAGACGCTGCAAACGCAAATCCCGCTTGCGTCCAACTAATTTCAGGCAAATATAGTGATAACGGCCATAACGTCTTATTTTCTAGAAATGCAAATGGCTGCTCAATCATATTCCAATACTCCAAAAATCCAAGTACCAGTGCAGAAAGGATTCCGCCTTTTCCAAGTCCTATTCCCACCGTAAAAAATATATAAACCTCCCCAGCGCCATCTATTCTCGCAGCCTCTATCAAGGACCTAGGAATTGCCTGAAATCCACCGTAAATTACAAAAATGGGAAATGTGCTAAACACCGCAGGAAAAATGACTGCCCAATGCGTATCCAACAACGACAACCTGTCAAGAGTCAGATAACTTGAAAGCATTGTCACCTGAAAGGGCAAAAGCATCAGTACAACATAAATGGTAAAAAGCACATTTTTTCCTCTTACTGCATAGGTTGCAAATGCCCACGCTGCTGGAATACCTACCACCATCTGCCCTAACAAAATCAAACTAACCATCTTCACCGAATTCCAAAACAATACAAAAAATTCTGGCGTGTAAAAAAGCAATCGAATATAATTCTCTATTGTAGGATATTGTGGAATCAGTTTCCATGTTACAAATCCTGTTCCATGTTCAAATACAGGTGCCAGACACTCATATAAATCTCCTTTTCCCATAACAGAACCTGTCACAACAAGAAGCACTGGCGCACAGATAACAATTCCTGCCGCAATAAACATTAATTTTGTAATTGTCTCCAATACTGTTCGGAGAAATTTTCTTACTCTCATTTTATTCCACTCCTACTATTACAAGGATCTTTATTTAGCAACAAATACAGTAGTCATCACTCAACTCTGGCTATAATATTGAAACAATAAAATAAATACAAACAATACCAAAGCTACCAAAACACTTGCTGCCGCCATCTTGTCAAACTCCAAATTCACATACCAATTGTTAAATGTATGCTGTAAAAGATAAATATCTTTTCTTGGATAAGAACCACCAACAAGAAATGCTTCTCTATAGATTTTCATGGAATTTAAAAACGATAAAATTACAATTGTATAGACACTGCCCTTTAAACATGGCAGCTTCACAAATATCAAACACTGAAATTTATTTGCGCCATCCACTTTTGACGCTTCTATTAGTTCACTTGGTATTCCTGCAATTCCTGCAAGCCATAGCACAATGGTATATCCTGTGTTTTTCCATAGATAGCTGACAACCAAACTTTCAAAATCCTGCCTATAAAAAAACATTCTCCACACAATAACCACTGTCGCTGTTGGCATTGCCATTGGAAATAAGTATAGACTTTTTATCACATGGATATCTCGAATCTTACTAAGCACAAGCGCTGCGGCCAATCCAATTATAACTAGAAGTGGTATTGCCACGCTCACAAAATGGAGCGTGTTCTTTACCGCAAGGCGAAACGCCTGATTGTGAATCACTGTTTTATAATTGTCTAGTCCTGCAAACTCCCCTGACATCACTGTAAAAAATGACCGCCGCACCACATCTGCAAACGGAATTAGCACGAAAATTAGTACCCCTGCCAAACTCACACTGATAAAAATCATAAAATAAGCAAATTCTCGAAACCGTTTCATTCTTTTACACCTGTTCTTTGCATCTTTAATTTTCTGCTATTCAGAAAGATAAATCTCCACACTGTCCACAATCGCTTTCAATGTTGCGTCAATGTCCTGTATACCCTCAAGATATTTCACACCCTCTGTATAAATTGCTGTTTCCAGTACAGTATCGCTTAAATATGGTGTGTCAAGCTGTGTAATCCACGCTTCTAACTTGTCAATTCCTTCCTGCTTTACTGGATAAATTATATATTCAAAGTGCGTACCATCCTTCGTCGAAAAACTCATATAATACTGTCCACCATCATCCCCAAGTTCACTCTCATCATAGGCAAATTGCACTGGCAACGCTTTCTTATTGACAGGAAGCCCAAACTGCATAGTCTCCTGAACAGTTGCACCGAGCATCATTTGTACAAACTGTTTCGCCGCATCTGGATTCTTGGTTGCCGTATTGATCCCAGCGATTGAACCTGGATGATAAACATTCCCACACTGTCCGCTCATCAGTTTTATCTGTGTATCTTCCAATCCTTTAATCCTTGGCACTGACAACATATCCCTGTAAGTACTTGCACTGACTACCTCCCCATATGCAAATGGTGCCTGCTGCATTAGATAAAATGTGTCTTGTATCATCATAAAGTACTTTTCTTCCTCATAATTTCTTCCATCTTCGTCAATTAAATTTTGTTTATACTGCTCAATATACTCCTCTGGTGTGCCGTTCATCTCCACATCATAAAGTCTCTTTGACTGCTCCAAAAACTCTCGTATTTTACTCTGATTTAACTGCCCATTCTCATCCTTCCATGTCGGTGCACACACTGGCATAAACTTTCTCATAATACCAGTTGCTGAACACACACTCAAAATACTCGTATCAGAATACGTTTCCCTTGCCTTCTCTGCCATATCTGCAATGGACTGATAATTATTTGCTTTGCCTACATAATCCTCATTGCCCAATAGAACAGGAATAAAAAACTTTGCTGGAACTGCATACATCTGGTCGCCTGTCTGAATCTGTTCAATTAAGTTTCTATAAAGCCCCTCACTTTGATCAATCTCATTGACTATATCAGACAAATCCATCAGTACTCCTTTTTCCGCATAAGTATCAACATTAATTCCATCTAGCATAATAACATCAGGGCCATTGCCACTAAGCAATTGTGTATTTAACTTTTTTAACGCATCTTCCCTTGTTACGCCACCCTCGTCCATTCCAATCTGATACTCTATAAACAGATTGGGATACTGTGTCTGATATGCTGAAATCGTCTGTTTTACTAAGTCATCTTCACTTAAACTATAAACCGTAATCTTGTCATTTGGAACAGAAGGAACTGTAGCATCATATGTAAACTTTACAATTTTGCCACCATTGTAAGCTGCCAAAAACTCATTTTTGTCATTCATTGTCATTGCCAAAATACTATACGTAGGATCTCCTAGCGAGGAAAGACTTCCATCAATTACCTGTTCCACTACGCCTCCGCCAATGACATGACGATACAAACCTTTTTCTCCTGCTATATAGATAGTTTTGTCCGCACCCAGAAAAGTATATGCCGTGTAACCTCCTCCTGTCCATGACATCCCGTTATAGTTTTGCTCAGCAAAGCTATCTAACACTTCATCTTCAATAAAAATTTTCTTTTCCAAATCATACAAAAAAATCTTCTCAAATGTCAGGCACATTAAAATACCATCTTTACATTCAATCAAATCTGTTGTGTCCTCAAGTGTCAACAACTTTTCCGCTGTACCTGCATTGACATCCACCTGATAGATTATTTTGCACCCTGACGCAAACGCATATAAAGTTCCTTGCTCATCAAATGCCAATGTCCTTAAATTAGAATCTGCATCTGGTAGTGGAATAGAAATTTGCTTTGTAGTACCATCTGTATTATAAATATAAAGATTGTACTCATAATCGCTCTCTGTACCCTCTATTTTATCCATACCAACAATAGCAATTGTTCCATCCTTTGCAATAGCTGACGCCGCAGGATAATGTTCCTCAATAAAGCGAGAAAAACTTTCATCTGTCTCCATATTCCATGTTGTACCATTATCCTTTGATACAAATTTTTGTTTTTTAAGACTATTTAGAAAAACTATTTGGCCATCACTTAAAATTTGTTGTTCTACTTTATCATAGAAAGTTTCACCTTCTAGAACATTTGTTTCTATATAGCGCCCCATTCCTCCAGTTACTGTCTCATCTTGTTCATACTCGCTTGAACTTTCTTCTGTCTCTGTTGAAATTTTTGAATCTCTCTCATTGCTAGTAGTCTGATCCTTTGTACTACAGCCAATTGACATAACACCGACTGTCGTTGCCATAAACAAAGCTGCTGTTTTTGTGACAATTGATTTTTTTCTCATAACTTCCCTCCATGTATTCTTTCATCTTTATACATTGGTATTGTAGCATAGTTTTCTCTAAAAAATCTCTAAAGCCAACACCCTGTTCTTTCAACAATTTTCCCAAAAGACCTATACCTTTACTGTCTATCTGCCGATATTATCTATATAAGTAGACCCAATATTTTTACACTGAAATACATCTCAAAAACAGATACAAAAGATTTTTGCGCGTCTATAATCAAATTAGGAGGGATATACATGGCAGTTCAATTAAAACCATTTTTGCCAATGGACCTTATAGAAAAAATCACAAATAATAATTTTTCCTATATAAGTTCTTATTCTAAAAAAATAGTAGAAACTGATAACGATATTGTGGATCTTCAAGACAAAGAGGATACTTTTCGCCAAAAATTAAAAGCGCTAAAACGCTACTCACCAGGCGGAACTTCAAAAGAATTAACAGAAAAACGTATAGAAGATTTTCTAAAATCCTATAATGAATTAGAAAGCAACTCCACTTCCATAACAGATAAAGATATAAAAAAACAAATATCCAAACTAAAAAATTTGTTCTCAGAACATGAAAAAGACCTAAGAAAAATTGGCATTACAAGGGAAAAAGGCAAATACACACTCAACAACAAAGCTTTTGCAAACGCAAAAGACAAAGCAATTGATAAACTATTTGTTGGAACCGATTCTTTTATTGCAAAAGCAGATAAGATTATGCGCAGATTAGAAGATACCACTGACGGCGCAGAATACAGTGTTGTTGAACGTAACCTAAACAAGACTACCAAATACAAAAAAACTGACGTAGCGCTTGCTGCCAACATAACACTTGCTGGTTCAGCAATATCCGCTTTGCAGAAAAGCAACACCTTGATACAAGCGGGTTTCTCTGACTCTGAGTTTCAAAGTTCTATTAAAGATTGCCTTGGCTATGTTGCAAAGTCTATCTACAATGCAAATAACACAAGCCAAGTAGACACAATCGATAAATTAAATCAACTGTGTCTTGACCACAAAGAAGATCTTGCCAAAATAGGTTTAACTTTTGACAGTGAAAATAAAAAAATGAGCTTCGATGACACAATCGATCTTACCACCAGCGAATTTAAAGATGCTTACAATAATTTATTTGGTGAAAATGCAACATTTATCACCACTGCCGCCGAAGATTGCAAAAGCATTATTAATAGTCTTCTTCAACCAGAAAAAATTGGTGTATCCATTATTGACCAACAGATTTAAGTTTAAAAATTACATACAATCGAGTAAAAAAGCTACTTCCCGAACATGACAACCGCTCCACTTTTCCTTTCTGCGTCTGTGTACATAAAAATCCCGTCTGTTTTATTTTAAAGACGGGATTTTTTGCGTACTTTTCAAATCAAAAGAAATATATTTTTCCTTACTCTATGCGTCCTCTAACTCTCAAGAAAAACATCTGTCATTCCTGCTTTTTTTGCAAAGTAATCTTTCTTTGACATCAGTTCTTTTTGTTTATGTTCTGGTAGACGGACAAATATATCCTCATAATCTAGTTCAATCAATTCTGTTCCTTTTGCCAATTCAAAAAGCTGTGTATTGAGCCAATCTTCCCACAAATCCTCAAACAACTCCTTACTGTCTGTAAAGATTAACATATCATTAAATCCATAAGGCGGATTATAATATTGTAGCTTGATATAGCCATACCTTCCGGCATCCAACACCACAATATTCTGTTCCTCATCATCATAGATTTCTTCATAGGCATCCGCCACTCTTTTGCACTTTTCACGTTCATCTTCTGTAATGTACATTTTTTTCTCCATAGATACCTCCCGTTATTCTATTTCCTATACGCTCTATTCTAACCATCTTGTAACCCCCTAAGAGACAATCATTTCCAATCTCTTATAAAACATGGTGCGTACACGCACCATATCATTATAATTCACCAACATATAAAATACAAGAAGGAGGGCTATATAAAATGATAAAATATGATAAATTATGGATAACTCTCAAAAAGAAACATATTAGTCAATACAAACTAATTAAATATTATGGGGTAGACAAAGCTCAATTACAGCGTTTACGCAATAATGAAATTGTAAAAACACTTATTATCAACAGTTTATGTGATATTCTAAATTGTAATGTTGAGGACATTATGGAATATGTCCCTGACGAAAAGGTTTAAAATCCTAAACCGTAAATTAAAATCGGCAAATCACATCTGTAGCAAAACATCTATTATTTCCATAGGTTTTTTAACAAAAACTGTTGCCCCATGTTCTATTAAAAACTCCTTGTCCCGAAATCCCCAAAGCACACTAATGCATGGAAGTCCTGCATTTTGCGCCGTCTGCAGATCCACATCAGAATCCCCTACATAGATAGCTTCTTGTTTGGTTTTATTAAGCACATCTAACGCAAGATTAACACTGTCTGGCTCAGGTTTTCTTCTCAAATTTTCACGGTCTCCAATTGCAACATCCACCTGTGGAAAATATTTATGGTTTAAATCTTGTACTGCTGAGTCAATTTTGTTAGAGACAATTGCAAGTGCATAACCTCTGTCTTTTAATTCCTGTAAAAGTTGTGGGATCCCATCATATGCTTTTGTCGCATCATTACAATGCTGTCCATAATATTCTTTAAATATTGCAAAAGCTCGCTCAAATTCTGAATTGCTCTCTCCATCAGGAACAGCACGAATCATCAGATTTCTCACACCATTCCCCACAAACCGTCGCACTTCATCCAAAGTGCGCTCTGGCATATTACAAAATTTAAGCGCATAATTTGTCGCTTTCTTCAAATCCTCTAATGTATCCAAAAGAGTTCCATCTAAATCAAAAATTACAGTATTTATTTTTTTATCAGACATTTTTCCTACTCCCATTGTATGATTTCTTAATGATTCAATTCTACATAAATTTTATTGTAGGCTTCTAAATAAGGAATTTTCTTCTCTTGGCAAACTGACGCCAGTGATTCATATTCAGGATATATCCTTTTCCCACATACTTTCACCGCAATTTTACCCAGACTGGTATCTAAAATTTGATGTTCCCGCTTTAAAATTGTACGTTCCATCTCCAGTCTTCTAATGCCAATTGTCGTAGTTTCCTGAAAGATAATTTGCTCTAACTTTGCAATATCTGATTCCCCACAAATCACACTTAACTGATAAGCAGGTCTATTCTTTTTCATAAAAACTGGCACATAGTACACATCTCTTGCTCCTGCCGCAAAGAGCCTGTCCATCACATAGCCAAACGCCTCACCTGAACAATCATCAATATTTGTCTCCAATTTATAAATTTTATCCTGTGTTTCAGAATCTTCCTCAATTATCATTGCTCGCAGCAGGCTAGCCTTCTCATACATTCTCTTACCTGCACCGACACCACTTGCTATTATCTGAAACTTTGATGGCAGATGTGCTTTCGTTCTGACTGCAGCAGCAATTGCCGCCCCTGTCGGCGTCACAAACTCACCTTGAAATTCCATAAAATGCACTGGAAGTTGATAAGCTTCCATAATGTTTGCTGTTGCTGGAACTGGTATTGGTAAAATTCCATGTTGACAGCGCACACTTCCATGTCCTTCATATAACTCCGATACAATAATATCTGTTATATTATATTTTTTTCTCAATGAATCAATACATACAGCAGCAGACAAAATATCTACAATAGAATCCACTGCTCCCACCTCATGAAAATGTACTTCATTTACAGGTTTATTGTGCGCTTTTGATTCTGCTTCTGCTAAAATCCGAAAAATCTTTTGTGCTAAATCTTTTGCTTCTTTTGTCATTTTTGCTTGATTCAAAACATTGATTATTTCTTTCAATCCTGTATGATGATGCTCTCCCTGCTCGTGATGATGTATTTCATGCTCATGATGATGCTCTTGTTCCTGATGATGTGTTTCATGCTCATGATAATGTTCTTTCTCCATGTTAGCATGTCCATGTAGGTATTCCATATTATGGTCATGATTTTCATGTTCCTTATCAAGAAGTACCGCAAAATCACAAGCGCAAACACCCGCTTTCTGAACTTTCTTTATTATTATCTCAAATCCAGGCACCAACGACTTAATACTATTGATGGCATCTTCAAGCACTTTCTGATCAGCACCAAGATCAAGCATTGCTGCGACCGTCATATCTCCACTAATTCCAGAATAGCACTCTATATAGAGCGTTCTTTTCATAATTATATTCATTCCTTTCTATTGTCTATTGATAACAGTTCAGTTTTTGATTTCCTGCTGCCATGCAAAATACTTTGTAGTGACCTGATACCGTTTAACCTTATAGCTATCTCACGAACTTTGATCTAAGGTTGAGCAGTAACGTCTATTGTTACAATTCCTTATTTTATACTTGCAAGTCTGTTAATCTGCGTTGCAATATACCCTGCTCCATAGCCATTGTCAATGTTGACAACTGCAATCCCGTTTGCACAGGAATTAATCATTGTAAGTAATGCTGACAAACCATGTAGATTCGCTCCATAACCAACAGATGTCGGAACTGCAATGACAGGATTGCTGACAAGCCCTCCTAGCACACTCGCCAAAGCACCTTCCATACCAGCCACTGCCACCACACAATTCGCCTGTTGTATCACTTCTGCATTCGCCAATAATCTATGCAGACCACTTACTCCCACATCATAAACTCGACTTACTGAAGCACCAAAATATTCCGCGGTTTGTGCTGCCTCCTCTGCAACAGGAATATCTGCGGTTCCTGCCGTACAAACCGCAATTTTTCCAATTCGTCTTAACACCTTATCTTCCGGTTTTTCCTCAATTTTTAAAATTTTTGATATTGTATCATACTGTACTTGCGGAAAACTTTTGGATATCAATGCATATTGTTCTGCGGTTGCTCTTGTTCCCAATACTTCACCGTTTTTTTCATATAATTTCTGAAATATAGACACAAGATAGGCATCCTGTTTCCCTGCACAATATACAACTTCCTGAAAACCTGTTCGGACCTCACGATGCAAATCAAGTTTGGCAAATCCTAATTCTTCAAACGGCTGTTTTTTCAAATATTGCTCTGCCATTTCTGTCGAAATTTCCCTGCGCTGCACTTTTTCTAACAATTCCCTGATTTCCATTCTGTCCTCCTCTGTCAATTTTATTTATATATACTTATCTCATAAAATGTTACCATCATAATCATAGTATCTGCTCGTTTTCCTATCATTTTTATAGTTAAACGATACCACACATCTTCTGTAAGCTCATACTCAAGCGCCTCTGAAAAATCCCCTCGTACAATTCTAGCAAACGCCTCACTCAAAAGTGCTTTTTCTGCCTCGGCCCTTCTGTAATGCTCCCGTTCGTCCACTTCCTTATCAAATACAACATCTGCCTCATATCGAATATTTGTTCTAAGTAGCTCTGTTTTTCCCTTTCGATACTCATAAATTGCAATTGGTGTTTCCAACAAATCAAAAAATTTGCTAATGCTAGAACGCGTATTCCACAACTCATTGATAATCACGGTGTTCTCATTTGTACTATGTATAGAATCTACTACTTCTTCCCGAATAAGAAACTCCTCATATTCTTCTATTCGCAAAGGCTTTGCATAGTAATATCCCTGTGCATACTCACAGCCAATACACTTCAAAAAATCCACCTGCTCAACTGTCTCAACTCCTTCTACAATTGATGGCAGATGCAACCACTTTGCCATACGTATAATAGAAGTAAGTACTTTCTCCCCTTTTCCATTAAACTCCTTATTCTGCAAAAATTTCATGTCAACTTTCAGATAATCCACTTCCATATCTTTTAAGACATTCAGCGATGAATACCCACTTCCAAAATCATCCATCATTATCTTAAATCCCAGTTTGTGTAAGTTGCTCATCGTCTCCATAATCAAATCCTGATCTTCCATAAAAGCGCTTTCTGTCAACTCTAAATTCAACAATTCGGCTGGAATCTGATATTCTGTAATTAATTTTTTAAAAATCTTGACAAGCTGCGGATTATAAATATTTACACGTGAGACATTAACTGAAATTGGATTAGGATTTTTTCCTTCATCAATCCACCTTCGCAATAATTTACAGACATGCCGCCACATATATTGATCCAACCTGCCAATAATACCATTGCGCTCATAAACTGGGATAAACTCTCCCGGAGAAATCATCCCCCTATCTGGATGATTCCAACGCACCAGTGCTTCCGCTCCATAGGAACGGTCTGTTGCCAAATTAATCTTTGGCTGTAAATACACTTCAAACTGCTCCTCGTTAATCGCTCTGTTAACTTCACTGATAATAAATTGTTCCTGTCGCATACTCTCAATCATACTGTTGTCATAATATGCCACACTCTGTGTAAACTTACCTTTACAACTGTTCGCAGCCAGCAATGCCCTGTCATACATCTCTGGCACATCCAGCGAATCATCTTTAATAATATATACTCCACAAGAAATTTTTATATTATAATCCTTGTTGACCCTTTTTAAATTAATTTGTAGTGCATTTACCAGCAAATCAATATTTTCCTCTTTATAAGGCATATAGACAGCAAAGATATCATTTTCAAACCGCCCATATACAAATTGGTCAAAAACCGTTGAAACCTTCCGCAATTCAGAAGCAATGCTTTGTAGTACTCTGTCTCCTTCCTTAACACCATAAAAGTTATTAATCATCTTAAAGCGGTCTATATCAAATCGCACAAATGCAAATAATTCCTCTGTCCTCTCTGAAAGAAGACTACGTACAGTACGATAAAACTTAAATTTTGTATAAAGTCCTGTCACCGCATCCATTTCAGCCATAATCATACGACTTTTTTCAATTGCATTTTTAATGCGAAATCGCAATAGAACAGGATCATAAGGCTTCATCACAAAATCCCACACACCTGCCTCTAAACATTTCTGCTCAGCATGCCAGTCCTCGTCAGACGTGGCAATAATCACAGGAATATTATCATATAACCGATTTTTGCGAAACGCATCCATAAATTGAAATCCATCCATAACTGGCATCATCAAGTCTAGAACAATCACTGCCACTTTGTCAACATTCGCCGCCAAAATCTCTAGTGCATCCCGCCCATTTGATGCGTCTAATACCTCAAATGCATTCTTGAGTACATCTTTGAGCATTCGTTTAATCATTTCCTCGTCATCTACAATTAGTATTGTGTTTTTGCTATACATATTTGTATCGGTTGCCACTAAAAACATATACAAAAATGTTTTAGTTTTTCCTTTCCTAAATTTAGTTTTGCCCTTGATTTTCGGGGCTCAATCATTGGCCAGTATAGTTCCATAATTGATTATAACAGTTTTTCAATATACAATCAATTATGGAAAAACAAAAAGAGCTTCCATACCAAAATAAACTCTTAAAATATAAAAATTTGTCTTGGCAAGTAGCTCTTTCTAATTCTTACTTATTTAATTTTTACTTCTTTGCAGCGCTTTCGCGCCAGTTCCAGCGCCTCATCAATATGTGTGCAAAAGTTCTCTACCCCAACCACTTTTGTAAATCCAGCTTTATCCATAACAGCCTTTGGTTGCTCATTTACATGTGACAAAATCATCTGAATATTCTTGTTGGAATATTTCTCATAAAGTTGTTCTAAAGAATGCATTGCCGTTGCGTCAATTGCACTCACACTTCTCATACGAAGTATCAAAAATTGCGTGTCGTCCTTTACCGAAATATTCAGAATCTTATCAGCCGCTGCAAAAAACATTGGTCCTGAAATCTCGTATACAAGTGTGTGTGGTGGAACTTCCCGCAATGTAATACTATCTGGGTCTTCCTCATCATCTACGTATTTCCACCCCTCCACTTCCATAACATCACTCATGCGTTTCATAAATAGAATCGCCGCCAACAAAATACCAACTTCAATCGCTGCAACCAAATCAAATACAACAGTCAACACAAATGTTGTGACAAGCACAATAATATCGCTCTTGGGCGAAGATTTGCACAGATTGACAAAAGTTCTCCACCCACACATATTATAGGCAACCATAAATAAAATCGCCGCAATACATGGCATTGGAATCAGCGCTGCATAAGGCATCAATACTACTAAAATCAGCACCAACGTAACCGCATGAACCATACCTGCAATCGGTGTGCGTCCACCATTTTTAATATTGGCAGCCGTTCTTGCAATCGCACCTGTTGCGGGGATTCCACCAAACAATGCCGCCCCAATATTACCAATTCCCTGCGCAATTAATTCCATATTGGAACGATGTTTTGAATTGATCATACTGTCGGCTACCACACAGGATAACAATGACTCAATCGCCGCAAGAATAGCAATTGTAAACGCATCTGGAAGCATTTCCTGAACAACACCAAAAGAGATCTCGGGCATCTGTATTTGTGGAAGTTTGTTGCTAATTTCATACAAATCCCCAATTGTATTGACATTCAGATTTAACAATTTCACAATAAGAATTCCGACTATAACAGCAATCAAAGATCCAGGAATCGTTTTATTTATGTATGGCCATATAATTAGAATTGCAAGACATATTGACCCTATAATCAAGGCCTGCCAGTTAATTGTTGTAATATTTTTGATAGCCGCATCCACTTTTTCCATTGTCTCTATTGTAACTGTCCCTTCAGGATAGGCAAGCCCTAAAAAGTCTTTTATCTGCCCAATCACAATTGTCACCGCAATACCAGCAGTAAACCCTGTTGTAATTGTAAATGGAATATATTTGATCAAATTGCCCAGCCTTAAAAATCCCATCACAATCAGAATAATTCCTGCAAGAATCGTCGCAATAATCAATCCATTCATGCCTTTCTGGGCGACAATTCCTGCCACAATCGTAGCAAACGCTGCTGTAGGTCCGGCAATCTGCACACGACTTCCGCCAAAAAAAGAAATCAAAAATCCTGCGATAATTGCTGTGTAAATGCCTTGTTCTGGCCCAACACCAGACGCAAGTGCAAGTGCAATTGACAATGGCAACGCAATAATCGCAACAATAATTCCTGCCACCACATCTTTGACAAACTGTTGTTTTGTATACGTTTTCATCACAGAAAACAACTTTGGCTTTAACTTTTCCATAACAATCCCCCTGTTCTCCTCTCCAAAATAGAAAATAAAGCTATCCTATAAGCTTTTTCTTCATACTTTTTTGTAGTAATTCCTGTAAACAATGCTCTTGCATATTTATTTTACCAAAATAGTAAAACCCATGTGCCTCGGTAAGTTTCACATCCACAATTTGGCCAACCAAACAAGCATCTCCCTCAAAATGCACCAGTGTATTTTGAGAAAGTCTGCCAGTCAATTTAGAACCATCACTTTCTTCCACAAGAACGCTGTGTGTCTCGCCAACCATACGTCCACCGCGTTCTTCTGCTGTCTTGTGCACCACTGTCAGAAGACGGTCAAAATTTGCCTTTATCTCCTCCTCACTAGTTGGATTAGGCATTGTGGCAGCAGGAGTACCTGTGCGCTTGGAATAAATAAAAGTAAACGCATTGTCATATTGCACTTTCTGAACAACATCAATTGTCTCCTCTACATCTGCTGCCGTCTCACCGGGAAAACCAACAATAATATCTGTTGTAAGCGAAATATCTGGTATCTCACGTCTGATTTTATATGCAAGTTCAAGATATTGTTCCTTTGTATAACGACGATTCATCGCTTTCAAAATCCGAGTTGACCCTGACTGTAACGGCAGATGCAAATGGCGACAAATTTTCTTGGAATATTTCATCACTTGAATCAACTCATCCGACAAATCCTTTGGATGTGATGTCATAAAACGGATTCGTTCTAATCCTTCAATTTTTTCTACCTCCTGCAAAAGCTGTGCAAAGCACATTGGTTCCTCAAGTGTCTTTCCATAAGAATTTACATTCTGCCCCAAAAGCATAACTTCTACAACGCCCTCCGACACAAGCTTTTCAATTTCCCGAATAATATCCTTTGGATTACGGCTTCGCTCGCGTCCACGCACATAAGGAACAATACAATAACTGCAAAAATTATTGCACCCATACATAATATTGACTCCTGACTTGAAAGCATATTTTCTCTGTGCTGGCAAATCTTCCACAATCTGATTTGTATCTTCCCAAATATCAATAATCATAGAATCTGAACTGTACATCGCAACAATTAACTCTGCAAATTTATAGATATTGTGTGTACCAAAAATCAAATCAACAAACGAATAGCTTTTCTGTATCTTTTCAATTACAGATGGTTCCTGCATCATACAGCCGCATAATACAACCTTTTTCTGTGGGTTTTTCTTCTTCATGTTATTTACAAATCCTAGTCTGCCATACACACGCTGATTTGCATTGTCGCGAACAGTACAGGTATTATAAAATACCAAGTCTGCCGACTCATCCTCAATCATCTCAAACCCAATATTTTCAAGAATACCAATAAGCTTTTCACTGTCTTTTGCATTCATTTGACAGCCAAATGTCTCCCCATCTGCGGTCAGACATCTGCCCAATTTTTCACTCTCTGCACAGATAATCTCACGCGCTTTCTTTATAAAATAATACTGACGCATTGGCTCATCTGTAGGTGCATCATCTCTTAAATCAATGGTTTCCAATATCGTTTCCAACTCTTTATTTTTAATCATTGTCTTTCCGCCTTTCTTTTGCTATTCTATTATAGCAAAGTCAATTACATTTTCAAGTAATAGTGATAAACATCATTATATAACTACTGTTATCATTTTTAATCAAATAAAAAATTCATGTTCTTTTTACTCATGCAACCCGTACACCACCTTAGCAGTTTATTTCCGCTGCACGGGGCTGTGCATAAAAAATGACTCAAACCTCTATAAAATAAAGATTTGAGTCACTTACAATCCATGCAGGAGATGGGACTTGAACCCACACGGTATTGCTACCACAGGCACCTGAAGCCTGCGCGTCTGCCAATTCCACCACTCCTGCTAACGAGATATATTCTATCGTGTTTTATACTAAATGTCAACAGAAAATTTTATTTTTTTAATATGATACAATTATGCAGTTACTTTTCACACCCGCGCCCAAGTAGTGGGAATCATGCGCCAAAATGCTTGCCTTTTAGCATTTTGTGTGCAAAATCTGTTATAATTCACACCTCAATAACTTATAACATGATAAAAACTGGCGTGGGTGTGAATTGTAACATTATGCATTATCACCGTCACTATTTAAACAGAATTTAATATTTGTTGTTAAACCCTGACAAAAAGAGATAGTCAGTAGATAGGAATCCCTTGATACAACGAACTTGTTCGCTATACAAATAATTTTTACTTATTATTGGAATGAAGTCAATAGTAACTTACAGTCATTATTTTCATTAAATTATGATATATAGATTGTAATCTTTACTTTTTTTGTGATATATTTAACAGAAAGACTCTCTATATGAAAGGATAATTACAATGCAAGAACAAATCAACACCAAAAAATATCTGGACTATATACTTGATACCACAAAAAAGATATTGGCAATCGACAGTCCTTCTGGCTTTACAAAAAGGGCCGCGGACTATGTATTGAAGGAATATGCTATGCTTGGATATGCTCCTACGCAGACTGTAAAAGGCGGCGTGCTATGTGAAATTGGTTCTAACACACATCAAGACAACGCTCTTGTAATGGAAGCACATATCGATACACTTGGTGCTATGGTATGTGCAATCAATCCAAATGGCTGTCTTATGCTATCTCCTATTGGTGGTATGAATGCCAATAATGCGGAAGCCGAAAACTGTCGTGTCTATACGAGAGAAGGTAAATCATACACAGGAACCTTCCAACTATGTGATGCCTCGATTCACGTAAACAATAAATTTGACGAGACTTCTCGCTCCTTTGATGTGATGGAGGTTGTTCTTGACGAGAATGTCAAAACAAAGGAAGACACCCTCTCTCTTGGCATATTGCCTGGTGACATTGTATGTTTTGACCCACGCACCACAATCACCGACTCTGGATATATCAAAAGTCGCTTTTTAGATGATAAACTCAGTGTTGGTATTCTACTTGGTTTCGCTAAATATGTCAAGGAGGAAAATATCTCTTTGTCCAGAAAAATATATCATCACATTACAGTTTATGAGGAAGTAGGTCATGGTGGAGCTGCTTCTATTCCAGTAGATGTCTCAGAAGTACTTTCTGTCGATATGGGTTGTGTTGGAAATGGTCTTTCTTGCACTGAACACCAAGTATCTATCTGTGCCAAAGACAGTCGTGGGCCTTACAATTATGAAGTTGTTTCCAATCTCATTGCTGCTGCCAAACGCCAAAATCTCGATTTTGCAGTTGATGTTTATCCATATTATGGTTCTGATGCAGATGTCGCGCTCACGGCCGGATATGATATCAAGCATGGTTTGATTGGAACTGGTGTGTACGCTTCTCATGGCTATGAGCGAAGCCACATAGATGGAGTAAGAAATACATTCCTGTTATTGACAGAATATATAAAATAATCCAGAATTTTATTCTACTTGAGAGTTGAAAGTTCTCAATAAAAAAATAACCCTTTCGCATAAATCTATG
>ERZ778515.496-NODE-496-length-33980-cov-5.552542_pt1 | contig 33980 bp, 39 predicted proteins | sample MGYA00510343_ERZ778515 | MGnify/ENA primary metagenome ERZ778515 (study PRJEB29527, sample SAMN07138965) | mouse gut metagenome | material: feces | host: mouse | place: China:Nanjing | collected 2016-01-25 ...
CAAATTCGTATATTTGTAAAATATAATACGTCTATGTTGCAGTACCGTTAATGGCAGACCGTCTGCTTACTGTATATAAAACAAGAAACATGTACTGACCCACTATATATTCATTGAATAATGAAAAACGATTTAAGCTCACAGATTAAACTCGATCGCATTTCGCGGCGTTATTACAGTCCTGATAATGAGATAGAACGTACTGCGTTGACGCGCGAGGAAAAGATGGATACTCTTATTTTTGAAACCGCATCAGACGGTGCCGATCATCTTGCCCAACGCATTGCCGCTTATATCCGGCGTTTCATTTCGGAGAAAGGTAAATGTGTGCTTGCTCTCGGAGCAGGGACTTCAACACATCCTGTGTATGCAGGGCTTATACGTATGGCCAAGGCCGGGGAACTTGACTTCAGTAAGGTTATTGTATATAATATAAGCGAGTTTTTTCCATTGCATCCCGAGGGACCGTCGACATTGCGCCGTTTGCGCGACGTGTTTCTCGATCATGTAGATATAGCCGAGAGCAACGTACGCTCCATTAATCCCGGGATTACGAAAGAAACGATGCACGAGTACTGTCAGGCCTACGAGCAGTGGATTGCCGATGAAGGCGGCATTGATGTGGTCCTTTGTGAAATCGGTTCTAACGGTTCCATCGCTTTCAACGAACCGGGCAGCGCCCGGTCGAGTTTCTGCCGAATGGTGTTGCTTAGCAATGATACACGCCATAATATAGCCCACGACTATAAGTGCGATGAAATACCTACTACAGCTATAACCCTCGGAATTGCCGATATTTTGTCGAGCCGGCGTATACTGACTATGGCCTGGGGTGAAAGCCGTGCCGAAATTGTGCGCCGTACTGTGGAACTTCCGCCTGATACGAGTGTTCCGGCATCACAGCTTCAGGGTCATCCACATGTCCATGTAGCTGTAGACCTTGCCGCAGCCGAGGAGCTTACACGGATAAGTCATCCCTGGAAAGTAACATCATGCGAGTGGAATGACAAGCTGATCCGGCGTGCTATAGTCTGGTTATGCGGAGTGACAGGGAAACCGATCCTGAAACTGACAAATAAGGACTACAGCGACTGGGGGCTTGGTGAACTGTTGGCGATATACGGATCTGCCTACAATGTGAATATCAAGATTTTTAATGATCTTCAGCATACTATCACCGGTTGGCCCGGCGGAAAACCGGATGCCGACGACACCTACCGTCCGGAACGTTCGAAGCCGTATCCAAAGCGGGTGATCATTTTTTCACCGCATCCTGACGATGATGTCATTTCTATGGGCGGTACGTTCAAGCGCCTTGTCGACCAGCATCACGATGTGCATGTGGCATACGAAACCTCGGGCAATATAGCTGTGGGTGACGAAGACATGATGCGTTATATACTGCTTATGGACGGTATTGCCGGACATTTCGGCATGGAAACGCCGGAATATCTGGAGAAAAGCCGTGCGATCCATGAATTCATAGCCACCAAGACGGCCGGAGCTGTCGACATGCCGGATGTGAGGTTCATGAAAACAAAAATCCGTCAGGGAGAAGCGCGCACGGCATGCAATTATATCGGCGTCAAGCCTGAGAATGTGCATTTTCTGAATTTGCCGTTTTATGAAACGGGCACAATCAAGAAAGGCGACCTTACGGAAAAGGATGTCGCCATTGTCCGTAAACTTATAGAAGAAGTCAAGCCGCATCAGATTTTCGTAGCCGGTGACCTTGCCGATCCGCACGGTACGCATAAAGTGTGTACCGATGCAGTTCTTGCAGCTATTGACGAACTTAAGGATGAACCATGGATGACGGATTGCCGGATATGGATGTATCGTGGAGCGTGGGCCGAATGGGAAATCGACCATATAGAGATGGCAGTGCCTATCAGTCCTGAGGAATTGCGATTCAAGCGCAATTCTATTCTAAAACATCAGTCGCAGATGGAGAACGCTCCTTTCCTTGGCGATGACGACCGTCTGTTCTGGCAGCGTGCCGAGGAGCGTAATCGTGCGACCGCACGTCTTTATCAGGACCTCGGACTGGCATCTTATGAAGCCATCGAAGCCTTTGTTGAATACCATCCCATACGTTGAACCCGAAGGAGCAGGCTTTGGTAATTCCGAAAATATATCGTAATTTCGTGGCACGAAAAATTTAAGCACCATACCATACAGACACCGATCATGTTAGTAATAGGAATCGCCGGAGGCACCGGCTCGGGAAAAACGACAGTCGTCAACAAGATTATCAATAGTTTTCCCGCCGGGGAAGTGGCTGTGATGCCACAGGATTCATATTATAAGGATTCAAGCCATATCCCGCCGGAGGAGCGTAGTAAAATCAATTTTGATGAGCCGGACGCTATAGAATGGACTCTTCTGGTTGAACATCTTAAAGAACTGAAAACCGGAAAAACCATACAGATGCCTACTTATTCCTACCTGACATGTACTCGTCAGCCGGAAACGGTCGAAGTATGTCCGACAGATGTCGTCATAGTCGAGGGGATTCTTGTGCTTACAGATCCGGTTTTGCGTAATATGCTCGATATAAAGGTATTTGTGGATGCTGATGCCGATGACCGATTAATACGTGTGATAGCGCGTGACTGTATCGAACGCGGACGTACACCTCAGATGGTAATCGACCGCTATCAGGACATTCTGAAGCCTATGCACTGCCAGTATATAGAACCGTCGAAACGCTATGCCGATCTCATAGTGCCCCAAGGAGGCAGCAATACGGTGGCTATCAATCTGCTTACCGATTATATCGAGAGTCGTCTTCGTCGTCCTGCCGTACATAGCCAGATTCCCGGTTAAGAACCGAATCATAAGATGGGTGTCCTTAATTTTCTGAATCGCAATAACGAAGAGGCCGAAAAGTTGCCTAAACCGTTTGAACAGGCGATAGAGATGGTAATAGAAGACGATGCGTTTCCGTCTTCCCCCGACCATGAAACAACGCCGTCGGGAATAGTGTTGCGCACCGACAGTCTTGTGAAAAAGTATGGCAAGCGTACGGTTGTGAATCATGTTTCGATCGATGTGACGCAAGGTGAGATTGTCGGATTGCTCGGGCCTAACGGTGCCGGAAAGACAACGACATTCTATATGACTGTCGGGCTTATACAGCCGAATGAAGGCCAGATATATCTTGATGACAAGAATATTACGAAACTGCCGATGTTCAAGCGTGCGCAGAATGGCATCGGTTATCTGCCTCAGGAAGCTTCGGTATTCAGAAAAATGAGTGTCGAGGATAACATCCGTTCTGTGCTTCAGATGACGAACAAGCCCCGCGACTATCAGCGCGACAAACTTGAAAGTCTTATTTCTGAATTCCGCCTGCAGAAAGTACGCAAGAATCTCGGCGACCAGCTTTCCGGTGGAGAGCGTCGTCGTACGGAGATTGCCCGCTGTCTGGCGATTGATCCTCTGTTCATAATGCTTGACGAGCCTTTTGCCGGTGTCGACCCTATCGCCGTCGAGGATATACAGTCGATAGTATATCGTCTGAAAGAAAAAAATATAGGCATACTTATAACCGACCACAACGCTCCGGAAACACTCAGTATCACCGATCGTGCGTATCTGCTTTTCGAAGGCCGCATTCTATTTCAGGGCACGTCGGAGGAACTGGCTGAGAATCCGGTAGTTCGCGAGAAGTACCTCGGACGAAATTTTGTCTTTCACCGAAAGAAGTTCGACTGACATTATTGTTATATCATATAGACGGGGCTGTATCTTTGAGCGATGCGGCCCCGTGTTTTTATAAAATTATGAATGTCTTTTCTTTTGCCCGTTGAGTGTTGGCGGCTTTTAATTCATATTTATAATAGAAACAAATAATGATATTGCGAAAATATGTATCTGTTAGGTTACGATATAGGCAGTTCTTCCGTAAAAGCTGCGATAGTAGACGCTCTCACCGGGGTCTGCGTCGCTTCTGATTTTTATCCCAAAACCGAGGCGCCTATACGCGCCGTGCAGCCCGGATGGGCTGAGCAAAATCCCGACGACTGGTTTTTATATCTAAAAAAAGCTACGGCATCGGTGCTTGCATTGTCGGGTGTGGATTCACATGACATCAAAGCCATAGGAATCAGTTATCAGATGCACGGCCTTGTGACTGTCGATCGCGATGGACGCTTGTTGCGTGATGCAATAATCTGGTGTGACAGCCGCGGTGTATCTTTCGGTAAACGGGCTTTCGACGAACTTGGTGCTGCGACATGTCTGCCGCGTCTGCTCAATTCCCCGGGAAATTTCACTGCTGCCAAGCTGAAATGGGTGAAAGATAATGAAGAAAAGGTTTTCAATAACATATATAAAATAATGCTTCCCGGCGATTATATCGCCATGCGTCTTACAGGTGAAATCGCTACAACGGTGTCCGGTCTTTCGGAAATGATGCTGTGGGATTTCAAAGACAACGTGCCGGCTCGCTTTCTGATGGATTATCTGGGGTATGATCCGGATATACTTCCGGAATTGCTCCCGACTTTCGGCGAGCAGGGGCGGTTGACTGCCGCAACGGCCGCAGAGCTTGGTCTTGCGGAAGGGACTCCGGTGACATACAGGGCAGGCGACCAGCCAAACAATGCCTTGTCACTTAACGTGTTCAATCCGGGCGACGTGGCGTCTACGGCAGGCACGTCGGGTGTGGTATACGGTATAAACGGAACGGTGGATTACGACACGCTTTCGCGTGTCAATAACTTTGCGCACGTAAACCATTCAGTAGAGCAGACCCGCATAGGTGTCATGACATGTATAAACGGTACGGGAATATTGAATTCATGGATGAATAAGAATGTGGTACCCGCTTCTTGTTCCTATGCGGAAATGAACGATATGGCAGCCTGCGCACCTGTCGGTTCGGCCGGAGTCACGATACTTCCTTTCGGAAACGGAGCCGAGCGAGTACTCGAAAACCGTGAGATTGGCTGTTCGATGCACGGCATCAATTTCAACATACATACACGCAGTCATGTGTTGCGTGCCGCGCAGGAAGGTATCGTATTCTCGTTCATATACGGCATGAAGATTATGGAAAACATGGGTATGGAAATAAAAAAAATCCATGCGGGAAACGCCAATCTGTTCCTGAGTCCTGTTTTCAGAGAAACGCTTGCAAGTACGTCGGGCGCGACCATAGAACTCTATGATACCGACGGGGCTGTAGGCGCTGCACGCGGAGCAGGTATGGGTGCGGGTATTTACAGGAATAATACAGAAGCTTTCGCAACATTACAGAAAATTGCGCTTATAGAACCGGAGGCGGACCGTACGCCTTATCTGGAAGCCTATATGCGCTGGAAAGAATGTCTTGACGCAGAGCTTTCGGCAGACAAAGGATGAAAATAAAAACATTTAAATCATATAAAAATGACAAAGAAAGAATATTTTCCTGCAATAGGCAAGGTTGCCTACGAGGGTCCTGAAAGTTATAATCCGATGGCGTTTCGTTACTATGACGCCGATCGAATCATACTTGGAAAGCCGATGAAGGATTGGCTTAAATTTGCAATGGCCTGGTGGCATACACTCTGCGCCGAGGGTGGCGACCAGTTCGGTACGGGCACAAAAAAATTCCCATGGAATGACGGCCCGGATGCGATGACTGTTGCCAGACAAAAAGTCGATGCAGGATTTGAAATCATGCAGAAACTCGGGATTGAGTATTTCTGTTTCCATGATACCGATCTTATAGGCGATCTGGTTGACATTCCGGATTATGAGGAAAAAATGAAAGAGATTGTGGCCTATCTAAAAGAAAAGATGGAAGCTACAGGTATACGTAACCTGTGGGGTACTGCCAATGTATTCGGCAACGCCCGCTATATGAACGGTGCAGCCACCAATCCCGACTTCGACGTAGTTGCGCGTGCTGCCGTGCAGATCAAGAATGCCATTGATGCCACAATAGCTCTCGGTGGACTGAATTATGTATTCTGGGGTGGCCGCGAAGGTTACATGAGTCTGCTTAACACAGATCAGAAGCGCGAGAAAGAACATCTGGCAACAATGTTGCGTATGGCACGCGACTATGCCCGAACCAAAGGTTTCACCGGAACATTCCTTATAGAACCCAAGCCTATGGAGCCGAGCAAGCATCAGTATGATGCCGATACGGAAACGGTTATAGGTTTTCTGAAGGCTAACGGACTCGACAAGGATTTCAAGGTGAATATCGAGGTGAACCACGCTACTTTGGCCGGACATACATTCGAACATGAGCTTTGCGTGGCTGTCGACAATGGAATGCTCGGAAGTATCGATGCCAACCGAGGCGACTATCAGAACGGTTGGGATACTGACCAGTTCCCGATCGATAACTATGAACTGACCCAGGCCATGATGCAGATTATACGCAATGGCGGACTTGGCAACGGCGGTACCAATTTCGATGCCAAAACACGCCGCAATTCAACAGATCCGGAAGATATATTCATAGCACACATTGCCGGTATGGACGCAATGGCGCGGGCGCTTATCAGTGCCGCAGAGATACTTGAGAAATCGCCTTATACAAAAATGCTTTCTGAGCGCTATTCAAGCTTTGATGCCGGTAAGGGCAAGGAGTTCGAAGACGGGAAAATGTCGCTTGAAGATGTTGTGGATTACGCCAAGAGCCGTCCGGAACCGGCCGTTATTTCAGGAAAGCAGGAGCTTTACGAAGCTATTGTCAATATGTACGTCTGAGAGTGCATGATGTTTAATTAAAAGGAAGCACTTGAAGCCGATAAACGAGCTTCAAGTGCTTCCTTTTTTGCGGATTAATAGCCCATGAGTCCGAGTATGGCAGGGGCGAGAAGCGCGGTAAGCAGCCCGTTGAGTGTGAGTCCGAGCGACGAAAATGCTCCGTAACGGTCGCTCCGTTCCATGGCTGCGGAGGTGCCCACGGCATGAGCGGCAGTGCCGATCGACAGCCCTGATGCTATCGGACTATTGATATGACTGATTTTCACAATTTTGAAGCCGGTCATTCCTCCAAAAATACCTGTGCATACGACTACGGCGGCAGTGAGCGGGGGGATGCCGCCGATCGATTTTGCAATTTCCATAGCGATGGGCGTCGTTACGGCTTTTGGTGCAAGTGACATGACTACTTCGCGCGTTGCTCCGAAAAATTCGGCAAGAATAACCACGGAAACTATGCCGGCCACACATCCGGCGAGTTCAGACAAAAGCAGTGGCAGCAACTGTTTTTTGATGGCATTCAGCTGTTTGTATAGCGGTATGCCGAGGGCTACTACGGCCGGTTTGAGCCAGAAGTCGATGTATTCGCCGCCGGCTTGATATGTTTCGTAATCGATACCGAGGCAACAGAGAAAACATATCATAGCCACGATGGCTACAAGGATGGGGTTCAGCAGTTTCAGACCTGTTATTCTTTGCAGATAGCGTGCGCCGAGAAAGAATCCGAAGGTGAGTGCTATAAGAAAATAGCGGTTGGTCAGGAAGTCCATAATTTTTTGTCGCTTATTGCTGAATCGATGTTTTTGCTCTGTCGCTACGGTTGTGCGATGCGATGCGTCGGCGGACCAATTGATGAACTTGTCCTGTCACTGCTATTATGACAATGGTGCTGCCTATTGATGCTCCGACGATCGGCAGCCACTGTTGAGTCAGTAGGCCGAGGCATTTCATCAATCCCACACCGGCAGGGACAAAGAAAAAGCCGAGATTATGGACAAGGAAGCTTGCGACTTTATCGACCCATGCCAGTTTGACGATGTCGAGTTTGAGTGCGAGTGTGAGCAACAACATTCCTATGATGCTCGATGGAACGGGAATTCCAGTAAAGTGTACTGCCAGTTCGCCTAAAGCGAGAAAAATAAACAGTATTCCGAATTGTAGGATAGACATTTTTACCTTTTATTTCATACTTTATTCAAAAACCGCCGCAAAGGTAATAATAAAAAACGGCGGGCAGTACGTTGCAATAAAAAAAGTGACCGGCATAAAATTTGCCGGCCATTTTTTTTGGTGATATGAACGGGAGATTCAGATTATTCCTCTTAGTTCGCTTATATCGTTCACTCCCTGACGTTCGCAGAATTCTGTGATTTCGTCGACGACGCGGACCGAGCTTGTCGGGTCGATGAAATTGGCCGTACCTATCTGCACGGCTGTAGCTCCGGCCATTATAAATTCCAGAGCATCGCGCCCGCAGCATATTCCTCCGAGTCCGACGACCGGTATGTCGACGGCTTTCGCTACCTGCCATACCATGCGTACGGCCACCGGACGCACGGCGGGACCTGACAGGCCGCCCGTGACGGTCGAAAGCATCGGGCGCCGGCGTTCGACGTCGACAGCCATGCCGAGCAGAGTGTTTATCAGAGAGAGGCTGTCGGCTCCGGCATCGCGTGCGGCCAGAGCTATGTCGACAATGGAGGTGACATTAGGTGACAGTTTGACCATCAGGTGACGCGGCCATGTCTTGCGTACGGCTGTGACGACTTCGGACGCACCGGCAGTAGTTGTGCCGTAGGCCATGCCGCCTTGCTTGACATTGGGACAAGAGATATTGATTTCTATGGCTTCGATTCCGGCCAGAGGTGCCAGACGTCGTGCCACTTCGGCATAGTCCTCCGGGCATGAGCCGGATACGTTGACTATTATCTGTGTGCCGCAGCCTGCAATGCGCGGATATGTCTGACTGATGAAATGGTCGACACCTTTGTTCTGGAGTCCTACGGCATTGAGCATGCCGGATGGTGTTTCAGCCATTCTGGGATATGGGTTGCCCTCGCGTGCCTCAAGGGTGGTTCCCTTGACGATAATGCCTCCAAGACGTGCGAGATCGAAAAAATCAGAGTATTCTTCGCCATATCCGAATGTGCCTGAAGCTGTCAGCACGGGATTTTTCAGCTGAAGCGAGCCTAAAGATGTCGATAGATTTACCATGTCAGATCGTTGATATTGAAAACAGGGCCTTCGGTGCATACGCATACGTTGCCGCGAACGGTCTTCTCTACGCAGCAGAGGCAGGCGCCGACTCCGCAGGCCATCATGTTTTCGAGTGAAACTTCACATGTTATATTTCTTTCGCGGCATGCCGCTGCTACTGCCTGCATCATAGGTTTGGGCCCGCAGCACATCACGCGGTCGTACTCTCTTGCACTGAACACCGGGTGTGAGGTCACAAGACCGTGGAAACCGGCAGATCCGTCGTCGGTGCATATATGGAGGTCGGCGCAACCGTCGAAACGGGCAGAGGCTACGAGTTCGGCGGCAGTGCGTGCGCCGTAGATTACCGCCGGCCACCGCCCGGAAGCGGCTATGACGCGGGCGAGATATAGCAGCGGGGCTATGCCTACACCGCCGCCGACAAGAAGAACGCGTTCGTCGGAACGTACGGCAGGGAAACCGTTGCCCAGAGGCATTACTGTGCTTATTCTGTCGCCGGGGCATAGTGCTGCTATTGCTTTGGTCCCGTTGCCTATGCGGCGTACAAGCAACGAAAGTGTGCGCCCGTCGTAGTCGAAAATGGAGATCGGCCGTCGCAACATTGTGCGACCGTCGGGAGCCTGAAGTTCAACAAACTGTCCCGGCTTTACCATCGGCAGCGCTTTGCCGTCGGGAGCAGACAGGACTATGGCGGAATATCCGGCGCCGAGGTCGTCGGAGGATTCGACGCGCAGGTCGAGCAGATGTTTTGTCATTGTATTGCTGATGAATTCTAAATCCGTTCCAAAGTTACGTATTTTTCGCCGAACACATGATTTCCTTTGCGGAAAATATGGAAATCCCCCGGAAGCACAGTCTGATGTGCTCCGGGGGATTTTTGTGTCGTTATAATTTTGTTTCGGATGTAAGGCTTTACATCATGCCGCCCACAAATCGTTGTAATCATCTAAATATCAATATCATACGCCGAAAACACCGATTTTTCGGGCAATAATCGGGGAATTTAATGCCCTCCAAATGTGGATGTTTGCCTTGTCGCTTGATGATGTCCATTTAGTCATTTTGACCCTGTTTTTCCAATTCAGATTCTCGTTTCTTCAGGTCTCGTTCGCGTTGATCAAGAGCCTTCGCTTTTTCGTCGAGCATTGCTTCTCGTTCTCTAAGGTGCAGGTCTTTTAGATTCAACTGCTCCATAAGTTCGATTAGCTTTTTCGACATCCCAATTATATCCGTGGCTCCTGTGGCTGATGAATGTGTATTTTCTTCTGAAGATAATAACACATCACCTTTTCCACTATAAAGGAATGTCGGGTTGACTTGAGGAAATTTGGAAATGATCAGATTGACCATTCCAGGATTAAATTTCTTGGTGCGTCCGCTCCCGAGGTCATAAATACGCTGGTAGTTGATGCCAAGAGCAGTTGCAAACTCTCCAGGTCCCAAATTGAGAGCCTTTAAGAGTTTGTCTCTTATGTCTCGTGCGCAAAGAACATTTTCAACTTTTTCAATCTCTTGCATAGCCTGTTATTTAGAGGTGCTATCAATTCAACGTATTATCAATTCAACGTATTATCAATTCAACGAGTTTTTAGTTCTATGTCGATGTTTAATGTTAATTATTGTTAAATATGAGATTTCTCGTAGAAATGATAATATAAAACCATTGTTATTCCGTCAACTTTCGCTATCTTTGCAACAAATAACATATACAACGACTAAGCAAAGATAAGCAAAAGTCTGCTTGTATGCAAATAAGATTTAAGAATTAAGACAAGAAAGAATGGACGAAATGACGAAATCGGTCGCATCCGTACAGTCGTACACTCCACCGAAGCGGAAGATTACACCCGAATTTGTACCGGGAACTGCAATCGCTCCATCGGTGCCCGTAGCTCCCACATTGAAAGCGCTCAAGATTGGTGGCATAGCTGAATTTCCCACTGAACAGCGGTCTTCTGTCTATGCCACCATCTATCGCCTCCGTAAGGATTATAAGCGCCAGGGTTGGGATGTTGAAATACTTGAACCCGAATCAGTTAATGACGAGTTCGTTGTGAGAATCAAACGGATTAGCTGAGATATGGATGCAATCTCAAAAGATGTCATTGTACGCAAGTATTTGTCTTTTCTCCGCAGGGCTGAAAAGCAGGATGTTTCATGGAAAAAAGCAGTCCTGTTAATCGGTGGTGAGAAGCGACTTGAACGACTTATGTCTGACGGAGTAATCCGATATTCAAAGCCGGAAGGAGCTTCAAACACAAAGTGGAGATTCAATCTTGCGGACATTGTAAAAAATGCACGAACCGATGCAGAATTGACAAGATTCGCGATTGATGACCCCCGAATGAGACCGACACTTGCCTCTTTCGGATTATCAGTACCGTGATATGTTATATTATCAAATTACGTATAAATGATAATATGATGTTATCCAATAAGCAAATTATACTCTCAACGTAAATTAGAACTTATGACACCCCAACAAGAATCAACACAGCCTCCTCTGATATACGGCAAGATGGTCGCTGTCATGAAAGAAACAAAGGCAATCGAAAAGGGTAGACGAAATGAGCAGCAAGGCTTCATGTTCCGAGGTATTGATGAGGTCATGAATGAATTGCACGACCTATTTGCCAGCAATGGCGTATTCATCCTCCCCGAAGTCCTCGACTACACCGTAACAGAAAAAGTTACCGGCAGAGGGTCAATCCTCTACTACACTCGCACGAAAGTAAAGTATCATTTCATGGCTGAAGATTCTTCTGAGGTCTGCACAGTCAATGTCGGTGAAGCTATGGACTCCGGCGACAAAGGAATGAACAAAGCTATGAGTTCCGCACTAAAGTATGCTCTCATGCAGATGCTACTCATCCCTACCAAGGAGAATAAAGACCCCGATGCTACCACTCCCGAGGAAACCCGCCCCAAGACGATTGCTGAAATCATGCAGTCGCTTGATCCGGTAAAAGATGCAACGCTCATCAATGCCCTCGGGTGTATGATTAACGCCACCGACAAACCATCCCTCATCAATGTATGGAATCAGTTTGCCGGAGAATTGAAACAGCACCCCGTGTTCTCCCAGTGTATGAGCGCACGCAAAAAGGAACTCGGACTATGAGCAAGGCAGATATATTAGTAAAGTCTTCTGTCGTATTCGATGAACTGAGCCACACCTATAATTATATGGGCTGTCGGTTGTCTGGCATCACATCATTGCTTCATCGCACTTTGTTTGCCGATAAATACACCGGCATTTCCCCCGAAATTCTTGCCAAGGCAGCTGAATACGGACATAACATCCATGAACAGATTGAGATTGTAGATAGCCTCTGCGTAGAAAGTGACAATCCCTCAGTAATGGACTATTGTCGGATGAAGAAAGACAATAACCTTGTTCCGCTCGTCAATGAATACCTCGTCTCGGATGAGGTTGCATACGCAAGCTCTATTGACATTGTATTCGATGACTACACCCTCGCCGACATAAAGACTACATCGCGCCTTGATATGGAATACCTATCATGGCAGCTGTCTATCTACGCACAGCTATTCGAGATGCAGAACCCCGGGCTTAAAGTCCCCCGGCTTCTTGCGATATGGCTTCCAAAGCCTCGATATGGAAAGTCAACCCTTGTTGAGGTACCAAGAAAATCCAAAGATGCCGTCAAGGTCTTGATGGCATGGGACAAAAGTATAATCACCCACTAAAAACAACAAAATGGCAGCAAACCAACTCATTGGCACCATTCTGACAATCGGTGCGACGCAAGATTTGACATCCAAATCCGGCAACTCATTCAAACTCCGCGACCTCACAATCATGGTCCGTAGATTCGACCCCAATACCGGGGAGCCTGTGACCGATTCTGAAAACACTCCTCAGCTCACCTTTATGGGAGAGCGCTGTGCTGAACTTGACAACTTTCAGCCCGGTCAAGTGGTGGTCGTATCATTCGATGTTCAAGGTCGAAAGTATACAGACCAGGCAGGCATCACGAAAATCATCAACGACATCCGCCCATTCAAAATCGAACCTTATCAGCCTCGCACATTCGCGGCTCCGCAGTCAACATCACCTCAAGCCGCATCTCCCGCACCAGCTCCTTCCCCGGCCCCACAGCCTGATACCGCCGCCCCTGGTTGTCAGCAGCCGCGCCAGCAACCTGTATATCCTCAGCAAGGATATGGTCAGCCCCAAGGTGGGTATAAACCTCCATTCTGATAGTAGCTATGCTCTACGACTGCAAGAACGATCTTGACAGAGAAAACTTTCTCGCTCGTGCGCAACTCCTCGCAGACCGAAAGGATGTTGTCGAGTTGCGCACGAAGCGACAACGCACCCTCAATCAAAACGCATATTGCCATGTGCTGATTGAGTATTTCGCATGTCAGTACGGAGAAGAACCGGAATATGTCAAGAATGAATATTTCAAGTTGCTTGTCAACCCAGACATATTCGTCACTGGCTCATGGATTGACAAGTTCACAAATCAGAAGCGTATCAGTGTAAAGTCCACAGCAAACCTCACTACTGAAGAAATGTCCATCTGCATTGATAGATTCCGAAATTGGTCTTCCAAAGAAGCTGGCATATATCTCCCTACAGCAGAAGAAGGAGCATACCTCAGACAGTGCGAGATTGAAATATCAAAAGCCAAACGATTCGTATGACCTATACATTAAGAGATTACCAACAGGCGTGCAGTGATTCCGCAATAAGATTCTTCAACAACAAGTCGAAGAAGAACGGATTGCTTGTAGTCCCGACTGGGGCTGGCAAGAGCCTTATCATAAGTGACATTGCTTCACGACTTGATGATAATGTTCTTGTCTTACAACCGAGTCGTGAGATTTTGGCACAGAATTTTGCCAAGCTACAAAGCTACGGGATAATGGATTGCTCCATTTATTCCGCGTCTTTCAGGCGTAAAGAAATACGGCGTATCACTTTTGCCACAATCGGAAGCGTGAAATCTCACATGGAAGATTTCAATCATTTCAAATACATCATTGTTGATGAAGCTCACGTTGTAAATTCCCAGGGTGGAATGTATAAGGATTTATTCGAGTGCGCAGAGCGGAAGATATTAGGTCTGACTGCTACTCCTTATAGATTGTACTCTGCCAGGGATCAGTATGGTGAGCCACGATGTATTTTGAAATTCCTCACAAGAACACGTCCGCGCATATTCAGTGAGGTTGTTTACCAGGTCGATATATCAATCCTGCTGCAACGTGGCTATTTGTCTCAGTTGAGGTATTTTGATATGACAGTTCTACCTCCGGAGAATATAAAGCGGAACTCCACCGGGCTTGACTTTTATGAGGATGATTTGAAAAGCCACATTGAAATGGTGGATCTGCAAACTCATCTATCAAATATTGTCCGTAGATTACAGCATCCGAAAAGTGGTGTTCCAAGAAAAGGCATCCTCGTATTCACAAAATTCCTTGAAGAAAGCGAAGCGTTATGCAAGGCAATCCCCGGAAGTGTGATGGTTAGTGGCGAGACCCCAGTCAAAGAGAGGGAGCGCATACTTAGCGATTTCAAAGACGGCAAGATTGAGGTTCTAACAAATTGTGGAGTGTTGACTACCGGCTATGATTATCCCGAACTCGATACCATTGTCATCGCTCGCCCCACGATGTCGCTGGCTCTCTATTACCAGATAGTCGGCCGTGCAATCAGACCTCATCCCAATAAAGAATGTGCATGGATTGTTGACCTCGCCGGAAACATCCAAAGATTCGGAAAGGTTGAGGACCTTCATCTGACGGAGCGTAGCCAGGGCTTGTATGCAATAGAAAGTTGTACCAACGGCCGCTCTAAACAGCTCACGCAAGTTTATTTCTAAGTTTATCGCAGCAATGGGAAAAACAGATACATATAATAAGATGGTGCTGGATTCTATTATATCCGGCACTCCACTCCCTGCTAAGAAAGCACGAGAGATAGCCCAACATGGACTTACCGAAAGTCAGATTCAACAGTCTTGCATTAGATGGTTCCAAGTCACTCATCCTCGATTATGGCAGGATGGTGTATTGTTCCATGTTGCAAATGAACGTAAATGCACTCAGTGGCAAGGGAAGAAGCTGAAACTTGAAGGAGTCGTGAAAGGTGTTGCAGACCTATGTCTTGCACTATCCAGACATGGCTTCAATGCCTTATATATCGAGATGAAAAAGCCTGGCAACTATCAATCCAAGGAGCAAAAAGAATGGCAAGCCGGGGTTGAGAAACATGGCAATCGGTACGTTGTATGCAAATCTCTCGATGAGTTTGAAAAAATAGTAACTGAATACATCAATGAATGAAGCAATGAATGTCAGGGGCATTATACTTAATCGAGCATTCCTTGAATGGGAATGGATAGGTTCTCCCGAAGCTGTGAGCCTATATATATACTTGCTTTTGAGGGCAAGTACTAAGGATAATGTAATTTGTGGTCAGAATATATCCCGAGGACAGGTAATCATCCTCCGGGGAACCCTTGTAAGAGAACTTGGCATCAGTGTTCAGAAAATGACCACGGCATTAAGACGTCTCCAAGAAGGAGGTCATATTAGTATAGATAAGGCTCGTCGATACTACCTCATCACTCTGAATAAGTATGATGAGTTTGCTGTATCAGACCTCCCGCAAGTACACTAACTATGAAATCCGGCTGGTTCAAAATGTATCGTTCAATCATTGATTGGGAGTGGTTCAAGGAACATGACATGACCTGCTTCTTCCTTTATTGTCTTAGCAACGCTAACCTGCACGATAAAACCTGGCGAGGTGTCTTTGTCCGTAGAGGTCAACTTATCGTGTCTCGATCAACGGTATGTCGGGAGCTTGGTATTGAGGAGCGCCGGTATAGAACTATCATTTCTCGATTGCAAAAATCCGGGGAGATTATTGTCGATACCTCCGGCCCCAGTACCCTCATTACCATAGTTAATTGGGAGAGATACCAGGCCGATTACATTGAGGAAGCTGACGAGCATAGACCAGCAATAGACCAAGTATCGACCAACGAGCGTCCAAGCGATAATTGCGCAGATATGAACGTAAATAGTTCATGCTCAATCAATACGGAACGCTCTCAATCTGTTCAAACATCTTCTGCCGACCAAGTTGATGATGCAAATAACCTCTCTCCATCACTTGACCTGTTCTTTGAAAGCGACCACTCTGCAAAAGAAGCCACAAGTTCAAAGAAAAAGACTGAAGTCAGTTATGAGTTTATTGTTAAGCTCTATCACAATCTCTGCCCCGACTTACCCAAGGTTATAAAAATCACCGATAAGAGAAAAACTCGAATACGACTATGGTATGAAGACATTGGCGCTTCGTATGAACGTGTGCAAGAAATCTTTGAAAGGTGCTCTGCATCGAGATTTCTGAAAGGAGACAATAACCGGGGATGGAAAGCCGATTTTGATTGGATTATCAACAAAACGAATTGGGTAAAAATCCTCGAAGGAAGATATGATGACGTAAGACCAAATAATCAATCAGTAAATTATGACCCCCAACCGCAAGATAGATATGCTAAACGTAGGGGAGCTGATTCAGCAGCTCGAAGCGCGGAAGATTACACCGACACGATTTAGCATCGACTTACCCAAAGACCAACTCGCCAATGCTCTCTATGCCTCCTATGTCGCCGAAGTCAGATTGAGACATAGAGACATGGTTCTCGACGATGAAACGAAATCACATATACGAGTTGCCGCTGAATGGCTTGGTGACGCATCCGGCAAATTCGGATTCATGATGACCGGGTTGTACGGAAATGGAAAGACGACATTGCTTATGGCAATGTGTAATCTCATCAACTATCTATTCGATTCCTGTTCATCGAATGACAGAAAGTCAATCCGAGTTATCAAGGCAAAGGATATTGCTCGTATGTCAATAGACAGAGAACTGCGAGATAGCTATGAAAAATTGTATCACGAAGAATTGCTTGCCATCGATGATGTCGGGGAAGAACCGGCTGAAATCATATCATACGGCATGATATACACTCCGATACGCGACCTGCTGGAAGAAAGATATGTCCGTCAGAAAATGACCATCATCACCACAAATCTGATTCAGAACAAAGAGAAAAAGATATTTCAGATTAAGGAGCATTATGGAGAACGCGTGGTTGACCGCTTCAGGGAGATGATGAAGATTCTGCCTTTCCATAACCCTTCGTATCGCCCTGTCTGAATTGATGTAAATACTAATTTGCACCAAAGATAATGATGGTAAAAATCCGCGTAACGCTCTGAAAATAAACGTGTTAATATTTTGTCAATCAAAATATTATTGCTAACTTTGAATATCAAAAAAGATAACAAAGTAAACCGAAAACGAAGATGAAAAAGATTACGTTTCAAGAACTCTGCAAGATAATGCACGCCTTTAACGAGGAGCATAACTGCAAGCCGTTTGACAAGGAACATATCCTCCACGCTGTGATAGTCTTCACCGAGGATTCGTTCAAAGACCCTTACACCGAGGTCGAGCGAAGCTACAAGGTCTGTAACGGCAACAAGTTTTGGCTCTCAGGCTACATCAGCAACTCTCTATTCGGAGATTGCCTCGATGGTAAAGATGACGGGGTTCGCCTCGATTGGTATATATACCCCGGAGGCGATGCAAAGCCCTGGAAAGTCGATTATTGTTATCTTCTTGACGAATAGTCTGTTCGTATGCAAATAACTTCTCCCCAAATATGCAAATAAGATTTAATAAGATATGAGTACAGAAAAACCGATGGTAAAACATCAAGTAGAAATCCTCGAAACCCTCCGAAAGATAGTAGAGGTTGAGCTTCCTGCGGACAGCAAAGAAGATGCCCGACAGATAGTGATGGACCGGTATTATAATGAGGAAATTATCCTCTCGGCCGACGACCATTATGATACCGAGTTTCATTACCTCGGAAGCAAAGATAAGTAACCATAACCCTTCAAATAATACTTAGATGGAAGTTTTTAAGAAAATCAGTGAAATGCTTGGTGAAGGTTCAACTCTCACCATCACCGTCGCAAAGAAAGGCGACAATCTCATCGTCGGCATCTTGCCCGGCAACAGTTTGGTAAAAGACAACGCCAAGGGGCGTATTGTTCCCCTCAATCTCACCGGGACACCCGAAGAGCTCGACAATGGCTTCCTTGAGGCTATCGAGGCTCCTGTCGCAAAGGCTTCGGGTCTTCTGACTAACATGGCTTCATTTGAGAAAGCCCAGGAAGAGGCCAAGGCGAAATCCAAAATGGAGGCCGAGAAGAAAGCAGCCGAAGAAAAAAAGAAAAAGGAACTCTCCGAATGGATTGATCTCGCAAGGAAGAATCTCAAGGAAGAGAAATTCCGTGATGCTCTCACCTGCATTGCCGGCGCTCGGAAGATAGCGACTGATTCCGACAAGGCAACCCTCGACAAGCTCGAAGCCGATGTCGCCACAGCATCAGGTGCAGGAAGCATGTTCGGCGGTCCCGAAGACAAGTCCGACGGCAAGAATGTCAAGCCCGGGGCTAAGCCGGCCAAGGGTAAACCTGCCAAGGACGAATCTGAAGACGAAGACGAGGAAGGAGGTGAAGAATAATGGCACTGAACGTAAAGGTTTTCCCGCGAGTTTTCAAGCATCGTGACCTCATGCTCCCGGACCCTAATCCTGACATAACGCCGGACGAGGTAATGGCATATTATTCCAATCAGTATCCGGAGCTGACGACAAGCAATGTTTTTGGACCAAAAGTCGAGAACGACCAAGCGGTCTATGAGTTCAAAACGACAGTTGGTACCAAAGGCTAATGGCTGACCCAAAAGACCAGAAGAAAGAATGGAAATTGTTGCAACAAATAGGACGAATCTTCTTGGAAGAACAAAACCGAAGCGCGATGTATCGCTTTTTGGAACGGCACAAGAGGATAATCCCTCAGAAGCACGGCAACGTTCCTTTCTGAATCATCATTTCGACAGCCTCCCCGTTTTTGAAGTTGACCCCTCGATGTTGAAAGACACCAACGTCAGCCTCCATGACGGGGAGGTTTTATTGAGCCTCGGTGATGAGACCATTGATTTCGGAAGGAATATCATCAACCTAAGGGTGTCCGCTCAAGCATATTGCAAGGCTCACGGCTCAGACCTTGAGATTAAACCAAATGCCAATCCTCTCCTTGAAATGCAGTATCTGTATAAGGAGGTTGAAAGATGCTCGCCCGAAAGCAATGAGATAGGAATAGACTATGACATTGACCGCCATGAACTTATTTTCATTGAATATGTCTATTGCAAATATGATGAGTACAAGCTCGTATTCTTGACGACAAGTTTTCTTGAACATCTTAAAGGACCGTATCGGAAATTCTTCTGCGAGTTTCTATCCCTGGTGAAGGCTACGATGTGCATTGTCCCACCGAAAGACCATTTTGATTTTGCATACACCCTCGGAGTGTTTGATGAAGAATTTATTGAAGAAGACCTCAAAGAGGATAAGAAGTATGCTGAATTTGTCGGGTCTTACTTATCGGGGCATATCAATGATATTTTGGAAGAGGTTGATGGTTCCCCTTGGAAACCCCTCACCATCCATAATGAAAACACTGTACAGCGATTTAAGAAATTGATTGACGGTGCAGATTCCCCGGAACTGAAAAAATTTGTAGAGGTGGCTATTGAGGGTATATACCTAATGGGTGATGAATGTATAGATGACTATCGTCAGAATCTCAATCATTGTAACATCATAGAGTTTGATGAAACTGATCAAGATGAAGAAGTAATACCGATAGAACGAGTTATGGCTATCTGCTATGGTGAAGAAAATGATGACCCGATTGTTCAACGTACCATAGACCTCATCAACAACGATGGTTGTAATTTTCTGCCGGAAAACCTCTATGAAGCCAAGGTTATAAGTTCCTCTTATGACCGTCCTTATGAAGGCACTCAATTCCCGAAAAGGTGGTTTGATTGGTACTCACGTTATTACGAAGCGAAAGTTAATTATGAACAGACTTACAAGAATGTTAAATGATACGTTCATCCCTAAGCTGGCGATTGTCGTTTATGAAAGCAGTAGTCATGAGCAAGGGTTATATCTCGAACGCAGAGATATAAAGAACGGCAAAATGGGTTGTGGTACGCCATTGACCAAAAAATGTATCTCGGATATAATGGATGCCATTACCATCGACAAGGATGGTATAGATTATGGTATTCATGGGGCTATCCCATCTAATCTGCTGTACGCAGATACCACTCCGGGCAAAGTAAAATTGGTGTGGTACAATCCTCCCGAAAAGCGTAAAGCCTACTTCGCAAAGGCTACCGGTATCGAAGATGGAGAAATGTGGGTTCCCGGTCTCTTATATGTTGCCAGCGAATCCAAATTAAGCGTATTCGCTTTCAAAGGTCAGAAGCCCAAGTCTAAGTTGTATCGGGCTCCGTTCATGAACGTAGGCGAAGATTCAGTCTGCCTCGGCAATTCAAGAGGCACTAAGCCAACAGACCGGACGTTTGAGAACCTCATCCTCTATTGGGAGGATATGTTTTGGCGGTCGGAGTTCTCTCATCTCCTCGGCGGCAATCCCGTAAATGGCAATCTCGCCATATTGACAAAGCATTTGATGAAGACCGGTGAAAAGTTCCCTAACGATGTTCTCATCCCTTGCCATCACACATTAAAGAGTTTACTACGATGAAAAGACATTTCACACATAATTACCTACTGAATCCCCAACATCGCGTCACAATCGCTTTAGTAGGCGCAGGGGGGACCGGCAGTCAGTTACTTCCGGAACTTGCAAGAATCGACCATGCTTTGTATAAACTTGGACATCCAGGACTGTTTGTCACCGTATTCGATGATGATATAGTTACTGATGCAAACATCGGCCGACAGTTGTTCAGCCTGTCTGATGTCGGCTTGTCAAAGTCTATGGTGCTTGTTGATCGTATCAACTCATTCTTTGGGCTTGATTGGCAAAGCCGGACTGAAAGATACCCCGGAGTTGAGCCGGAAACGTTTAACATCACCATCACTTGTGTCGATAATGTCAAGACCCGTATTGACATTGGCAATATGGTTCGAGCCTTTAGTGAAAGGGTCTATGATGACAAGATGCCTATTTATTGGTTGGACTTCGGCAATCAGACCGACAGAGGTCAGGTGGTGCTTGGAACATTCAAGAATGTTCATCAACCCAACAGCAAAAGTGTTGAACCCGTAGGTCAGCTAAAATGTGTGGATGAACTCTTTGACCTCTCCACCGTGGATGAATCCGACAGCGGTCCATCATGCTCACTCGCTGAAGCATTGTCGAAGCAAGACCTGTTCATCAACTCGATGGTAGCCCAGGTCGGAGGCAACCTTATATGGAAGCTTATAACTGAGGGTGGTGTTGATTATCAAGGTGCATTTATCAATTTGAAATATATGAACATTAATCCTATAAGGATTTAGAAATCAAATAAATAGATGTCTAAAAATTTGGCAAAATCAATAAAATTTGCTAACTTTACATACCCTAAATAAGGTACGCTCTAACTGAAATGAACAATAAAAAGTGCATAAAAGTCAATGTTGGCACCGACATAGTAATGTCTGCTCCCTCTCATCCCTTATCTGTTGCCATGCAGATAAAGCGGATAATTGACAGAATCCTCGCACTTGAAGACAATGAGTTTGAGTATTCGTGCAATTCTCTTGAAGGGCTGGCGGTCTTCCAACATTACGGGCAGGACACCCACCGGAAAGAAATTTCGGTCGTGTACTATCTCAATGGAAATAAAGCCAAGTATGATGAAGTTGTGGCAGACCTTGAAAGAGGGAAGCAGTATGTAGAACTACTAATAGGAAATTGAAATGACCGCACTTGAAATTTACAAGCCGCCATTCAGAGCAGATGGACCATTCATCTTCTCCAGCAATGATGTTATGACGTTGATGGCTTCCGATTGCCACAATGATCCAGAAAAACTGGCGGAAAGAACCTGTCAGATTCTTAATGGAGAAAGCAAATCCAATGGCAACCCCAATATCACATACTCTAATGGAGAAATATACAACGGCACTCAAATGTTGTTGGTCGTAAGGGGTTTCGGGCATCTCACCGGTCAAGGAGGACTAAGGCTCTCGATAGAAGAAGCCTTGAAAATTCAAGATGAGTTTGGAGAATGGCTCTGTCGGCTTCTACGGAACGACCAATAAAGTCCGGCCTCTATCCGACATTCTCCTTAAAATGCCAATTACGGCAAGTATGCAAGTAAGATAAAATAACACAACACCCAAGAAATGAAAAGTAGAAAAGTAAAAGTTAAGTGCAGCGTCATAGGCAAGCTGTTCTATTGGCTTCAGTTCATGCCCATGTTCCCCGTTCTGATAGCCTCCTTGCTCCTTTGGCTCATAGGAGAAATCATCTGTAATGGCTGGACCTCATATCGCAAATGGTTCTTAGGAAAGTTCACCACTAAGATTTCCGAATGATGATATATATAATCCGGGAATGGTTTTCAAGTTGGAATAGCTCGCGCAAAAGTAAGCAGAAATTCCAAGAGGAGGATGAGGTCGCATCCCGATTCCAAGTAAAGGAGATGAGCGGAGAGTTATACCTCACCTGCGACGGCATCCCATATCAGCACTTGCCACCATCAATCACCGCAAAGGAAATCACTGAACGGCTCACCGATGCAAGGCTGTCGGCACTTCGTTACCGAAAGTTGTCTCGTTCCCCATTCATCTACCTACGAACTCCTGTCAAAGATAGTTCAGAGGGTAGCTCAAGGCTTGATTGTATATAAAAAAAGTAAGCAGACTTGCCCTCACGGGTGAGTCTGCTCGTATGCAAATAAGATTTAATAACCAAGAACCCAAAAGATGACCTCAAAGAGGATTTTGGACGATGGAAATTAAAACTTGATACAAAGGTAGTAAAAAAGCCGCAGATAGCCAAGGTATTGACCGTAAATGTTAAAATGAGGCATCATCTTTCCAAGTGGGCTTGCTTAAATGATAATCGACAAGTGATTTTATCATATCATATTTTGCATAAATGATAATTATTTGTTAACTTTGCAATACAAAATCTCACTAACATGGTAAGAGAAAGAATTAGAATCGCAATAGAGGAATCCGAATGGTCTCAGCATTCGTTCAGTAATAGGATTGGAATAGCTACTCCTAATTTGAACGCTTTCTTGAAAGGTACGAGATCGCTCCCTTATCCTAAATTTGTAAAGGCTCTTGACGAGTTGGCCCTTACAATCGGCTCAAAGAAATCCGGCGCATCAATACTCCCTCCGTCAGAACTCCCGGAGATAGTAAGACAGAGCATTGATCTGACCGGGTTCAAAATTCGAGAAGTTGCAGAAAAGACGGGAATAGATATTGCTTGCCTCTCCACTTTCTTGAATGGCTCCCGTACAACGCCGATAAGGAATATTGAAAAGCTGATGGAAGTTCTCGATCTTGATGTAGTAAGGCTCATTCGCCCAAAGGCTGTAAGAACAGCATAGGGTCTTGAACTGATATTTTTGCTTTTAGGCTTCAGAAATCATGGCATCGCATATCGGTGACATTTGCCGTAGAGAGCCAACGGCCAGTATGTGCGTTCCGACGCTCAAAACCATGCAAATGAGATTTAATAACCGATGATTGAACCGCCAAGCGCGGCGGCGAGATTGCCAAAATTGTCACAATAAAAAATGGAAGAACCGAAAGACAAGAACGATGATACCCGCTATCACAATGTCCCGTTTGAAACAGTGGTCAAAGCCTATGAGAAGTCAGCAGGTAATTTGAGCCTTTGTGCCAAAGCTATCGGTATTGACCGCAGGACACTTGACCGATGGAGAAAGAAGTACCCCGAACTTGACGCAATGATGCGTGATGTCGAGGAAAGTTTGATAGACCTGTCTGAATCAAGATTGATGCAGGCTATCAATGAGGGAAACTTGACAGCGATAATCTTTTACCTCAAGACCAAGGGAAAGAGCCGTGGCTATATCGAAGGTCAGATTATCAATGCCAACATCAATACGAACAAATCCATGACCCAGGAAGAAGCCGTAGAATTTCTTCGCGGTCTTGAGGAGAGCTATTGACGCAGAGGCATGGACTACCATTCTACTGAACTGCTCCGTACATGGCTGCTGTCGGACGCTCTGAACTTCACCCGATATTTCTTCAAGGTGCAGAATAATGGGAAGAAGTTTGTGATCGGCCGGCATCATCGTATGATATGTGATAAGTTGAATGGTGTCCTGCAAGGAAAGATTAAGCGTCTCCTCATCAATATAGCTCCACGATATTCCAAAACCGAGATAGCAGTCAAGAATTTCATCGCTATGGGCTTTGCAATCAATCCTGCCGCCAAGTTTATTCACTTGTCATATTCCGGGCTGTTGGCTCTTGACAACTCTGTTGCTGTCAAGAACATCATCAACTCGCCGGAGTACCAGGAATTGTTTGATGTCAAGATTGGTTTGAGTTCAGACACAAAGACACGTTGGGACACCTATCATGGTGGTGGATTGTATGCCACCTCATCCCTGGGTCAGGTGACTGGCTTTGGTGCTGGCTCTGTCGGCAATGAGGACAGTAGCTATGAGTTTGGAGGAGCAATCATCATCGACGACCCGATCAAGCCGGACAATGCTTTGAACGACAATTCCCGTGAAGCCGTGAATCAGCATTTCGAGACAACAATCCGAAATCGTGTCAACTCACGCGAGACCCCAATCATCATCATTATGCAAAGGCTCCATGAGCATGACTTGTGTGGCTACCTGCAAGAGCTTGAACCAGGGGACTGGGAGGTGTTAAGCATCCCATGTATCTATTTTGATGAAGACGGCAACGAACAGGCTCTATGGCCGTTCAAGCACTCTCTTGAGGAATTGCGTAAGATTGAATCTGCCAATCAGTTTGTGTTTGATACCCAGTATATGCAGAATCCTCAACCAATGGAGGGTCTGATGTACACGCACTTTCGCACCTACGATGCACTTCCGATGGAGCCAAGCATTCGTAAGAACTATACTGATACTGCTGATACCGGCGAAGACTTTCTCTGCTCGATATGCTATGTGGAGACTAAGATGGGAATGTATGTGACCGATGTTCTCTACACCGATAAGCCTATGGAGTACACTGAGCCCAAGACCGCAGAAATGCTTCTTGTCAATCAGACAGGATATGTCAAGGTTGAGAGCAACAACGGCGGTCGAGGATTCGCCCGTAATGTAGAACGAGCCGTAAGGTATGCCGGCGGTCCACTTGCCAATAAGATGCGCTTCGTATCATTCCATCAGGGAGCTAATAAGAAAGTCCGCATCTTCAGTCACTCGGCGGAAGTCCAGAACCTCATCTATTTCCCATCTGATTGGGAACGTAGATGGCCACAATTTGCAAGGGCTGTCAAGGGATATCGAAAGGTCGGGCGCAATGGTCACGATGATGGTCCCGATGTTCTCACGGGGATGGTTGAGAACTATCACAATGGCTCGACCGGCGCAATGAAAGCGACAGTTACCCAATATGGATTGGAGAGACGCTGACCATTAAAGTTCACCTTATAGTCTGAGCATAAGCTAATAGCTTCATAGTTAAGCAGTAAATTCGAATAATGAAAAGAAGAAAGCGAAAAAAGCATACCGCAGGTGTTTCGTGCTACGGAGACTTCCTGGTTCTTCTGCAATGCTGTACCAAGCAGCACATCGAAGAGCTCATGGAAACATTGTCTCATTCGGAACGCCCGGCATATGTTTGTGGCAAAGAAGTTCCTGCCAATCTGAATATGATCAGCTATGGGATGCTCGATGACCTTAGTCGCATCGGAAAGGATGATGATGTTGCCGCACGGATGTTTGATATTCTGCTTGATATTGATACCCTCGAAATTTATCAGGCTAATGTTTTTGATGTTTTCGGTTTTATGAATTTCGTTAAGAACGAGGTCAATAGAGTCAATTCTTTGTTCGCAAGTATCAAGCCCACTCATTCATCGGATGAGATAGCTGCCGGAATCAATGATTTGAATTTTGGAACATTTGGGGTTCTTGATTGGTATGCCCGCCGTATGGGTATCACCAATCAAGACGAGGTGTTTTCAGTTCCCTGGATTCGCATCTACACCTGTATGAAGAACGACAACGAAAAGAACGAATATGAATCCCGTCTGCACAAGCAGTACATGAATAAAGCCAGGAAAAAGTAATGGAGACGGCAGGATATGACAACGGCATTGCTCTCGGTACCGTAGAGGGCAAAATCCAAGCCATCGTCAAGTCGATGGGCGAGGACATAGAATATCAGTTCATGAATTGGGCTCAAGCCAATGTTAAGCTCGACAAGGTGCGTCGGCCGACCATTGTGTATGTGCTCCCTCCCTCCGGCTCCCTTACATTCTCTTGGAAAGATGTCAAGGACAGCCCCAATTCTCAGATAGCATTCTTGTGTCATACCAAGTTTGACTTCAACGGGCAGGAGAATGACGGTATCATCGAAGCAATGAAACGCCTATGTATCCGCTTTGTCCGTAAGTTCAATGAAAGCGGGATGTTTGAACAGATTGAGGGTTCAATCTCATATCGGGTGCTGTATGACTATCTCGATGTCAATGTCACCGGCATAGTCATTGAGCCAACTCTTAATGAGGTCGATGGTATCAGTGTATGCAACCCTCCATTTGAAAGAAAGATAACTGACAATCAATAATTTGCTTATTAGATAATGGCATCCGTGCAAGATATGTTGAAACGACACCTTGAAAACGTCAAGGCAAAAGTCGCCAAAGCTATGGCTGATAATGGTCGCAATGCAAGCGGTCGTTCGGTAGCCTCATTGTTGGTTGAAGTATCTGATACCATTGGAACGCTCTACGGCAGTAAGTCATTCCTGGTAATGGAAAAAGGCAAGAAGCCCGGTCGGGTTCCTTTCGGCTTCAGAGACATCATCAAGCAATGGATCATCGCCAAGGGTATTGCTGTCACTCCCATTCAAAGCAAGCGGAGAGACACCAAGTACACCCCTTATGAGCGAGGTCTTAACTCGTTTGCCGGTGCGGTTGCCTATAAGATAATGAAAGAGGGCACAAAGCTCCACCGAGATAACGGATACAATGATATTTATACCACAGCAGTCAGGGAAGAATTGGCGGCATTAGGCGATGAATTGGTGCTGTTCACTGCTGGCTCGATTGCTGAAATCAATAAGAACGCAATATGAGAACGGAGACATTCAAATTGCTCACGATTGCCGATTCAGTAGCCACATTCCCCGATGAGGTCTGCTTCGCATATAATCCCAATTTCCTTGAGATAGAATCCTCATGGAAATCCGGCACCCTCACTATTGATGTAGTAAAGACAAGTGGGGCTTCATCCATTACGCAGACCATCAAGGTCTCGTTGTATAATGGGACTGCCAAAATTTACCTCTCCCGGATATTTGAACTGATGTTCATCGACCCTCGTTCAGAAAGATGCGTAGAGGTTACTGTATCCTTGAAATTTGGAGCAATAGAAGCCCTTTCGTTTAGTACACTTGTGATATGGGGAAATCTCGCTCTCGGGGAACGCTTTGGAGCCATTGGTGTCTTCAACCATGATTCTGAAAAGCGTTACTATGAACGGAATCTTATTTGGTTCAAGAATTTTCCATTCACAGTCTCTCTGTTCCGTTACAGCAACAAGGTTGAGTTCTTTGGCAGGTACGATAACGGATTTTATGATACCAATCCTATAAATAGGGATGTCAAGTGTCTGTTCTTCCATAAGATTGAGAAGCTGGCTCCAAGCATTCCAACCATCACCTCCGGATCCGCACAGCTCCCATTTGAGATTGTGTACTATGCTACTCAAAAGCGTTTCGTCGCAAAGAAAGACGGAAAGTATTACGCTCAATGGACCGGAGACGATAGCCAGTATATTGGAGGGCATGGTGAGTATTGCGTTGGAGCTAACAACGAGCCGAGTGAAGAAATAACTTATCTGCTTAGTGACGGCTCGGAGCATTTCTATCGCTATCGGTACATGATGGACGATTTGGTGTATTGTGGTGTATTCACTGACCTCGGTTTTGAAGACATCCCGGCCAATAGAATATTCCCGAACTGTAAACGTAAGGCTACCATTAAGTACAAAGTCAGCGAGGAGGGCAAGATGTTCTCTACGTTTGACCATACGTTTGATTATACTTTCTTCCAAAGCGGTGAGAATATCGCTCTCATTAATCTTGAGGTCTGCAATGATACAGCTGGCTATTACCTCCGTTGGATAGATCGCCAAGGCAATCTGCAATATTTCCTTTTCACTATGGGAAAAGTCAGCTACAAGAATAAGCCAGGGTCTGACACTGTAGCTGTTGAGGCTCCCGTCAATGGCATGTACTTTGCCAATCACAATAGGACCAGGAACATAGACGGTACAATAACAAAGAAATGCTGTGCAGTACATCTACGCAAGGATATTTTCGACTATGTGATAACAATCATCAATGCTCCGATTATAGACCTATATCTTGGTAAGGATGAGAAGAGCGATGATATATGGCTTCCCGTCAATGTTCAGTCGTCCACAATAAATTATGATCCGCAGCGGCAGCTCAATGATTTGGAGCTCTCGTTCAACATCCCAAACATCAACTCTCAGACCTTATAAGCATGTACGAAGAACTATATATCATAGCGGACGGCAAGAGACATAAACTTGATCTCTCCACTCCGAGTGGAATCACTCTCAACTATAAGAGCAATATCTTTGGTGATTTGTCAAAGATTACGTGCTCATACAGTTACACGTTTAAGTTGCCAATGACAGCTAACAATCGCCGCATTCTCGAATGTGCGGATGATGTTAGATGTGCATCCGGGCGCATCCGTAGAAGACTGAAAGCAGAGTATATTCAGAATGGCATACCGCTGTTCCGAAATGCCAATTTGTATATCGATACCGTTGAGACAGGGTTCAGCGCAGTAATGACATGGGGTGTCATTGACGGCTTCCAAACTCTAAAGGATAATGACATCTCCATCCGGGAACTTGAATACAAGGCAACCCTTACATACGGACCTTGCAATGATGTTATGGCTGATTGGAAGAATACTCGTGACTATGCCAACCCGCTATACAATGCCGGGCTTCCATATGTCACCGAAAACGGCAATAAGGATACTGCTTCAACATACTCTGTGTTCCCGCCTCCCGTCATTCCCGTATATCGATTGATTCAGCTAATCAATTCTCATTTTGGCACTAGCTTTAAGTTTGGCACCTCATTCTCTTACGGAGATGAGGAAACCAATCACAAGTTGATAAATTACGGTGTCATACCACTCGTTACGGCGACTGCTCCCGAATCAGACAAGGAAGCCAATAAGTTCGCAAGTTATCTCGGATGCTATATGTACGGCCCGTATGCCGGAGTAGAACATATTCTGACGGGAGCAAAAAATGACCCTACTCCTACCAATAGCCTGTATTCTCTTGTCAAGGATGCAAATGGATTTACTGTCGGTATAAAGATAAATTCAGAGGTTGGGATAAACTTTGAAATCGACGGCTGCATTCATGCCAAGTTTACCCACGAACCAAATGCTTATAGTGGTCAAGGAAGGGTTGAAATGGGGGCTCCGGACTCAACTGGCATCACTCCGAAGCTCACGTTCTACTACACGACCAATGGAACCTCCTCATCATCTATCGGTAGCGTGGAGGGTAAATTCTCATGGAATAATGATTGGTGCTGGATGTTTGATTTTGCCAAAGAACGCGGCAAAGAGCGTATCAAGGGTGAAGTCCCTCCTGGTGCAGTCATCTTTTGTGCTATCGAGGCAGAAGCCAATAATCTTCAGATGAAAGAATCGACAGTATGGAAGCTCGTCACTTTCTATCCCGACAATGATGCCAACAACATCAAATGGAGTGAACTTGAAAATCGGGCTGGGTCTTTCTCTATCGACTTGATCAGCAATCTTCCCGACCTTAGCTGTATGACGTTCTTAAAGACCTTGTATTTCATGATTGGTGCTTTTCCGGTAGCTGATTCAAGTAACAACATCATACCGCTTTATTATTCGGTTATCCAAGAGAATGTCAAAAAGCAAAATGCGCTCGATTGGAGTTCCAAGGTTATTGGTGCGTATTCTGATCAGCCAGCCAAAATATCCTATGCGATAAACGGATTCGGGCAGCGGAACTTCTATATCATGAAAAATGACAATTTGGATGGCGACGCTAAAGAAGATGAGAATGATGTGTATGAGACCGGCATGGGTTGCATTGTCTGTGAGAATGAGATTCTTAAAAGAAACAAGACTATAATCCAATTGCCCTATTTCGGTCCGTACATCAAGAACAAAAAAGCGCCATCAGTATCGACCGGCAACACGATAAAATTTTGGATGACTGATGGTGATGAGGTCAGCGTTGTTGAGGCAAAGCCCGCTTTCGGATTGGTCGTTCCCTTCGTACAGAAAAATTCATCAGGTCCCACCGGGAAAGTATGGTTGGGGATGAAAATATGGAATGAATTTCCGGAAATCAATTCCGACCCGTCGTACTCCTATCTTTCCAAGATAATGGAGAATCCCCTCATCATTACTGAAAAACTCAGGTTAAATGAATTTGACCTTCGGGATGTGGATTATTCGATACCTGTCTATCTATCAAAGTATGGGGCATATTTTGCTATCGTATCCATCACACGAGACAGCAAAGGAGTATGCAAATGTGAATTGATTAAATTACCCGAAGAAGATTAAGCTATGGCATCAGATAACGTAACTACGAAGATATTAGAAGTCCAGGTCAATTATGGAGACGCATTGACCAAGATAGCTCAATACCGCACCGAAATCGATAAGGTAAAGGAAAAGCAGAAAGAACTGAAGAAGCAGTTCAAGGATGGAGAGATAACGCAGGAGGAATACCACAAGTCGATGGAATCCTCCAAAATGCTCATTGATGAATACAGCACCTCCGCTGGTATCTTGACAAGAGCAGTCAAGAATCAGTTAAAGTCTCAGAAAGAGCAAGAGGGCTCGCTGGTTCAGCTTAGAGCCGAGTTGTCAAATCTTACTGCCGAGTATGACCGATTAAGTCGGGCAGAACGAGAGGGAGCAAAGGGAGACGAATTAAAAGACAAAATCAATCGGTTGACCGATGAACTCAAATCATGTGAGGAAGGCACCCAGAGGTTCTACCGCAATGTCGGCAATTACAAGTCTGCATTGATGGGAGCCGGTGTCAGCACACAATCCCTCACCGATGCGTTGTCAAAAGAATGTAAGACCGCAGAGGAAGCCAGGAAAGCCAATGAGGTCTTGCAAAAGGCTGTTGATGCCATCGATCCCTCAGCACAAGGTGCACAAGAATCCATTGCTCTGCTCAATTCAAAGATTGAGGAGAACAAAAAGGTGATTGATGAACACCAGGAACAAAGTTCTGCATTGTTTGAAACCATGTCTGAACTGACGGGTGTCAACCTCAACTTCGGAAATTCTTTGGAAGCATTGTCTAAAAACTCCTCCGGCTCCGTGTTGGAGGGGCTGAACACAAAAGCTAAGGCGTTATGGTCCACACTTACCGGTCTGCTCGCCAATCCTATGGTTCTGACATTCCTCGGAATCGCAGGTGTCGGCATGGCAGTCAAATGGTGGTACGATTACAACAAGGGTCTTGTTGAAGCCACCAAAAAGACACAAGAATTTACTGGCTTGACCGGGGATGCACTCAAGGCTTTCCGAAATGAAGTCCAAGGAACTGCCGACACATTCGGCAAAGACTTTACGGAAGTATTGGGCGCGGCAAATGCCGTAGCCCAACAGTTCGGCATCTCCCATCAGGAAGCCATGAAATTAGTGCAGGATGGCTTTGTTGCCGGTGCTGATGCCAGCGGTCAGTTCATAGACATATTGGGTGAGTATCCGGCATATTTCAAAGAAGCCGGACTGTCAGCAAGTCAGTTCATCGCCATAACCGCTCAGTCGAGTAAGATGGGTATTGTCTCCGACAAAGCAGTTGATACCATCAAGGAAGCCAATCTCAGATTGAGAGAAATGAGTGACGGCACTAAAGAAACGCTGAAAAGCCTCGGTTTGAATGTCTCTCAACTTGAAAAGGATCTCGCGTCCGGCTCCACCACGACCTTTGAGATTATGCAACAGGTCAGCGGGAAGATGAGTGAACTGAATGAATCATCACCCCTTGTTGCGGAAGCAATCACCAATATATTCGGCGGTCCTGGTGAGGATGCAGGTCTTCAGTATCTGACTACTCTGAAAGATATCTCCCTCAATCTCGATGAGACCAAAGAAAAGGCTGGTCGCCTTGCTGAACTCCAGGAGGAGCAGATGCAAAGTCAGATTGAGCTCGACAATGCCATCGCATCCGTGTTTGATGCTACGGGTGGTTCTTTTGAGGAACTGACCACTATGGCAAAGACATGGGTCAATAAGGGCATCGTAGCCATGATTAAAGGCTGTGTTGACCTTTGCAACTGGTTCATCGATTTGTATAACAACTCCATTGTTGTTCGTGCTGGTGTAGCCGGAATATCTGCCACTTTCAAAATGGCATGGTCTATTATCAAGAATGTCTGCAAAATGATTGCAGATGAAGTTATGGGTCTCGGACAAATCATCAAGGGTGTCCTCACCCTTAGTTGGGATGATGTATCTGCCGGATGGGATAAATTCAGAAAGGCATCGACCCAGGCGGTCAAGAATGTTGCCAAGGATTACATCGATGGAGTAGAGGGGGCTGTTGATGAAGCCATGAACGGCAAACTTGAAAAGATTTCGGTTGACTTGTCGAAGTATTCCTCAGATGAAACATCAATGCCTCAGGGAGACAAGGGCACCGGGGGAAAAAAAGCCGGCAAATCAAGTAGCAGTAGCAAAAAAGACAGCAAGGACAAAAAGGACAAGGAGGCTGCCGCAAAAGTAGAAGCCCAACTCCTCCGTAAGGCGGAAGATGAACTGCTCAAGATTACTGAGGAAGCTCTTGAAACACGACGTAAGAAAGTTGAAAATGCTTATGATCGTCAGATTGAGGACTATAAGAAAAAGCTGGCGACGGATAAGACCCTTACGGAAAAATCCCGTCAGGCAATTCTTTCTATCATTGATTCACTTGAAAAGCAGAAACAGCAAGCTCTCAATGACTTTAATTCAGAAGAACTGAAAAAGACAATAGAGCATCAGAATAAACTGTTGGAACTGAAACTACAATCCGTAAAAGAACAGACTGATGCAGAGTACGACCTCAAGGCAGAACAGTTGAAGAACCAGGAACAGCTCGATTTGCTTGCCGCCGAGAAAGAATTTACCAACGAGGAGGAGAAGCAAGCTGCTCTGCAAGCTATCCGGAATCGGTATGCTCAAGAAAATGCTGAGTTGCAGGATCAGCGTAATCAAACAACTCTCGACCGCCAGAAAGCTGCACTCCAGGCTGAGATTGATTCAATGCAGTTGGCTGAGGATGAGCGTCAGCTCAAAGTCCGGGAGGGATATGAAATGTCTGATGAGGCTTATACCGAATGGCGTCAACGAGGGCTGGAAGGATTAGAGGAACATGAACGCAACCTCCTCTTGAAGCAAGAAGAAGTGGCTCAGGCTGAATTGGAGGCATTGCAGGCTCGCGGTCAGCTGTCTACCCAAACAACGGAGCAGTATGAGGCTGAAATTCTCGCCGCGAAGCAAAAGTCAGCACAAGCCCAGGCTAATACGAATCAGGCAATCATCAAGGATGAGCAAGCTAAGGCGACTGCAATGAAGGCAGTGACATCATCCTTAACGGGTCTGCTTGATACTCTCGGAGAAAGCAATAAGACCTTTGCCAAAATCTCAAAGATTATCACCCTCGCACAGATTGCGATTGATACCGGTAAGGCTCTCTCCGCAGGTATAGCTTCTGCTTCATCCATGCCGTTCCCGGCTAATATCGCGGCCATTGCCACCACTGTCGCCACTGTGCTTGCCAATATCGCTACGGCAATCTCTACTGTGAAGTGTAAGCCATCGGAGAAGTACGTATTGCCAGGCGTTGAATTGAGATATAATTT
>ERZ778515.501-NODE-501-length-33782-cov-5.975035_pt1 | contig 33782 bp, 30 predicted proteins | sample MGYA00510343_ERZ778515 | MGnify/ENA primary metagenome ERZ778515 (study PRJEB29527, sample SAMN07138965) | mouse gut metagenome | material: feces | host: mouse | place: China:Nanjing | collected 2016-01-25 ...
GTGCGCATGTTGTGCAGACGGTCGGCCATCTTGATGAGCACCACGCGTATGTCCTGGCTCATGGTGAGCAGGAGTTTTCGGAAATTTTCGGCCTGGGCCGAGGCTCTGTCTCCGAATATACCACCCGAAATCTTGGTGAGTCCGGCCACAATCTCGGCAATCTTCTTGCCAAACTGACGCTCTATGTCCTCGACCGTATACTCCGTGTCCTCAACGACATCGTGCAGCAGGGCCGCGCAGATGGATGTGGAACCGAGACCTATCTCGCGCGAGGCAATCTTGGCCACCGCTATGGGATGGAGTATATAAGGCTCGCCCGAGCGTCTCCTCACCCCGTAATGGGCCGCGCGGGCAAACTTGAATGCCCGCTCGATTATATCGACCTTCTTGCGGTGGTTACTTGCAAGATAGCCGTTAAGCAAATCGGCAAACTCGTCTTCTATGAGCTTGTTCTCCTGCTCGGGAGTGAGGTTGTAGACGTCCATGGTACTATAGCGGTTATTGATGGAAGATGTATCATGATGTCATACGGGCAAGAAAACCGCGACACGATGATACATCTCCATAGTTGTTATTTACTTTTACAGAAATTTCTCGTCATAACGCATTCTCACGTCATTGACCATCTGCTTGATATGCTGCTCGCGAGCCTTGGGACAGATGAGCAGCACGTCACCGGCATCGGCAACGATGTAGTCGTTGAGACCGTCGGCTACCACAAGTTTGCCTGCGGTAGTGACAAATATGTTACCCTCCGACTCATAGGCTATCACGCCCGCACCCTGCGAGACGTTACGGTTTTCATCAGCCGGAGAGTTATCATAAAGCGCGCTCCAGGTGCCGAGATCGTTCCATCCGAAAAGTGCACACTCGACATACACATTGTCAGCCTTCTCCATCACCGCGTAGTCGATGGAATTGGCCGGGCACGACTCAAAGTTCTGACTGATGAATGCAGTCTCGGCCGGTGTCCCGAAGTCGGCCTTTCCCTTGTCAAAGAGGTCAGTCAGATCAGTGTCATACTTGTGCAGGGCGTCGATAATGACCGACGCGCGCCACAGGAAGATGCCGGCGTTCCAGAAAAATTCGCCCGAGTCAAGAAATACTTTGGCAAGCTCGAGATTGGGCTTCTCGGTAAAAGTCTTTACCTTGTTAATGCCGGGAAGCACCTCCGCACCTACCTGTATGTAGCCATAACCGGTCTCGGGACGCACGGGCTTGATGCCGAGCGTCAGCAGGGCGTCGTTGGCCTCAACAAATTCAAATCCGCGTCTCACACAGTCGCAATACATGGCCTCGCCCGTTATGAGATGGTCGCTCGGAGCCACTATCATCGAAGCCTCGGGATCGAGAGCGTGTATGTGATAGGCGGCCCAAGCTATGCAGGGGGCTGTGTTGCGGCGTGCCGGCTCGAGAAGTATATTGTGGGGGAGCACTTCGGGGAGCTGCTCGCGTATGAGCGGAGCATATTTCTCGTTTGTGACGACTACTATGTTTTCCTTGGGCACAAGGGGAAGTATACGGTCATACGACATCTGAAGCAGCGACCTCCCGGTACCGAGAAAATCTATAAACTGTTTGGGACGGTCTTCGCGGGAATAGGGCCAGAAACGGCTGCCGACTCCACCGCACATAATCACACAGTAACGATGAGACATCATAATATTTTATTAAAGCTATTATTGCAGATCTGTTATATCCGCTAAGTTAGTAAAAAAAGTTTAAAGTTGGGTGTTAAGAGGTTGTTTAAAAAAGTTTAGAGTAACATTTTTTTTACTCTCTTCCTCTTCTATAACTATTCTTTGACAGCACGTGAGGAGATGAAGCCCGACACAAAACCTATCACCACAACCACACACGCGGTGATGAGAATGTCGGCGACAGCCGGACGGCACGGATAATGGTCAATCGACAACTGGGAGGGGTCGCCTCCGAGCGATATGAGTCCGAAATGCTGCTGGAGCAGACACAATATCACCCCTATGGCGATACCGATAAATCCACCCGTCAGGGCTATAAGTAATCCCTCGTCAAGAAATATGCGCCTGAGCATGCTTCGCGAGGCTCCGAGGGCCGTTAGTATGCGCATATTGTCCTCCTTCTCGATTATGAGCATCGACATGGTGGAAAGAATGTTGAACGACGCCATCACCAACACGAAAAGGAGCATCAGAAAGGTTATCCACTTCTCTATACGTATCATGCGGAACGAAGCCTCCTGCTGCTGCATGCGGTCGGCCACCACATACACTCCGCCGAGCTGACGGCTTATGTCTCCGGCCACATCCGACGGGTCGCGCCCCTCGTCGACAGCCACGTCAAGCGAGGTGATTTCGGTGGTGTAGTCAAACAGCCGCCGGGCCGATGAGAGCGGGATATACACAAGATCTTCGTCATACTCTCCCTGATTGGTCTGATAGACTCCGCTCACATACAGCGTGTCAGTGCGAAACGCGGCCATAGGGAAAGCCGGATTGATGCGACCCAGACGGCGGGGCACCGTGAGCATGAAAGGCCGCTCGAGCGACGGACGCGCGCCTGTGTGCACAGCCACGCCTACACTCAGCAGAGCATACTCCATGCCCGGACCGTCGAGCATCTCGCCGTCGATGACAAGGTCGGAGAGCGATGACACGTCAGAGTAATTGTCGGCTATGCCTCTTACTCTTACCGGCATCTGGTCGCCGTCACTCACCGCGAGGGCTCGCTGCTCAAGCACCTGCCTCACATCGGCCACTCCGTCGACTGCGGCAACGGCCGCGGCAAGCGAGTCGCCGTCGGCTATCACCTCGCCATAGGGAAGTGTGATTTTAATCTCAGGGTCGATAGCCGAAAGGCGCGAAGCGGCCAGATCGGCAAAACCGTTGAACACCGATAGCACACACACCATGGCAAAAGCGGCCACAGCTATACCGGCCATCGATATCAGTGATATGATATTGACAGCAGCATGGCTCTTGGGAGCGAAAAGATAGCGAAGCGCGACGCGCAATGACAGCATAATGCAATCGGGTCGAAAACGACAGGGAGATACAAAAGGACACAAACCCCACTTTAAACAAAAGTCTCTTTCGTCTGTCAATTACGTCTACCGACTAACTGACAGTCTTTTGTCTCTTCATGCGGCTTATATCCTTTTGTATCTTCCTGACATGTTTATTTTTTCAGGAGCTTGTCGATATTCTCTATATAGTCGAGCGAGTCGTCGATGTAGAAACTCAGTTCGGGGCACTTCCTGAGCTGAAATCTCACCTTCTGAGCCAGTTCGTAACGTATGGTCTTTGCACTGGCTGTAATGCTCTCGATGAGCTCCTGCGACTTGTCGGCCGGGAATATCGAAAGATACACCTTGGCTATGCTGAGGTCGGGCGATACGCGCACCGCGCTCACCGACACCAGCACACCGTGTGTCTTGGCCGTCTGCTGACGGAATATCTCGCTCAGCTCCTTCTGAAGAAGCCTTGCTATTTTAGCTTGTCTTGTTGTTTCCATATATTTTTACAACAATCCCCGGCAGGATTAGTTGATGATGTCAAAGCCGGTATACTTTCTCAGGCACTCAGGCACGATGATACCCTCGGGAGTCTGGTTGTTCTCAAGGATAGCGGCCATGATGCGGGGAAGGGCGAGAGCCGAGCCGTTGAGCGTGTGACACAGGTGTGTCTTCTTGTCCTCGCCACGGTAACGACACTTCAGACGGTTGGCCTGATAGGTCTCGAAGTTTGACACTGACGACACTTCAAGCCAGCGGCCCTGGGCTGCCGAATAGACCTCGAAGTCAAAGGTGATGGACGATGTGAAGCTCATGTCGCCGCCACAGAGACGAAGTATGTGCCAAGGCAATCCGAGACTCTCGAGCAGACCCTGCACGTGGTCTTTCATCTCCTCGAGGGCGGCATAGGAGTTTTCGGGCTTCTCGATGCGCACGATTTCCACCTTGTCAAACTGATGCAGACGGTTGAGACCGCGTACATCCTTGCCATAGCTGCCGGCCTCGCGACGGAAGCATGCCGAGTAGGCGCAATTCTTGATGGGGAGCTTGTCGGCTGGGATTATCACGTCGCGATACAGGTTGGTGACGGGCACCTCGGCTGTCGGGATGAGATAGAGCTTGTCCTCGTTGATGAAATACATCTGACCCTCTTTGTCGGGAAGCTGGCCTGTGCCGTAGCCCGAAGCCTCGTTCACTACATAAGGGGGCTGTATCTCAAGATAGCCGGCTTCGGAAGCACGGTCGAGGAAAAACTGGATGAGCGCGCGCTGGAGTTTGGCACCCTTGCCCACATACACCGGAAATCCGGGGCCTGTGATCTTGACACCGAGGTCAAAGTTTATGATGTCATACTTCTTGGCGAGATCCCAATGGGGAAGCGCGTCGGCTGGAAGCTCGGGCATCTGGCCGCCGGTCTTCTCTACCACGTTGTCCTCGGCCGTGCGGCCTTCGGGCACCATGTCGCAGGGGATGTTGGGAATACCGAGAAGTATGTCGCGGATAGCGTTTTCGGTTGTGGCGAGACGCTCGGCCAGCTCCTTCTGCTTCTCCTTCATTTCGGCTACCTCTTTCTTGGCCTCTTCGGCCTCGGCCTTGTTGCCTTCCTTCATGAGACGACCTATGGAGTCGGCCTTCTTTTTGAGCTGTGCGGCAAGATTGTCGTTCTGAAACTGGAGATTCTTGCGCTCGTCATCAAAGTCGATTACGTCGTTTACACCCTGTTTGCCGTCAAAACCTTTCACGGCGAGGCGCGCGATGACGCGCTCAGGATCCTCTTTTATCTGTTGTAAAGTAAGCATTTTGTCAATTAGTTATCAGCAATTAGCAATTGCCGTATTATTGTGGGTAATTATTGTCCGAGAGCTGTTGTCTTGACTTGTCCGCCTCTTCTGACTTTATTTAACCAAGCAACTCGCGCACCTTGGCTGAAATCACCTTGCCGTCGGCACGTCCGGCGAAAGCCTTTGAAGCTACGCCCATCACCTTGCCCATCTCTTTGGCCGAAGTGGCACCAGTCTGGGCTATGATTTTTTTAAGTTCCTCGGTCAGTTCTTCCTCCGAAAGCTGCTTGGGCAGATATTCCTCTATCACTGCAGCCTCGGCCAGCTCGTTGTCGCGCAGGTCAAGACGGTTTTGCTCGTCATATATCAAGGCTGTCTCCTTGCGCTGCTTGGCCATCTTGGCAAGTATCTTCATTGCGGCATCGTCCGAGAGAGTGCCGTCACCGCCCTTGGCGGTCTTGGCCTCGAGAAATTCTTTCTTGATGCCGCGGAGTGTCTCGAGTCTCACTTTCTCGCGGGCCAGCATAGCAGCCTTTATGTCGGCCGAAATTCTGTCAAATAAGTCCATATTTCGGGTATTTTTGTTGAAACGTTGATTGGCAGACCCTCGGGCCTGCGGAATTGTCCTGCAAAGTTAACACTTAACAGGCTATTTTTGTCTACTCTCCCTCGTTTTTTTCTTCCTCAGAGTCCTCGTCGGGCACTATGAAGATTGAAAAATTCACCGATCCGTAGGCCCGATGATGGTCAAAATGGGGCAGCGAAGAGAAATCATAAGCTTTGGAGTGTTCCATTATGAACACCGAGCCCGGCTTGAGCAGCCCGCTCGCCAACACGGCTCCGGGGATGTCGCCAAACCCCGGCATATCATAAGGAGGGTCGGCAAACACTATGTCATAAGGCTGAGCGGACGCGTCGCGTATGTATCTCACCGCATCGGTGCGCAGCAGACGCAGATTGTCGTCATGCAGCTCACGGGCCACTTTCTCTATGAACCGTCCCTGCACCGGCGACTTCTCTACCGAAGTGACCGAAGACGCTCCGCGCGACAAAAATTCAAACGAGACTGCCCCGGTGCCCGCAAACAGGTCGAGACAGCGCGCACCCTCTATGTCGATGATATTCTCTATGACATTAAATATGTTTTCACGCGCGAAATCTGTGGTGGGACGCGCGGTGATATTGGTCGGAACGCTGAAGCGGCGTCGGCCATATTTTCCTCTTATTATTCGCATAATGGTGAGACTATTAAATCAAATGGTGCCCTCATCGACTCCTTGCCGGCACGAAACATCTGCGGCGGGAATATAGCCGGCATCACTCGCGAGATGTATGTGCGCAACACCGGTGTCACCTCCTCGCGCAAGGCCTGATCGCCCGAGAGCAACACTTCGTCGCCATGAGGGTCGAGGCCATGGGACGCCCGACAGGCAAGTATGTAATAGACGGCATCCATCGGTGCGCGAAAACTCAGAGTATTGGCCTGCAACAGACTGTTGCCGTCAATGACGATGACATCAAGCGAGGACGGACGGAAGTTGCATATCATGCGTCGCGAATTGCCTCGGCCCGGCTTTGACGCAAAATAGCGCACGAGCGGAGCTATATGCGGGACTACGACAGCCGTCGGAAATGTACGGTGGATAAAGCCGTAAAGGTCATGACCGAGGCCATAGGCCACCGAGGCATTGCGCGTGGCCATGTCGGCGTGACACACTGTGCAGTCATAGGCCGGATGGAGTGCGGCGAAAGCCTCACGGGCCGACGCCTCGTCCATGCCGTCAGGCAGCAGCAGATAGTCGGGCGTGTCGACAAGTATATAGGTCTTGCGAAACTCGCCGAGCAGCAGCGGATTGTCATACACGACCTCCTCCAGCCCCTTGACTCCGTTCATGGGAGGGGTAAGCGGATATGAGCGGTAGATGAGTGTGCCGTCGGCCACTACTGAATATACCACCGCATCCACACGATCGGCTCCGACACGCATCATCATATTGCATATCGTCGTGTCAGCCACCATATCCTTGTCAAGAGTCCCGTCTGTCATTGTATCTATCGGCTATAATTAAAGGGGATTTTTCACACACAAAGTTAACTATTTTGTAACAGAATAACAAAATATTACCATATATGTACTATGTAAAACCACAGTTTTATCCATCCTGCTCACCGCCGCCAGAAGGATGGAAGGAGCAAGACGAGAAATGTAAACAGCTCGAGGCGGCCTATGAGCATCACGACCGTAAGAAGCCACTTGACAGCACATGGCAGGCAGGCAAATCCGCCCTCAGCTCCGGTGGCTCCATAGCCGAGACCGTTACAGCCGATACATGAACACACCATGAAGAGCGAGTCGGTAAACGTGTAGCCAAACATGGTTATGAATCCGGTCGAGATGACCACTACCAGCATATAAATCGTCACAAACGCCGATATGCGCGTCACAAGATTGCTCTGGAGCGCGCTGCCGTTGAGACTGACCACGTAGACTCGTTTCTGAAACACCGTGCGTTTGAGTTCGTTGGAAAAGTTGCGCCACAACACTACGAGACGGTCTATCTTTATGCCGCCCGAGGTCGAGCCGGCACACGCGCCACACAACATAAGCAGTATGGTCAGAAACAATGAGAACGGTCCCCATGTCTCGGCCTCGGCGATGGAGAAACCTGTCGACGTTATGGCCGACACTATGTGAAACGCCGGATATACAAGCAACTCACCGACTCCTCCGGTGGCTCCGCGCAGCAATGCCGACGCCAGCAACAACACATAGGCTACGGCCAGCACTGCGACAAACGCTACAAACACATCATTGCGCAACACTCCTCTCACACCGTTGCGCCACACGTGATAAAGCAGCATGAAGTTGAGACCGGCAAGAAACATCACGACAGTAAGCACTACATACACATAGTCCGAAGCCCAATAGGCTATGCCTGCGTTGTGGGTCGAAAATCCACCTGTGGCAACTGCGGCAAACGTCTGACACACACTGTCGAAGAGATTGACCGGGCCGGCCCATAGCAATAGAGTCGAGGCTATGGTTATGACCACATACACTCCCCAGAGCGAAAGTGCCGTCTGACGGATGCGAGGATGCAGCTTGTCGTGCGTTATGCCGGTGGCCTCGGCGTTGAACATCGATATGCCCGACGGCCTGTTGAGCTCGGGCAATACGGCAAGCATGAAGAGTATGATGCCAAGTCCGCCTATCCATTGAGTGAACGCCCGCCAGAACAGTATGCCGTGTGACTGGCTGTCGACATCGGCAATCATGCTCGCACCGGTGGTGGTGAATCCCGAAATCACCTCAAACATCGCGTCGGTAAATCCCAGTGGCCTCTCGCTGAGCATGAACGGTATCATGCCGAAAAACGAAAACACTATCCATATAAGTGCCGTGATAAAAAAACCTTCACGACGACGTATCGGAGTCTCCCTACGGCGTGTCGACAGTTTGGCCGCACCACCGATGGCAAACGCCGCCGCGGCTGCCACAGCAAAGCCCTTCCAGTCGCTCTCACGGTAGACAAGGCTCACAGCCATAGGCACAAGCAACATCAGCGACTCTATCAATATCAGCCGCCCCATTATCCTCCCTATCGAATTGAAATCCAATGCAGTCTTCATCAGTCAATCCCTCCCATTGCCGCTATCTGAACAGACGTTCGAGTCGTGAAATCATGCCGGAGACACAAAAGATGACCACATGGTCGCCGGGCTGTATGCGTGAACGCCCCTCAACAAGCATCCCTACGCCGTCGCGTATGAGACCGCCGACGGTGATGTCGCGCGGCAACGACAGTTCGGCCACAGGCTTTGACACTATTCTGGAGTCTTCGGGAGCTATCATTTCGGTTATCTCGGCCTTGTCGAGCGACATACACTGGGTCGTGGCCACATTGGAGTCGAGAAGCACATTGAGTATCCTGCCGGTATTAAGCAGTTTCTTGTTGATAATCTTGTCTATCGACAGGCTCTCGGCCTCGGGCATGTACTGAAGCTCCTCGATTCTTGCCAGAGTCTTACGCACTCCGTGCTCACGTGCCACCATGCATGACACTATATTAGTCTCCGAGCTGCCGGTGAGGGCCAGAAACATGTCGCAACGGTCTATGCCCTCATCCTTGAGCGTGGCCACATCGTTGGCCGAAGCGTTGACCGCCACCACTCCCGGAAAACGGCGCGAGACAGCCATGCAACGCTCGCGGTCGGGGTCTATCACCGTCACCTTATATTTGTTGCCGATGAGTCCGAGAAGATTTTCTGTCACGCGCCCCGCCCCCGACACCATGATGTGTCTCACGCGGCTCTCGCTCTGACCACACAGGTCACGCAACACATCGACGTTATCGGGAAGCACCGAGAAGTATACGGTGTCACCCTCAAGCAGACAGTCATTGCCACCGGGAATGATGATTTCGTTCTTGCGTCTTATTGCCGAGACGTGAAACAGCCGTGGCGTATTGGGCACATCGCGCAGATATTTACCGCAGAGCGTGCCCGACGCCTGCATGCGCACACCCACCACATACAAGGCCCCGCGATGGAGCTGAAACCACTCGCTGACCCAGTTGTGTTCGATAAACTGTGCTATCTCCACAGCCGCAAGACGCTCGGGATAGACTATCATGTCGACACCGTGGGCCTTGAGCATCGCCTTTACATCGTCTCGGTCAAACTCCGGATTGTCTACCCTTGCCACGCACCGTCGCGCGCCACACATCCGGGCCATCTCGCAGGCTATGATATTGACCGTCTCGTCGGGCGTCACAGCCACAAACAGGTCGGCGGCGTCGGCCCCGCACTGCATGAGATTACCCACCGAGAGCGGAGAGCCTTCAAATGTTATGAAATTGCCAGCGGCATCAAGCTCGGCCAGATGCTCGGCATTGGTGCCCATCAGCACTATATTTTGATTCTCGACCGAGAGCATTTCGGCAAGATGCGTGCCGGTCTCTCCGTCGCCGGCTATGATGATTTTCATTTTATCTGATTTGATGTGACCGGCAAAATTATAATAATTCGCGCAATTATACAACACGATTTGTATCCGCGCGAGTCATCGCCGCAGTCACTTCACAATCCCTTTCTGAGCCACGCACCCGAGAGGAGCCGCCACAGAAATATGGCCCCGCGGAACATCAGTTCTATACACATGGCCGTCCACACTCCCGCAAGCCCCATTGTCGGCGCGAGAAGCGCGGCAAGCGGCAGACGCACCAGCCATATGCTGCCAAAGTTCATGGCCGCCGGCATTATGGTGTCGCCGACTCCTATCATTACGCCATAGGCTACAATCGAGGCGGCAAACATCGGTTCGGCAAAAGCCTCGATACGCAGCGAGCGCACGCCGAGGTCGACAATCTCCCCTACCGGCGACATCATCTCCATGACCCAAGGGGCAAAGACATAGAGCACTATGCCCATAACTGTCATGGTCACCATGCCGAGCACCACGGTTATATAGCCAAAACGCCTGGCCAGGTCGAGCCGTTTCGCGCCGTAGCTCTGCCCTACAAGTGTCGTGGCCGCGTCGCCTATCCCGTAGCCGGGCATATAGCAGATGCTCTCGGCTGTGACGGCAAAGGCGTTGGCCGCTATGGCCATGACCCCGAGCGGGGCCACTATCACCGTCACCGCTATCTGCGCTCCGCATATCACGGCATGCTCGAGTGTCATCGGAGCCGAGACCTTGAGAGCCTTGCGCAACACGTCGCGCACCGGTCGGAAGCTGCCGTGCTCACGCCCTATGGCCAGACCGTCCTGACGAAAGCAGAGATACCACATCATGGCTCCGGCCGTGACTATTTCGGCCGACACTGTGCCGAGGGCGGCTCCGAGCACTCCGAGTCCGGCCCCGGGCATCGTAAAACCTATGCCGGCTATCTCGATAGGACGTGTGGGAAATATGAGCATGAAATTGAATATCACGTCGAGCACACACATCATGACGTTAAGTCCGCCCGGCACTTTCATATTGCCTGCACATCTCAGCATGCCTCCGCCGAGATAGTTCATCGTCAGAAGCGGGAGTGCGAGCACAAACACGAGAAAATAGAGCGATGCCTTGGGACACACGGCCGCGTCTCCACCGAGCCAATGAGGCAACTGTCCGGCGATGCACGCACCCGTCACAGCCACAGCTACACTGAATATCAGACACTCCGTGATGCCCTGACGGAGTATGCGTCGCGCACGCTCGTGTTCACCCGCGCCTATACTGTGGGCTACCTGTACGGAAAATCCCATAGTGACGGCCGAACAGATGCCCCAGAAGAGCCACAGCGAGGTGGAGACGAGTCCGACCGATGCCGAATCGTCGGCACCGAGGCGTCCCACCATGGCCGCGTCGATATACTGCATCATGATACTCGACAACTGGGCCATCATGGCTGGCCATGACAGCCTGGCGGTCAGCTTGAGCTGCTGCCCTAAAGTGAGATGGGTCGAGTGGTTGATGAGCGAATTGGCCATAAGGGACACTTGACAGTTGTTTAAAAATCTGATTTCATAATCCTTCCGAATGCTTCTTCGAGTCGCGGGCGCGGACAGGCTATGTTGAGACGGATATAACGGTCGTCGCCATACATGGCTCCGTCATTGATTTTCACCCTGCACTTCTCCTCCGCCATACGGGCAAACTCTGTCCCTGTGAGTCCGAGAGATGAAATGTCGGCCCAAGGCAGATAAGTAGCCTCCAGACGGGCGAGTGCACACTGCGGGAAACGGTTATGGAAAAACCGACGCGTATACTCCCAGTTGTCGGCCAGACACTCCTTGAGTCCGTCAAGCCACACGGCTCCTTCGTCGCTGTAAGCGGCTATGAGAGCCTCGACTCCGAAAGGATTAACGTCACACACCTCGTTGATATTGATGGCTCGGTCGATTAGCGCGCGCTTTCGGGCCGACGTACTTATGATATTGGCTATCTGAAGCCCGGCAGTGTTGAAAGCCTTTGAGGGCGACACGCACACTATGGCCTCGGGATCGACTGTGCCGTAAGGGGTGTAGGCATAACCAGGCATTGTCAGTTCGCAATGTATCTCGTCACTCACCACCTGCACTCCGTGACACGCGCAGATGTCTCGCACGCTCCGCAGCTCCTCGGGAGTCCATACGCGGCCACCGGGATTGTGAGGATTGCACAAGAGCAGCATGGTGTTGGCTGAGTCGGCCGCCAGACGGTCGAATGCGTCAAAGTCCATGCGGTAGGAAAACTCTCCCTCGCCAGCAGACACAGTCACCAGCGGACACTCGACAATGCGGCATCCGTTGTTGCGTATCGATGAGAAAAAGCAGTTGTAGACCGGAGTCATGACTATGACTCCGTCGCCCGGCCGCACAAGAGCTTTGATAATGGCCGAGAGAGCGGGCACAACACCCGATGTGTAGATGACATCATTGCGGGTGAACGTATAGCCATGGCGTGAGGCAAACCATCGTGTCAGTGCCTCGTAATACTCGTCTCGCACGAGTGTGTAGCCAAAGACTCCGTGCTCTACCCTGCGGCGGAGAGCATTGATGACACACGGTGCGGTGGCAAAGTCCATGTCGGCCACCCAGAGCGGTATGGTGCCGGGATATTCGTCCCATTTATATGAACCTGAGCCGGCTCGGTCAGGGGATACAAGCATATGACTATCGTGTTTCAATTTTACAATCGGCCGGCGGGAGGATATTGGCGTCGAGTATTAGCTCGCCTACCGACGGGAGAATGATCGAGCCTGTGCGTGGATTTTTGATACTTGTGACAGGCGACATGATTGTGGCGCGCACGTCCGAGTCCTCAAAGGCAAGGTCGGCGTCAGCGTCAAAAGTGCAGTCCTCAAGCACCAGACCCTCACAGTAACACAACGGCTGTGTGCCGGCTATGCGGCAGCGCACCAGCCGCAGACCGCGCGAGTGCCAGCCGAGATATTCGCCCGATAGCGTGGAGTCATAGACGGTGACATTCTCGGTGTTCCAGAAAGCATCCTTGGAGTGAATCTCGGCGTTGCGTATCACTACGTTGCGGCAATACTGAAATGAATAGTTGCCCTCCTGACGATAGCGGTCGATGTCGATATTTTCGGAATGCATGAACAGGTAGTCGGCATTTCTGACATCGACGTCACGCATCATCACGTTGCGGCAGTGCCAGAGTGTCTCCTGAGCGTCGGGTATATTTACACGCTCCATCTCTATGCCGTCCATTTCGCGAAACATCTTGGGCGCGTCGACCTGTGTGTCGGTCATGCGCAGCCCCGACGAGTACCACAGAGCGGCACGCGCTCCGGGCGTGAAGAGGCAATGCTCGACCACAAATCCTCTGACATGCCAGAAAGGATATTTACCTTCAAAACGACAGTTGCGCGCCACTACGTCTGTACAGCATTTCAGGGCCGACTCGCCGACATGGATTGTAACGTTATCGAGCTCTATATCATGACTTGCAAACAGCGGACGCTCTCCGCCAAACTCTTTGTCCTTGATGATTTCCATAAGTTGATTTTGATTGGTTTAATACTTGATGCAAAATTAACAAGCTCTCAGGAAATGTATTGAACCATTCTTTCGGATATACCTACCACTTTTGACGTACAAAATTACCACTTTTTTCTTATTTGGGCAAATCGGCTGATTTTCAAAGTGGATTGGTGACTGGTGAGTAGCTCTTACTTATTGATGGTGTCCGAGTTCTGGTTGTATGCCTTGGCCACACACTTCCATTCGCCATCGAGTTTGAGCAACAGAAGGAAGTCGGTGAAGTCAATGGTGCCACCCCACCCCTCTTCAAGAACGCGGACGACCGCCACGGTCTCCTCGACTGCCAACACATCTATTCGGGCTTTGAACTCTGCTCCTGCTCCAACGGTATCGACATTGTGGTAGAACTGCTCTATGGAGCCGCGCTCAACGGTGCCGTTCAGTATGCCGAACAGGACGGCATCGTCGGTAAACAGAGTCTTTGCATACTCACTGTTGCCCTCGGCTACACTCTTTACAAACTTCTCGGCGGCACGTGCCACTGCTTCGTATTCTTTGATTTTGTCTCGCATAATTTTATATATTTATTTGATTATCTGAGTGCAAAATTACTATGGTAATATCCCAAAATCAAGTACAGAAAAATTATTCATATACCGAAAAATTTTTCGGTATATGTAAATTAAACAGTTATTGACTAACTTTGTAACCGTAAAGAAAATAAAAACTTAACCGATGGCATACGAAAAGAAAATACCTGTGGATCTGGACTGTCCGTTACGGCTTACAATGAGTCTGATCGAGTCGAAATGGAAGTCTTGTATCCTTGACGAATTGAGAAACGGTGAGCCGCAGCGACCAAGCGAGATACATAAATGTCTGCCGGAAGCCGCTCCGCGAGTGCTCGACATTCAACTCAAAGAGATGGTGGAGGATGGCCTCGTAACAAAGACAATCTATCCGGAACTCCCCCCGCGCTCAGAGTATAAAATCACCGGACTCGGGCTATCACTGATACCAATCATTGACCTTATGCTAAAATGGGGCGAGGAACACTTTGATATTTTTGAGCGGAAATATGGCCGCAAGTGTGACAAGTGAACGTGAGGCCTATCGGATATGGTAAAATATGGCTTATGATTGTTATAAACTTATGTAACGAGTAAAAATTAGAAATAATGAAGAATTTCAAACCAAAGGCATGGCTGCTTCCTCAGCCTGTACTTATCATCGGCACTTATGATGCCGACGGCACTCCCAATGCCATGAATGCCGCCTGGGGCGGTCAATGGGATATGAACGAAATCATGATTTCGATGGGTGCACACGCCACTACGGAAAATCTTAACCGCAACGGAGATTTCACCGTTGCCTTTGCCACCATTGATACTCTCACAGCCTCCGACTATGTAGGCATTGTAAGCGGCAAGACTCACCACGATAAAATAGAGAAAACCGGATGGAAATCCGTCAAAGGGGAAAATGTCAATGCTCCTGTTTTTGACTGCTTCCCTATGACAATGGAGTGCCGTATCAAGGAGAAACTTTACGAGTCTGAATCGGGTTACTATATCGTGGCCGAAATCGTCAATATAGTCTGTGATGAGAATTATCTGGCAGGGGACGGCCAACCTGATGTCGAGAAAATGCGGCTCATAACCTTTGACCCGGTTCATAATGGCTATATCGCCCTCGGTGAGAAGGTCGGAAATGCTTTCTCCGATGGCAAAGCACTGAAATAAACACTGAAATAAGAGTGTGTCTAACAACTTGAAAATCGCCCGGCCTGCTCACATGGAGCATGGTCGGGCGACGCTATCAGAGGGTGTTATATTTTCTGACTTGATTCTACATTACTGAGCTGTCAGTGTGTAGGTGTAGGGCACGGATGTGAGGTCGAGGGTCACGAGATATGTACCTTCGGGAGCCTTGCAGTTGGGTCCGTTATACTGGAGGTCGTCTGCGGCACCGCCGTAGCTGAGATCCCATGAGTTGTTGAATGCAAACTTGAACTCACCACCCTGAAGGTCGGCTACGACTGTCCAGTGGAGATAGTCGGCAGAGGTCATCGTGGAGTTGATGTTCCATCCGTTAAATCCGCCAGGGATATTCACGGCCGAGATATAAGTGAGGGTATAGGTGAGGTCGTTAGTGTTGACATCGGCGAAATAGAGGCCTTCGCCCTCAGCGGGAAGCTCGAGGTTGCCTGCTCCGCCGTCGGTCGACAGCACACCGTCAGTGCCCGAGTTGCCATAGTTGGTACCATCCCAGTTGGGGGCGTCGGTAAACTTGAAGATGCCGTTGATGTAGACAAATCCGCGATACTTGCCGGTCTCGTAGGATACGAGCTGCTGAGAGTTGTCAAAGTTCCAGCCGTTGGAATTGCCGGGGGTGTAGAGCACCGAGGGGAGTTCTTCAATCTCATAAGTGAGGTCAAGCATATTGACCTTGAAGAGCATGCCTGCATTTTCAGTAATCACGCCGGGGGTGCCATAGTCCTGGGTGTCATTGATTACGAGCGCGCCCTTGAGACTGTTGCTGAACTCAACGCCAAAGCTCGACTGAGGAGCGTCGACAAAATGTCCGGCAGCATGAGTCGACTCGGGGATAATCACCCATTCCCAGTCGGGAGTGAATGCGGGCACCTTGAGCGTGAAGGTGGGGTCGTCATAGGGATCATACTCGTTGTGGCTGAACTTGAGAGCCTTGGAGAAATCCCAGTCGCAGAACGAGCCGACGAGATAATAGGCATCCTCGATTACATATCCGTCGAAAAGGTCAAACGGAGTCACCTGTGTGGAGAATGTCGAGTAATATGCGTTCTCGTTGCCGAGACGTATGGTCTGGTCACCCTTCACGGCCCATGCGGGAATACGTATATAGGTAGTTGTCGTGCCGGGATTCTTGCCGAAGAGTGCCTGGTGGGCTGTCTCCCAGTCATCGGCCTGGACTGTCACATTGCCCTCGGCATCGGTCACGGCCTGAATGGTCTGTTTCTCGGTGAAAGCGGCGTCCTTGCCTACCTCAACCGAGAGTACTTCGGCACGATAGCCTTCGGGGAAATCGGCAGGGGTCTCGATAGTGGCGAGATTGATTGTGCCGCCGTTATCGTTGGCCTGGATAAGATTGATGCCCTGCTGTGCGGCAGCCGCGGGTGTCAGAGGCACATTGTCGACCGTAAGTATGGGAAGCTGTGGATTAGTCTGGGGCAGGCCGGTGGCTTCCTCGATTTCATCACAGGCCACAAAGCCGAGTGCGAGTGCAGCTAATCCGAATAATGCTGAATATTTCATGTAATAGTGTTATTCATTGTTTATTTCAGTATGCGGGAGGCTTATCCGCGACTCCCGCATACTGAAAGTCGAATTTTTTACTTAGAGGATGTTTACTCGAAAGTGGCTGTGTAGGGGAGCTTGGAGAGGTCGAGCGTTACGGTCACTTCACCGCTCTCGCCTACCATGTTGCCGCCGCCAAACTCAAGAGCGTCGATGGCTCCGCCAAGGTTGAGATCCCATGAGTTGTTGAAGGCAAACTTAAACTCTTCACCGTTGAGATCGGCGGTTATCGTCCAGTGGAGATAATCGGTCGACGTCATGGTCGAGGTAATGTCCCATCCGTTGAATCCTCCGGGGATATTCACGGCCGAGATATAGGTGAGAGTGTAAGTGAGGTCGTTGGTATTGACCTGGGCATAATAGAGACCTTCGCCCTGAGCGGGGAGTGTGAGGTTGCCCGCGCCGCCATCGTCAGAGAGCTCGCCCTCGACGCCGGTGCTGCCATAGTTCACGCCATCCCAGTTGGGTGCGGACGTAAACTTGAAATCACCGTTGATGTAGACAAATCCTCGATACTTGCCCTCCTCGTAGCTTGCGAGCTGCTGAGAGTTGTCATGGCTCCAGCCGTTGGAGTTGCCGGGAGTGTAGAGCACGTCAAGCGCGACGACATTAGAGGCAAAGTAGCCCTGCACCTGAGGGAATGTGATAGGTTCTGAGACAATACGGGTCGAAAGCTGGTCGGCCACCTGTGCGATTACACGTACGTATAGCGGACGGGGGCCTTCGTCGGTATACTGCGCCTCCTCGGTAATGCCGCGCATCTCGCAGATGGCCACGGCGATAGCATTCTCGGGAATCTCCATCACCGCGCTGTAGGGATTGTTGGTCGCGATGAGCACAGAGTAAGGTATGGCATCCTCGTCGCCGGGCGAGGGAGCGGGAAGGCTCTCGCCGAAGTCGGGATAGATCGACACTTCGGCTGTGTAGGTCGGGGCAAGCGCGAGACCATAGTTGGGCTGCGAGCAGGTTATCTCCATCACTCCGTCGGGCGAGAGATCATAGAGCTGATTGACAAACGGAGGGGTGTTTACCTTAAATTCGGTCGGCTCCTGGAGCACAGGGTCCTTGTCGGCCTCGCAAGAGGTGAGCCCGGCAACAGCCAATGCCATCAAGCCAAATATATGAAGTTTCATATTGAATCGGTGTAATTATTCAGAATAAATGATGATGAATTAATAGCCGGGGTTCTGGCCGAGGGTGGGCACATACTGTGCGGGGATGCAGCATACGTTGCGATAAGACTGGGTGGCAGCTCCGGCCTCTACACCGCCCTTCCATGACCAGTTGTAGGCATTGCCGGCAAACTTGCCGAAGCGCACGAGGTCGCTGCGGCGGTGACCCTCCCAGTAAAGCTCACGGAGACGCTCGGTGAGGATGTCGTCGAGAGTATAGGAAGTGACTGAGCCGAGACCGGCACGATTGCGCACGTCGTTGAGGCGGGCGAGACCGTTGCAATTGGAGGCTCCGTGCTTCTCACACTCGGCAAGCATCAGATAAGTGTCGGCGAGACGGAAGAGGGGGAAGTCGGTGGAGTTGAACACGGTCGATGTGGTTGACGAGCCGTCGGCGTTGTCATAGTTGTCCTCGGGAGTGTAGACAAACTTCACGCACATGTATCCGTCACCGTCCTTGGTCCATGAATCAAGATTGTGGAGATTCTCATTGAACGAACCCTCATAGATGAGGCGACGCTTGTCATTCTTGGCGAGAGCCTGTGACAGCTCGGGACGCACGCGGGGACCGCCCCATCCGTCGACTCCGCAGCCGTAAGGCTTGTCGACAGCAACCTCGGCATTGTATGCACCGCCCGAGATGTAAGTGGTGCCGCCATAGGTGTGGAGGGTATTGGTGTCCTGAGGTATACCCCAGAGGATCTCACCGTTGCCCACATACTTGTCGTTGGTGGCGCAGAAGAGATATTTGTACTCAGGAGCGAGCTGATTGATGGTCTTGAGTATCTCGTTGCAGGCGTCGGCACACTGCTGCCACATGCCCTGGCCGGTGTAGACCTCGGCATTGAGATACATCTTGGCGAGGAGCATATAGCCGGCCTCGCGCGAGATACGGCCATATACCTGCTGCGAAGCGGGACGCAGACCCGGAACGGCAGCGAGAAGGTCGGCCACTACAGCGTCAAAGAGCTGCTTGCGGTCGTAGGTGGGAGGTGTTGCTCCGACTACGGAATTTTCGTCGGTCCAGGGACCGCGGCCAAAGATGTCTATCATATGATAGTATGACAGGTCGCGGAGCACACGGGCCTCACAGCGCAGTGTGTTGATTTCGTCCTCGGCTATCAGACCCGAAGCGTTGCCGATGGTGCGGAGAAACTCGTTGCAGAGAGCTATCTGATAGTTGAAACGCGAGAAACACTCATAGAGCCAGTGGTTGTCGCTCGACCATGTGGAGAAGCCGAGTTCCTGGATGCCGGCGTCGTTCCAGTTGTAACCTACGATGGCTTCGTCAGACGGAAGCTCCTGTACATTCCAGAGCTGACGGGTGTAGACACCCGCGCCACCGTCGTCAACGGCGATGCCGCCCTCGAGCACGAGACCTCCGTAGACTCGGGCCATAAGAGCATAATAATCTTCGGCAGTGGTCAGCTCCAACTTGGTGGTGGGATTCTCAGGGCTGACGTCAAGGTCGTCAACACAGGAGGTAAAGCCCATCGAAAGCGCGATGCCACCTATTATGATATATTTTGAGAATTTCATGATTCTTGTAATTCAATATTGTTAGTGTTGATAACTGTGACAGATGTTAGAACGATGCGACAACGCCAAGCGAGAATGTGGTGGGCTTGGGATATACACCATTGTCGATACCTGAGAATACCTCGGGGTCAAGACCTTTGTATTTGGTGATGACGAAAGGATTCTGTACGGCTCCATAGAGACGCAGACGCAGGTGGTTGTTGAGAAGGTTCTGCCATGTGTAACCCAGAGTGATATTGTCGCAGCGTAGGAACGAAGCGTTCTGTACGAAATAATCGCTCATGATGGTGGTGATGTCGGATGTCTCGAAGAGGAAGGTGTCGGCCATGAGGTTGCTCAGGGGGAGTGCGGCGTTGGCACGCTTGCTTACATTGGCTGCCTGGTTGTTGTTATACATCCAGTTGCCGATATTGGCGCGGAGCACGAAACCTAAGTCCCAGTTCTTCCAGTTGAAAGTATTGTTCCATGTCATTGTCACCTTGGGGTCGCGGCTGTGATAGAGATATTTGTCGGCCTCGTTGATCTGGCCGTCGCCGTTGCGGTCAACAAAGACACCATCGAGAGGATTGCCGTTCTTGTCATAGACCTGCTCGTAGACATAGAAGCTGTAGGCGGGATATCCTACCTCATGTTTCTGGATAGTGCCGCCTGTACCAGCCGAGATGCCACCGGTCTGTGTGTCGGCACCCTCGGCAAGACGTGTGATCTTGTTTTTGTTCCAGGCTACGTTGTAGGATGATGTCCAGGTGAAATCCTTGGTAACGATGGGACGGGCGGTGAGTGTAAACTCGACACCGATATTCTCGAGGTCGCCGATATTCATGTTACCCTTGTTGGTAAGGTTGGAACCTGCGGGATAGTTGGCGAATGTGAGGAGGTCCTTGGTCTTGCGCTTGTAGAAGTCAATGCTGCCGAGGATGCGGTTGTTCATGAAGCCGAAATCAAGACCGGCATTCCATGTGGCAGTCTCCTCCCACTTGATGTCAGAGTTGTAGGCACCGGGAGTGATGGGAAGAATGCCGTCACCCTTGCCTGTGAGCGAGGGATATTTACCGGCAAGGTCTTCCGACACGCCATAGACGGGGAGATAGGGGAAGAGGTCGTCGCCGAGGTCCTGCTGGCCGGTGATACCGTAGCCGGCACGGAGCTTAAGCTCGTTGAGATAGCCGCGTGCGCCTTCCATAAAGTTTTCCTCAAGTATCTTCCATCCGAGAGCTACCGAGGGGAATGTGCCCCAGCGGTGGTCTTTGGAGAAGCGGCTGGTGCCGTCGCGGCGCACAGTGGCTGTCACGAGATATTTGTCAAGGAACACGAAATTGGCACGGCCGAAGAACGACACGAGCTGCAGAGGATCGATGTTGATGCTTGTCGGACGGGCCTGCATGCCGAGATAAATCTCGTTGGCGGGATCCATCACGCGGTTTACATAAGTATATTCACGACGCTTGTTGTGGAACTTCTGCCATGAGTAGCCGGCGGTTACGTCGACGCTCGACTTGATTGACTCGAAGTAGTGGTTGTAGTTGAGATAGAAGTCAAGAAGGAGGTTGACACGTGTCTGGAACTGATCGGTGCAAGATGTGCCGCCATCCTTGATTGTCTCTATTTTGCCATCCTTGATTACCTCATAGCCACCGTTCCATGCATTGGGGGTGTTGGGATAGTTGCCGCCGCTCCATGTGCCGTGCTGATAGTCATAACCGAGGTTAAGATTGGCGCGGAGATCGGTGAGGAAGGGCATCTTGAGGTCGAGCTGGAGGTTGCCTATCGACTGGTATGACTTACCATAGGAATTTACGGCAGCCATGTCGGCGATGGGGTTGAGAGGTGCGGTGGTCGAGTTGATTTTCGTACCCTCGGTGTCGGGACCAGCAAGCAGACCGCCTCCTACATATGAAGTCCAGTAGCCGAAGAGCGGACAGCCGTTCTCATAGTCACGTACGGGAAGTGTGGGGTTCATGCTTGCACATGAGCCGAGATTGTTGTTGGCATAGGAGTTTTTGACATATGCTCCGAGCACATTGGCATTGACCGAAAGAAGGTCGTTGAAGAATTTGGGTGAGAGATTGATGTTGGCCGATGTGCGCTCCATCGAGGTAAACTCGAGGATACCGTTATTGTTGGAGTAGCTGATGCCCACACGATAGGGAAGTATACCGGCCGTGCCACCGATGCTGAGGCTGTAGTCAGAAGAGAAGGTGGTGCGGGTTGCCGCTTTCTGCCAGTCGGTGTTGTAGTTGCCGAGAGCACCTGCCTGATCTGACTCGGCTCCGTATTCATTGATGATGAAGTTGCGGAACTCGTCGCCCGACATCATGTTGAGCAGCTTGCGGGGAGTGTTGATATAGGCGTTGGCTGTGAATGTCACCTGCGGAGCACCCTTGGCACCCTTCTTGGTGGTAATGATAATCACACCGTTTGAGGCACGGCTACCGTAGATGGCTGTGGCCGAGGCATCCTTGAGAATTGTCATCGACTCGACGCTTTCGGGCGAGATGAGCGACAGTGGGTTGGACGAACCGACCACACCCTTGGTGTCCATAGGCACGCCGTCAATCACAATAAGAGGGTCGTTGGAAGCTGCAAGCGACGCACCGCCGCGTATCTGTATGTTACCGCCTTCGGAGGGATTGCCGGAAGTAGTCACAACCACACCGGGCGAGGCTCCAACGAGAAGGTCCTGGGCCGAAGTGGCGAGGCCGGCCTCGATTTCAGAAGGCTTTACGGTTGCTACCGAGCCGGTGGCATCGCTTTTCTTTACTGTACCGTAGCCGATAGCCACTACTTCGTCAAGCATGAGCGAATTTTCCTTCATGCTTACATTGAGTGTGGTCTGGCCGTTGACGGGTATCTCCTGTGTGTCATAACCCACGTAGGAGAATACAAGGATACCGTCGGAGGGGACCGAGATGGTGTATTCACCGTCGATGTTGGTAGCCGTGCCGAGCGTTTCGCCCTTCACAAGCACACTTGCTCCGATGAGGGGTTCGCCCTCAGGGTCGATCACAGTACCACTGACCGTGATTTTCTGCGCTAAAGCCGGGAAAGAAAAGCACAGCGTAAGGAGGGCTGCAAGCCAGACTTTCCGGGTCATTTGATGACAAATGTTCTTCATGCAAGAGGTTTTTAGAACGTTGTAAATATGTTATTGTAATCTCTATATTATCAATGTGTGACGTCTAACGGCATCTGTGCTTTACGGTGCATACCGTAAAGCACACGCCTATAGGCGTGCGTGGTAAGGACGCGTCAAAAAAAGATGAATGTAATTACGTTTTTCACGCTCCGGCCGACTGTGCGCGACAAGCGGTCATCTCGGTTGTCACATCTTGGCGGGAAAGGTCGGGAAATTATTTTTCAATGGCTGCGGAAAGAGTCGGAGTCAAGACCTCCGACAAGTAGTAAAATACGGCTTGTCTTTTTTTACGTGGGGAAAAATCTCTACATTATCTTTTTTTATTGTCTTTATCATTATTCCCCAATCACCCTCTGATGGCTTTTGAAGAATCATGGGGCAAATATAAAACAACTTTTCGATATATTCAAACTTTTTCACAAAAAGTTTTCAACATTTTATCAACAATTTGTAACAATAGTTATCAACAACAAAATCATCGACACATACATGACGTGCCGCCCACATTACACCTTATTATATATAGGAGGTTGATAAAAATTATTGAAAGCGATATGTGATTGTACCGGTCTGGATGGCGGGAGCATCATTGTCGACCGAAAACCGCGAGGCACGCGCGGCATTGACACAATTCTGACGTGTCGAAGCATTTGCCGCCGCCGCTCCGGTGCCCGACTGGTAGGAGGCTTCGGTAACCTGTCCCTGACGGTTGACACTGACCTTTACGGTAATAGTGCCGAGCGGACCGGGCTGAGGTTTGCTCCACGAGTCCATGGTGCGCCCTTTGAGATTGAATCCGGGTGTGCCGCTCAACGCGCCGGTCGACGAGTTGCCGTTGGTGCTTCCGGCCTTGCCCTGACCGGTAGAGCCTGACCCCGACTTGCCAAACTGCACCTTGTTGGCTATCTGCTGACGCGTCTCGGCTTCACGCTTGGCGCGCTCGGCCGCCTCGATTTCAGCCTTAGTGGGGCCGGTCGGCTCCTTGGGAGTCTCCTTGATGACCTTGGCGGGCGATGGACGCTCGGATGTCACCACCGGAGCCGGAGTCGGAGCCGGAGTGCCGGTATTCTCGACCGAGGGAGTCTGAGGCGCAGGGGGGGTAGGCTCCTGGATCTCGGCCGGTGCCGGCTCCTGCGATGACTCGGCAAGCTCGGGCGAGTCACCAGTCATTACAAATTCGCCTCCAAAGAGCACTTCGGAAGAGTCGACAGGCGGCCACTTGCGCTCTGCCTGCTCGGAGGGTGAATAGCGCAGATAGAGCGAGGCAAGAATCACCACCACTATTACATGAAACAGCAGTGTGGCCAGCATGGCTACTATTTTATTTCGACGCGACGGAGACATTTAGGGGTTGTTTAATAACAAATGTTAAGACGTGACGGCTCAAGGCTTGGCCGTGGCGGGAGCGGGCTTGGTGGCGAGCACCATCTTGAGATTGTTCTGAGCTCCGAGATCAAGCACTTTCACGAGCGTCCCGTAAGTCACCTCTTCATCGGCATAGACGGCAATGAAATCGTCGGCCGATGGGTCGGCATTGAGACGCGCCTCCTGCAGCGCGGCGGCCAGCGACTCGAGCTCGACATTCACAGGTTCCTCTCCTGCAAGCGAAACATAGAGTCGCGACTCCTTGTCGATAAACACTCGCGTGGAGGGCTTGAGCGCGGTCTGGTGGGAGCTCTCGGGGAGGTTGACTTCGAGCGCGGTCGGAAACACAAATGTCGAAGTGACCATAAAGAAGATGAGAAGCAGAAATATGACATCGGTCATGGATGCCATGGAAAACACTTCCATCATGCGGTGTTGTCGCTTGAGTGCCATAACTTTATGCAGGCTCGTTGAGAAGGTCCATAAACTCCATGGTCTTGGCCTCGAGGTTGTTCATCACCTTATTGATACGTGCCACGAGATAGTTGTAGGCAAATAGGGCGATGATGCCGACGATAAGACCGGCCACTGTTGTCACCAGAGCGGCATAGATGCCGTCGGCAAGCACTGCGATGTTGGCACTCGTCCCGGCCGATGCAAGATTGTAGAAAGCGTTGACCATACCTATTACTGTGCCGAGAAAACCTATCATCGGGCCGCCGGCTGCTGTGGTGGCGAGCCAGGAGAGACCTTTCTCGAGATTGGCAATCTCGATGTTGCCGGTGTTTTCGATGGCTACGAGCACATCGTTCATCGGACGGCCTATGCGCGAGATGCCTTTGAGGATGAGTCGCGAATAGGGAGTGTCGGTACGGTGACAGAGATTGCGCGCGCTCTCGATTTCGCCGTCATGTATGTAATCGCGGATGCGCTGCATGAACGATGAGTCCTCCTTGCGTGCGCGGCTTATGGCGATGCAACGCTCTACAAATATATATATACTTATAATGGACAGAATGGCGAGGGGTATCATGATGAAACCGCCACGCATGGTAAGATCCCACACCGAAAGCTCCTGCACCATCTGCGCGGCCTGTTCCTGCATTACGGGAGTGAGGCTATCGGCCGTGGCCGATAGTGTGTCGACAAATTGCTGTTGAAACATGTTGAGGCTGTATATGAGTATGTATTATTATCTATGAATCAGGAACGGAGACACTGCAGATAACGGTGTATAGTCTCCTCGAGGCCGAGATAGAGCGCGTCGCAGATGAGGGCATGGCCTATCGAAACTTCGCTCAGGCGGGGGATGCGCGAGTGAAACCACTCAAGATTGACAAGGCTAAGGTCGTGGCCGGCATTCACTCCGAGACCACACTTGAAAGCTGCGTCGGCGGCCTCGACAAAGGGGGCAACGGCTCGTTCGGGGTCGGTGGGATAAAGGTCGGCATAAGGCTTGGTGTAAAGCTCTATGCGGTCGGCCCCGGTCTTGGCGGCAAGACGTATGTTGTCAATGTCGGTGCCGACAAATATCGACGAACGTATGCCGGCCTCGCGCAGACGCTCCACTACCGAGGTGAGAAACTCCATGTTGGAGGCAACATCCCATCCGGCACTCGAAGTGAGTGCGTCGGGCGCGTCGGGCACGAGTGTCACCTGAGTGGGACGCACCTGGAGCACAAGCTCCATAAACTCGGGCGCGGGGTAACCCTCGATGTTAAACTCGGTGCGTACCAGCGGACGCAGCTTGTAGACGTCGTCGCGCCTGATGTGACGCTGGTCGGGACGGGGATGCACGGTAATACCCTGCGCGCCAAAGGTCTCACAGTCGGCGGCCACTTTGAGCAGATCGGGCACATTCTCACCGCGCGCGTTGCGCAGGGTGGCTATTTTGTTGATATTAACGCTTAGATTTGTCATCATTTAAATCTTTTTGTCCCGCGGGCGGTTGAATATATATAAGAATATTAGTAACTTTGTACCACGTCCCGACAGGATTGCGGATGCAAATTTACTCAGAAAAAACTGAAAACCGAAAATTTTGACCTCAAAAGACATCATATCACCCAACGAATTTCTCCCGGTGCTGTCGGCAGAGCCGTCAATCGACCGCATCTACCCGCCGAGACAGGAGGCAAGCAGGCTGCTTGTGAGCTGTCTGCCCTCCGACTACAGCGCGTCGCGCATAGCCCGCGCCGTGGAGGATGCCGACGCCCACCTGCTCAACCTCAACGTCACCACCGACGGCGAGCGGCTTGACAACCGTGTGGTGACCGAGCTCAGGGTGAGCCACCGCAGTCCGCTGGCCGTGGCAAGGTCGCTCGAAAGATATGGCTATGAGGTGGTGGATGTCGAGCATGATGCCCTGGCCGACGACCCGCTGGCTGCCGACCGTCTCAACGAGCTGATGTATTACATTGATTTATAAACCTCTCACTATAAAAGCATCGACAGGATGAAAATAGCAGTGTTCGGCAAACGGCGTCAGAGCGTCGACGATGTGCCCCGCATCGCATCGCTCATCAGACTTCTCTCTGACAACGGCATATTCGTGGCCGTGCAGCGACACTTCTACGAAGCCATGACACGCGACCTCGGCACTCCGCTCGATGCCGACGATGTGTTTGACGCCGACGAGTTTACGGCCGATGTGGCCATAAGCATCGGGGGCGACGGTACTTTTCTGCGCACAGCCCGATGGGTCGGGCCCAAGGAGATACCCATCATCGGTTTCAATACTGGACATCTCGGATTTCTGGCCGAAGAGTCACTCGAGGATGCTCCGGCGATTGTGGAGAATCTTCTCTCGGGCAAATTTTTCATAGAGCCGCGCTCGCTGCTCCAGGTCAAGGCCTCGGGCGAACACTTGCGCCAGTCCATCACAGGGTGGGCCTATGCTCTCAACGAGGTGGCTATCCTGCGCCACGACTCGGCCTCGATGATTACGATACATACGTTTCTCGACGACATCGAGATTGCATCCTATCAGGGTGACGGACTCATCATTTCAACCCCTACAGGGTCGACTGCCTACAATCTGTCGGTAGGGGGCCCCATCATACAGCCCACCGCCCCCTGCTGGGCTCTCTCGCCGATAGCACCCCACGCCCTGACCATGCGCCCGCTCGTGGTGAGCGACAACCATATGATTACAACTCGTGTCGAGACCAGGGCCGACACCTATCGCGTCAATCTCGACGGACGGCAACTGGTGATCCCCGTCAGCGTCAATCTCCACATCTCCCGTGCCCCGTTTGTGATAAAAGTCATACATCGCGACGGACATACATTTGTCGACACCCTCAGCTCCAAACTCCTCTGGGGCATGTCGAGACGTTAGAGTATAATCAGGCACTCCGAAATAATCAAAAAAGTATCAGAAGAGTCAAAAGTTTTTACCTGAATTTGTAAAAACTTTTGGCTCTTCTGATACTTTTGTAATATCCTGCGTCTATCTATGCTGACGACGGGGATTATACGTTCTCGGGACGGAGGGTGCGGACTACAGCACCTGTGCGCCACATTTCGCTCTCGCGGAGTGCCTTGAGTTCCTCCTCGAGCTTCTCGCGATAGTCGGGCTGGGTATTGGAGTCGATGCTGCGCTGAGCCTCACGGCCGGTCTTCACGCTCTCATAGAGGTCACGCACGACGGGCTTGATGGCATCGTGGAACGGGCCCATCCAGTCGAGCGCGCCACGCTGGGCTGTTGTCGAGCAGTTGGCATACATCCAGTCCATACCTTTGGCTGCAAAGAGGGGCATAAGCGACTGTGTGAGCTCCTCGACGGTCTCGTTGAAGGCCTCGGAGGGAGTGTGGCCGTTCTCGCGGAGCACTTCATACTGCGCAAGAAGAAGACCCTGGATAGCACCCATGAGCGAACCGCGCTCGCCAGTGAGGTCGCTGACGGCCTCACGCTGGAATGTGGTCTCGAACAGGTAGCCCGAGCCGATACCGATGCCGAGAGCAAGAGTGCGGTCAAGCGCGCGGCCGGTGGCGTCCTGATATACTGCAAACGATGAGTTGGTGCCTTTGCCCTCCTTGAAGAGCACGCGGAGCATTGTGCCCGAGCCCTTGGGGGCAACCATGATTACGTCTACGTCGGCAGGAGGCACGACGCCTGTGCGGTCACTCCAGTTGATGGCAAAACCGTGGCTGAAATAGAGAGCCTTGCCGGGGGTAAGGTGCTTCTTGATGGTAGGCCACTGAGAGATGACTGCGGCGTCGCTGAGCAGACACATAATGATGGTACCGCGCTCACAGGCTTCCTCGATTGAGAAAAGTGTCTCGCCGGGCTTCCAGCCGTCAGCCACGGCCTTGTCATAAGTCTTGCCTTCGCGCTGACCTACTATCACATTAAATCCGTTGTCACGCAGGTCGAGGCCCTGGCCGGGACCCTGAACACCGTAACCGATCACTGCTATTGTCTCGTCTTTGAGAGTCTCGAGAGCCTTGCTCAACGGATACTCTTCACGTGTGATGACGGTTTCTTCTACTCCGCCAAAGTTAAGTTTTGCCATAATTGTAATTATTATGAGTTTTTCAATTATATGATTATCGTTTTGTGAAATATATGCGGGCGAGGGCACAGCTTGTATCCCCTACCCTGATTTCGGTGTCATAGACATCGTCGGAGGCATCTCCGCGAGGCATCATAAGGGTCACAGACTCCTCGGCATATCTCGCCTCATGCTTGAAAGCGATCTCAAACCGCGACACACGACTCTCGGTATATTTGTCAAGCGGCCACAGGTCGGTGATAAGGTCGATATAGCGTCGGGTGGTGACGTGGCGGTTGACGTCAATGTCGCTCACCTTAAATATATATGTATATCCCGAGGCCTCAGCTCCCACAGGCAGCAGTTTACCCCCTTTGTCACCTCCAAACTCGCGCTCGGTGACAATGTCGACCAGAGCCTGATGGCGCGACAGGTCGGTAGGACGGCGCGAATCCATGTCAATAGCCATCCAGGTGGTGTGGGCCCATGCGAGAGTCTCGTCTGTAGCGGCATCCTTCAGTTCAAAAAGACGCTCGGAATATATGCGGTTGACACTCGACACCCATGTAATGAGACGGTATGCGCGGTTGACACCCGGCATGCTCTTAATGTCAACACTCAGGCGCGACAACACCCACGATGTGTTGGTCTCCATCATGTGTGCATAACCAAACCCGAGACTGTTGGCATGGCCGGTGGCTGTGTCGATGATGAGCGTGACCAGACGCGACAGGGGCATCTCTTCCTGGGCGTTGACCTCGGCAGCCGTGAGATAAAATTCGTTTACGTATTCTGTCATGCAAGATTTCTGTTGCTGTTATACACCCTCGATATTGCGGCGGCGTGCCTCCTGCTCCTCAAGAAAGCGGGTGAAGTGCTCGGTGGGCGACTTGGTGACACTGATGCGGCCCGAGCGTATGAACTGCTGTATGCCATACTGTGTTAGCAGGTCGTAGAGAGCCTGTGTCTCGGTCTCGTGGCCGGTCTTCTCGATGACAGTATAGTCACGCGTAATCTCGAGGATACGGGCGTTGTGCACACGTATGATGCGCTCGAGATTAGGCTCGTCGAGCAGGCGCACCGTGGGCACTTTGTAGAGTGCGACCTCCTGATACACGATCTCATCATCGGTATAGAGAAAGGCCTTGAGCACATCGACACATTTTTCGATCTGCTTTACCACCTTCTCAAGCACCTCGCGCTCTCCCGCCACAAGAAAATTCATCTTGTGGACTCCGGCTTCGGCACTCGGACTCGATGACACACTCTCGAGGTTGATGCCTCGGCGAGTGAAGATGATGGAGATGCGGTTGAGCAATCCCACCTGGTTTTCGGTAAATACCGCGATGGTGAACATTTTCTTTTCCATATCTCCTGTCCTTTATTTCTGATATTTTTTGTTACGGTTGATGAGTATCTCGTCAACAGCCGATCCGGGAGTAACCATAGGAAACACCATGTCCTCAGTCTCGATATTGACATTGAGCATATAGGCCGTATCAGCCTTTATCATCCTCTCGATAGCGGCGTCAAGCTGCGACATCTCCGACACATCCTCGGCCGGGATGCCATAGGCACGGCTCACCATGGCGAAGTCGGGGTTGAGAAGCGGTGTGCCCATGAATCGGTCGTTGTAGAACATCGACTGCCACTGGCGCACATTGCCAAGAAAATTATTATTGAGAATAATCATCTTGACAGGTATGCGGTAATCCATGATGGTGCCGAGTTCCTGCATGGTCATCTGAAAACCGCCGTCACCCATAAAGGCAAACACCTGTCGGCCGGGAGCTCCGAGTTTGGCCCCTATGGCCGCCGGCAGACAGAATCCCATGGTGCCGAGTCCGCCCGAAGTAATCACACTCTTGGGGAGGGTGTATTTGAAGTAACGCGCGGCCATCATCTGGTTCTGTCCCACATCGGTGACAAGTATACCGTCATTGCCGCTCATCTCCGAGACCTTGCGTATCACCTGGCCCATGCGCATGGCTCCGTCGCGGGTATCGATGGGATGAAGCTCGCGCTGCATCACCTCGATTTCCTCTACCTGCCGCGGTGCGTCAAACGATGCGAGCCACTCGGCATGCGATGCCTTGTTGATATTGGGGAGCAGTGCCTCGAGTGCCTTGCGGGCATCGGCATGTATGTGTACGTCAGTGGGAATAATCTTGTTAAACTCGGCCGCGTCTATGTCGACATGTATTATCTTGGCCTGTCGGGCATAAGAGTCTATGCGGCCTGTCACTCGGTCGTCAAAACGGAGTCCGACTGCGAGTATCACATCGGCCTCGTTGGTCTTGATATTTGGAGCGATATTACCGTGCATCCCCACCATGCCCTTGTTGAGAGGATGGTCCGACGGGAATGACGACAGTCCGAGCAGCGTGGTCGCCACAGGGATATCTGCCTTCTCAGCAAGAGCCTTCAGAGCCTCTTCGGCCTCGGAAATAAGCACCCCGTGACCTGCAAGAAGCAGCGGTCGCTTGGCTTGATTGAGCAGCGAGGCCGCTTCGGCTATAGCCGAGGGCTGCAGCTCGGGATCGGGATCATAGCTGCGTATAAAGTTTATGGGCTTATAGTCCCATTCGGTCATGCCGAGCTGGGCATCCCTGGTGAAATCGAGCACCACAGGACCGGGACGGCCTGTAGAGGCAAGATAGAAGGCGCGAGCCACCGCCCAAGGTATCTCATCGGCCGTGCGTATCTGATAGGACCATTTGGTGATTGGCTGCGTGATGCCGAGCACATCGGTCTCCTGAAACGCTTCGGTGCCGAGCGATGACACTGCCACCTGACCGGTAATGACAACGAGCGGAGTCGAGTCGGACATCGCGTCGGCGATACCCGTAATGACATTGGTGGCCGCCGGGCCTGATGTCACTGTTACCACTCCGGCCTTGCCGCAGGCGCGGGCATAGCCCTGGGCCGCGTGCACGGCACCCTGCTCATGACGCACCAGGATGTGGCGGAGCCTGTCCTGATAGTCATAGAGAGTATCGTAAAATGTCATTATCTGACCTCCGGGATAACCGAATATAGTGTCGACTCCCTCGGCCAGAAGCGCGCGGCACATGGCCTCGGCTCCTTTTATCTTTTCACTCATGTAAATAACTTACCTATTGGATATTTTTATTCGTTTGATTACAGCATGCGCACACCGCCCTTGTCGGCCGAAGTGACCATAGCGGCATAGGCGCGCAGTGCCTGGCTCACATGGCGGTCGCGGTCGCGGGCTGTGAACGCTTCACGCCCGAGCGACTCCTCTTCGGCCCGACGCGAGGCAAGCTCACTGTCGGTGAGAAGCACATTGATGGAGCGGGCAGGGATGTCGATTTCGATAATATCACCATCACGCACCAGTCCGATATTGCCGCCGGCTGCTGCTTCGGGCGATATATGGCCGATGGACAGTCCCGAGGTTCCGCCCGAGAATCGTCCGTCGGTTATGAGCGCGCACTCCTTGCCGAGATGTTTGCTCTTTATATAAGAGGTGGGATAGAGCATCTCCTGCATGCCGGGGCCACCCTTTGGTCCCTCATATGTGATGACCACGACATCTCCGCTCTTTACCTCATCACGGAGTATGCCCTCGACAGCCGCTTCCTGCGAAGTAAACACTTTGGCCGGACCGCTGAAACGAAATATGCTCTCGTCGACACCAGCGGTCTTGACCACACAGCCGTCCTGCGCTATATTGCCTTTGAGCACGGCCAGACCGCCATCCTTGACATAAGCATGCTCCATATCGCGTATGCATCCCGACTCGCGGTCGGTGTCAAGTTCGGAATAATAGCTCATCTGACAGCCAAGCTCGGTAGTACGCCTCATGCCGGGCGCACTCTTCCACAACTCGTCGGCCTCGAGACTCACCTCTCGGCCCGGCTTGACAGCCCATTTGTCCAGAGCATCACCGAGAGTCATACGGTCGACACGCTTCACATCGGTCTCGATAAGTCCGGCTTCGGCAAGTATATTCATTATGGAAAGAATGCCTCCGGCTCGGTTCACATCCTGTATATGGTAATGCGAGTTGGGAGCCACCTTGCAGAGCACGGGAGTCTTACGCGAAAGACGGTCTATATCGGCCATCGTGAAATCGGCTCCGGCCTCATGGGCCACAGCCAGCAGGTGAAGCACTGTGTTGGTCGAACCGCCCATGGCAATGTCGAGCGTCATAGCGTTAAGCATGGCCTGACGTGTAGCTATGCTGCGTGGCAGCACACTCTCGTCACCGTCGCGGTAATAGGCATAGGCATTGTCAACAATCTGACGGGCGGCTTTCTTGAAAAGCTCGCGACGTTTGGCATGGGTAGCCACCACCGTACCGTTGCCCGGAAGAGCCATACCTATGGCCTCGTTGAGCGAGTTCATCGAATTGGCGGTAAACATACCCGAGCAAGAGCCACACGTGGGACATCCCTTCTGCTCCAGAAGAGTCACACGATGATCCGACACCGAGTCATCGGCCGCCTCTATCATAATATCTATCAGGTCTACATCCTTGCCCTCGACATTGCCGGCCTCCATAGGACCGCCCGACACAAATATGGCGGGAATATTGAGACGCATGGCAGCCATGAGCATGCCGGGGGTCACCTTGTCACAGTTGGAGATGCACACCATGGCGTCGGCCTTGTGAGCATTGACCATATACTCGATGGAGTCGGCAATCATGTCGCGCGACGGAAGCGAATAAAGCATACCGTCATGCCCCATGGCAATACCGTCGTCAATAGCTATCGTATTGAACTCGGCCGCAAAGCAACCCTGCTTTTCAATCTCCGCCTTGACCACCTGGCCAATCTCATGAAGATGTGTATGACCGGGCACAAACTGTGTGAATGAATTTACGACGGCAATGATGGGCTTACCAAACTGCTCCTCTTTCATGCCGTTGGCACGCCACAGCGCACGGGCTCCCGCCATACGGCGGCCCTCGGTACTTGCTGCGCTTCTCAACGGAATTTTCATATCGTGTATATGTTTATCTTTTGCAATTACAATGAGGCAATAGCCTCACAAATTTTAATAATTTAGGCGCAAAAATATGAAAACATGTTGTAAAACACAAATTTTCAACGATATTTATTACCATAATCTTCACCCTACTCCAAAAAATTATCAAAAATTACACACGGTTTATATCAAATGTGCAAATATTCGGCCATTCTAAATTAAAAAATCACATTTCAGACCATTTAGCTCCTCATCGCTGAATCCACACACCTCACCCCCGATTTATCACTTTTTTATCAACAAAAAAACAAAAAATCGTTCAAAAGTTTGCACATATAAATAAAACTGTTTAACTTTGCACAACGAAAAACGAAAAGAGCAAAGCATCTCGTGCTCCAATCTCGACGTTTGGTCCTATAGCTCAGTTGGTTAGAGCAACAGACTCATAATCTGTGGGTCCTAGGTTCAAGCCCTAGTGGGACCACTTATTCAAATGTTAAATTAAGGCAAAACGCTGATTATCAACATAATCGGCGTTTTG
>ERZ778515.511-NODE-511-length-33638-cov-6.191168_pt1 | contig 33638 bp, 29 predicted proteins | sample MGYA00510343_ERZ778515 | MGnify/ENA primary metagenome ERZ778515 (study PRJEB29527, sample SAMN07138965) | mouse gut metagenome | material: feces | host: mouse | place: China:Nanjing | collected 2016-01-25 ...
TCGGAAATTTCTGAAGCCTTATAAAACAAGGGGTTCGAGTTTCCGAGAGCACACCTTTTATATACGAGGGATTTTGAGAATGAAGAAATTTATATATATGTTATTAGGGACGTTTGCCATTTTATCAATAATATATGCTGCTTTTATAGTAATTATAGATCCGTTTTATGTATTTCATATGCCAATAGGAGAGATGGAAGCTGTTAAAACGAATAGAGCACATTATGTTGCAAGGGGGTTAATTCGTAATGCTGATTATGATATGTTGATTTGCGGCTCTAGTATGTGTGAGAATTTTCACATTAACGATGCGAATGAAATATTTTATGGAGGAGAAGATAAATGCTTAAAGGTGATTCAGCATGGCTCATATAGTAATGATTTAAGAGCATCTTTAGAGGCTGCTGCGGAGGTAGGAAAGGCTGAAGTAATTATTATGGCATTAGACACAACAGTATTTCAAAAACCTGATCAGGGATATCGGAGTGAGATGCCGGCTTATACAACAGAAAAACTTTCTTTTGTTAATATTTGGCCATATCTGTTGAGTAAAGATGTTTTTAAATATTCATTGGATTTGATTTTTCAAAATAAAAAAGGAAATTTGCCCAGTGAGGATAGTTGGTGGATTATAGATGGAGACCTTTACTCAGAGCAAAATGTGATTAATTCATATAATAATGAAATCTTGTCATTAGGATTTAGAGAGTTTGATGAGCAAAAGGCATGGAATAATCTAAGAAATATAGAAAGAGGAATAGAAGCATGTCTTGAAAAAGGAATAGAGATACAATTTTTTATTCCGCCATATAGTGTAGCTAGCTGGGATTGTAAAGATTATAGAACCGAACTTATGACTTATAAAGAAATTTGGGAGGAACTTCTTAATTATTCAAATGTTTCTATATATGCTGTTCAATTTGATGAAGATATTATAACTAATTTTAATAATTATAGAAATCAGGGGCACTACAGTGAAGAAGTATGCCATACGATTTTGCAGGATATCAAGCAAGGAAGACACCAGCTTACAACAGATAATATAGACAGCGAGGTTGACGGTTTTATAAAGCTACTTGATGAATACGACTGGGAGAACTTGAGAAAACGTGCTAAAGGATTGATATAATTCCAAGTGTTATCAAGCGTTAATAAAAGTTTGTCTTGGAGAATTGTGGAAAAGCTTTGGCATATAAATATTGTAGAAAAGTAAAGTATTGTATATAATAAAACCATGGTGAGAGAGGTGGCAATAGATTTGTTGCAGTGCAATTCATGAGTAGAATTTTATGTTTATTGACTTGCATTTAATCTATGATAGAATGGAATATAAGTGGAATCAGAGTTCTTGAAATACAGGATAAGAACGCCAATATATTGCAGCAAGAAAAAGGAGATTGCAAAATGACAAAAGTATCTGTCGTAGTACCAGTATATAATGAAGAAGGCAATGTTGCTGAGCTTCACAGGGAAATAAAGGAGGTTTGTGAGAAGAATCAATATGAGTATGAAATCATATTTGTAAATGATGGTTCTTCAGACAGGACAGAGGAGATCTGTAAGACATTACGCCCATTAAAATATATTTGTCTGCGGAGAAATTTCGGACAGACTGCTGCGATGGATGCAGGAATTAAGGCAGCGCAGTATGACTATATCGTCACGATGGACGGGGACAGGCAGAATGACCCAGCCGACATTCCGATGATGATACAATATCTTGAAGAAAACGACTTGGATGTAGTATCTGGTTGGCGAAAGCATAGGAAAGATACGATAATGAAAAAGTTTACATCAAGGGGCGCAAATCTATTGCGACATATTCTGGTACATGACGGAATTCATGATAGCGGCTGTTCCCTAAAGGTGTACCGCAAAGAATGTTTTGAACACATTACTTTGTATGGCGAACAGCACAGATTTATCCCGGCTATTTTGAAAATAAAAGGATTCAGGGTTGGAGAATTGGTGGTAAACCATAGACCGCGGACAGCCGGCAAGACAAAGTATAACTGGAAGCGTACCATCAAAGGTTTTGTGGATATGATATCTGTATGGTTTTGGAATAAATATTCTACCAGACCACTGCATTTGTTGGGGGGCATGGGATTTGTTTTTCTGTTTTTAGGCGGAGGATGCGGGATTTGGTCTATTGTGCTGTTCTGTGAGGGAAGGAAAATGTCCAACAATATTTTTCCGCCGCTACTGACCATATTTTTCATTATTATCGGAATGCTGCTGTTTATATTCGGATTGATGAGCGAGATACTGATTAAGACATACTATGGCATACATGTGGATTTATCATACAGTGTGAAGGAAATCAGTGAATATAAGTAGAGAATATGAAAAAAACAGGAAATGAGTGTAAATGAAAATATTAATGATATCACATGAATATCCTCCCATTGGAGGAGGTGGTGCAAATGCCTGTATGTATCTTTCGAGAGAATATGCCAAAGCGCATCACGATGTTACAATTGTATCAGTATGGTTTGAGGGGCAGTCTGAGACAGAGGACAAGAACGGAGTTCATATTATCCGCGTGAAATCAAAACGAAGATATAAAGAGCACTGTAGTTTTTTAGAGATGGCAGATTATCTTTGTAAGGCTTGGCCCACTGTGAAATCGCTGGAAAAGGAACACCATTTTGATATTTGTCAGGTTTTTTTTGGAATACCGAGTGGACCGATTGGATATGCGCTTAGAAAAAAATATAGGATTCCATATGTTATTCGTTTTGGCGGTGGAGATATTCCGGGATTTCAGGATCGATTCGCGTTTCTGTATAAGTTGATTGGCCCATTTTTGAAAGTGATATGGGATCATGCAGATGCATTGATTGCGAACAGTGAGGGGTTAAGAAAGCTGGCATTGGATTTTTATGACAAGAATCCAGTTGACATAATTTATAATGGCGTGGATACAGAAAATTTTTATCCTTTTACGAAAAATAGAAACAATCATGACTCTGATGATGAAAGAATAAATCTTTTATTTGTTTCCCGACTGATTGAACGCAAGGGGTTGCAGTTTGTTATCCCCAAATTAAAAGAAATTGAAAAAAAATCCCATAAAAAAATACGCTTACTTATTGTCGGTGATGGACCATACAAGGAAGAGTTGCAAAGAATAGCTGAGATGTATGACTGTATGGATAAGATTTGCTTTGTGGGGCAGAAAGATAAAACAGAATTGCTTCCTTTTTATCAGCAGGCAGATATCTTTATTCTTCCATCTAAAAAAGAAGGGATGCCCAATGTTGTATTGGAAGCCATGGCATGTGGACTTCCGATTGTAATGACGCCGTGTGAAGGAAGTAAGGAACTAATTTCAAATAATGGCATGATTTCTTCTATTGATACATTTTCGGATAAAGTTACGATGTTGTGCGCAAATGCAGCGTTACGGCAAGACATGGGACGAAACAGTCTGGCCAATATAGAGAAAGACTTTCAATGGAAGATTGTAGGTAAAAAATATTTGGATGTGCTTGATACAATAGTGGAGAAAATGATTTGAAAATTGGAATAGAATACATTTATGGAATCCTGAAAGGACAAAAGCATGTTTCGTAAATTGAGGATTCGTTTGAAAGACACACTTTTAACCAATATCATTTGGTCTTTTGTGGCAAAATTATTCGCCATGGTGTTTTACTTTTTGGCAGATATATTCTATGCCAGATTTTTAGGGGTAAACAATTATGCAGAATGGGTATTTTTCTTTTCGATTGCTAATATGGCATTTTGTGTAGGATGGTTTGGAATCAATATATCTTCGAAAGTGCATATTGCAAAGAGTGATGAACGGGAAAAGTGCTTTGGTGCGTCCGTGGTCGTTCGTGGATTTATCAGCGGCGTTATTTTAATAATTATTCTTTTGTTGGCGCCCCTGATTGCAGAAAAGACAGGATATCCCCAGCCATATAAAAATCTAAAATGGTTGATGCTAATTATGGGATGGATGGTGTTTTTTAATTCCTTTACCGAGTTTTTTAAACAATTCTATATAGGGATTCAAGAGTATAAAAAATTATGTGCAGTGACATTTATAGAACATTTTTCCTATTGTTTTTTTTCTATAGTTTTTCTTCTGCTATACCAGAATCCAATAAGCATAGCACTCGGTTATTGTGTGGCAGGTGTAGTTCTTATAGTGTATAACTTCTCAATACTATTTAGAAAGTATAATAAACCTTTGGTAAGTGAAGGGATAAGAAATTGTAACCTCCAGGGAAAAATTTTAAAATATGCGATGCCGCTAGTTCTGACGTCCTTGGGAGGACTGGTCCTTATGGAAATGGATACATTTATGCTTGGTTTATTTTGTTCTAAAGAGCAAGTATCTGTCTATTCAATTGCAAAACAGTTAGTGTCAAAGGCTACAAATGTAAATATGGCAATATGGACTGGAACTGTTGCTTCATTGGCAATGATTACAAAAGAAAACTTTGTAGAGAAGAGAAGTAAGTTTCAAAAGGTAAAAAGATTAAATAATACAGTTTCAGCAACGATTTGCATATGTTTTGCATTCTTTGGAGGGGTAGTTATTAAATATTTATATGGTAATCAGTATTATCAAGCAAGTAGGATTTTGTTGTTGCTAATACCATATTATTTTTTGTATGGAATCTCATCTTTATATGCCAACTTTTTGGATTTTATGGGGCATGCAAGAATAAGGGCAATGTGGTTTATTTCTGTTATTGTGATTAACTTTTCCTTAAATTATTTGCTGATACCATTATATGAAGCAACCGGTGCGGCAGTTGCAACAACTGCATCAATTATACCTTATACAATTTACTGTATATATGATGTATGGAAAATATTTAAGAATAAGGCAATTTATTATGACTTAGCACACAGGAGGAACTGAAATTGAGACATGGCAAAAAATATGATATTGGGAAAGCAACTAAGCTTCATAGACTCATAAAAATAAGAATGAAGCTTATTATATGCTCTGTGTTTCACAAACTGCGTTTTGAAACAATTTTGTGGCTAAACAGGAAAAGGGAGCCGATTGACATTGATAATCCGAAAACATTCGATGATAAAATGTGGTACATGAAAAAGCATTTTTACAGTGCCCTTGTGGAAAGATGTGCAGATAAAGTTACTGTCAGGGATTATGTAAAAGAATGTGGGCTGGAATCCATTCTCGTACCTATATATGGGATTTATGACAGTCTGGATCAAGTAGATTTTCAATCACTGACGGAGGAATGTTATATCAAATGCAATCATTCGTCAGGTTATAATTATTTGTATCGGAAGGACAGAACTGACGAGAAGTGGTTAAAAAAGTTGTTTCACTTATATCAAAAATATAACTATTATGCAGTGAAACGAGAATGGTCGTATAAAAATATTGTGCCTCAAATAGTATTGGAAAAAAAACTTTCAAGTAAAACCGGACGGCCATTATTGGACTACAGATTATTTTGTTTTGATGGAGTTTTGAAGTTAGTGATGGTTAATAAAGGAACAGCAACATGTGAAGGTGAACATTCTAGTGAAGTGCAACGCTCTTTCTATACATGTGATTTTCAGCATATTCCTGAAATTACTATTTTGGGGGATAATCAGTCAACATCGATTCAACAAAAACCACAAGAATGGGAGAAAATGGTTGAGGTTGCTCAGGTTCTTTCAAAGCCTTTTACTTTTTGTAGAATAGATTTATATAATGTTGATGGTAAAATCTATTTGAGTGAGATGACATTTTTCCCAAATTCAGGTGTAAATCAAATTCAACCATATGAATGGGCATTAAAACTTGGAGATTGGATTAATTTAGATGGATGTAGGCAAAATTCGACATATATCTATATAGAGTAGCAGAATAGTAATATATGTAAAGGAATGTTATGTGAGATTTTATTATTTGATTTTGATAGATCCAAAAAGATTATACGAGAGTATTTTTGAAATAAAAAATAAATTTATCTAGCTAATGTTTTATTTAAAATGTAACAGTTATATGTTTTTATTATGTATGAAAAAATCAATGTTAGTTTAATTTAGAATATTAAATGTGATAAGTAAACTTAATAGAGCATTTTTGAGAATTAAGAAGGAAGCATATGAAAACAATAGAATTAATCGTACCATGTTATAACGAAGAGCAATGTATCGAATTATTTTATAATGCTGTTAAGGAAGTTTTTAAGAAGCTTCCTACTTTTCGTTTTATAATTACATTTGTGGATGATGGAAGCAGAGATGATACATTAAAAGAGATAAAAAGGACTGCATCTGCCGCGGACGAAGGAGTTGTACAATATATCGCGCTCTCAAGAAATTTTGGAAAGGAATCTGCAATTTACGCAGGGTTAAGCAAAAGCACTGGTGATTATGTTGCCCTGATAGATGCGGATTTACAACATCCACCAGAATTGCTCGTTCCAATGATTGATGCAATTGAAAAGGAAGGGTATGACAGAGCTACTGCAAGGCGCGTATCCAGAAAGGGGGAGCCTTTGATACGAAGTTTTTTTTCAAAGGCGTTTTATTCCATTATCAATCATATTACTGTCTTAGATTTGATATCGGGAAGTACAGATTACTGTTTAATGAAAAGAACAGTTGTGGATTCCATTGTATCTATGAGTGAGCGGGAGCGCTTTACAAAGGGAATTTATTCTTGGGTGGGATTTAAGAATAAGTGGATAGAGTATGAAAATGTTGAGCGAATCGCGGGGCACACGAAATGGAATTTTTTAGGGTTGCTACGCTATGCATATAATGGATTTATTGCTTTTGCGACAACGCCCTTGCGCGGAGTGATATATCTCGGTATAATCATTACAATTGTTTCTTTTCTGTATGCTGCTACAATTGGTATTGCCGCGCTCAAAAATCCACTCGTTCCTAGAACTGGTTACAACAGCATTATGATTGTTCTTCTGTTTCTGGGGGGTGTGATTATCACGACATTAGGGGTAATTGGGGAGTACCTTGCACGAATATATATGGAGGTAAAGAATCGTCCTATCTATATTGAGCGGGAGACAAATATTGAACGTGATAGTGGAGATGATCAAAAGAAAGCAGAAACGGACAACGATATATGTTCTGGGAAAGGATTATAACTTTATGCGAGAGGATCGATTAGCGGATGCTGTTCTAAATAATTTTCATAAGAAGCGGATTCTGGTGCTTGGGGATTTGATGGTAGATGAATATATTCTGGGAAAAGTAGGCAGAATATCACCGGAGGCCCCGGTTCCTATTTTAAATTACAAAGGAACACAGAGAAGTGCAGGAGGAGCTTCCAATGTGGCATTAAACATGCATGCTATGGGTGGAAAACTTGCTATAGCAGGTGTAGCGGGATTGGACGACAGCGGGATATGGCTTAGGGAGTTTTTGAAAAATGCCTCTATTGATACAGAGGGTATTTTTGTAGATGGAGATCGCTTGACTACTGTTAAGATACGTTTTGCGACAAAGGCGCAGCAGCTTTTGCGGGTGGATAAAGAAGATAGCAGTCCAATACATGAGAATGTCTGTGCAAAAATTTTTGAATATATTGCATCTCATATCACTGAGTGGGATGCAATAGTGCTTTCAGACTACTGCAAGGGTGTGTTGGAAGATGCAACGTTTGTGAAAAAGATAATTCATCTTTGCAATACAAATCATGTGATTGTTACAGTTGATTCCAAGAGTCGCCATATTGATGCTTTTGAGAATGCGGATTTTGTCAAGCCAAATAATCTGGAATTGGAAAACGCAGTCAATATTCAGATAGGAGATTTGGATTCATTGGATAGGGCGGGTAAAGCTTATTTGGAGCGTTCTAAGGCAAAACGCATCATTGTGACAAGAGGTTCTGAGGGAATATCCGTTTTTGAACATAACAGTAATAGAAGAGATTATGCGTCCAAGGCAGTTCAAGTGTTTGATGTTACAGGTGCCGGCGATACTGTAATTAGCACAGTTACATTAGGGCTTGCAAGTGGACTTACAATTGATGAGGCAGTAATTTTAGCCAATGTTGCGGCAGGAATTGTTATAGGGAAAAGAGGGACAGCAGTTGTCACAAGAGATGAGTTGATGGAGAAATTAAATGAGAAAAAAGATTATAACTTTGGAGGAGCTTGAACAAGAAGTACAGAAAGCAAGACAACAGAAACAGATGATTGTATCTACAAGTGGATGTTTTGACGTTCTGCATGCAGGACATGTTACCTATTTAGCGGAGGCAAAGGCAAAAGGGGATATTCTAGTAGTCCTGCTTAATTCAGACAGTTCTGTTCGGGCACTCAAAGGCAATTCCAGACCAATTGTGCCAGAACAGGAACGGGCAGTTGTCATTGCAGGGCTTGAGAGCGTAGATTATGTATGCATTTTTTCGGATAGGACACCATGTCGTATTATTGACCGAATACAGCCTGATATTGTTGTGAAAGGCGGTGATTATGCAGGGGTACAGATTCCAGAGATGGAGCACACCGCTGTTTATGGAGGCAGAGTTGATTATGTCAGTATGGTAGATGGATGCTCTACAACAAATATCATAGAAAAAATAAAAAGAACAATGGGGGGCACAAATGTATGCTGAACTATATTAGAGAAAATATCCAAGAAAGTATTATGGCAAAAGAAAGACTTTTGCGCGATGAGACGCTGATTGGGACAATAGAACAAGTGGCGCAAACATGCATATGTGCATATTTGAGAGGAAATAAGCTTCTGATATGTGGAAATGGAGGAAGTGCGTCAGACGCGCTGCATATGGCAGGAGAACTTGTGGGAAGATATCAGATGGAGCGCAGAGGAATTGCAGCAATTGTGTTGAATGCAAATCCGACAGTAATGACAGCCATTGCAAATGATTATGAATATGAGAATATTTTTTCTAAACAGGTTGCAGCACTTGGAAAAGAGGGAGATGTATTAATTGGTATATCAACCAGTGGTAATTCTGCAAATGTAATCAATGCCTTACAGGAGGCAAAAAAACAGAATATACACACGATTGGACTGACTGGTTTTACAGGTGGAAAAATAAAGTTAGTAGCAGATTGTCTGTTGAATGTTCCTTCGGAGAATACGCCGAGGATTCAGGAAATGCATATTCTGTTAATTCATACGCTTTGTGGATTGATAGAAAAAGGGCTGCAAGAACAGGGATTTTGGATGGAGGATTTTGAATGATATGGCATGGCGAAGTGCACGTGATAAAGTCTGCAGATGGATTAATATTTGGCTCACACAATTTCGGATAGCAGGACTAAAAAATCAAAGACCTACTGCCCGTGATGCACAGGGTATCATTATCATAAAAATTGATGCGATTGGAGATTTTTTAATTTGGCTTGACAGTGCAGAACAGTATAAAAAGTTGTATAAAGGACAGAAGATTACTTTGGTGTGCAATGCTTTTTGCACCGATATTGCAAAGAATACAGGATTTTTTGATGAAGTGATATCAATAGAGAGTAAGAAGTTTGAAGCGGATAATCAATATAAAAAAGAAATTTGGAAGCGTTTTCATAAAAGAATGTTTCATACATTGCTACAGACAGAATATTCTCGCACGATTGATATGGATCTTTTGGCTAGGAACATTCCAGCAAAAGAAAAAATTGCTTTTGTGGCGGATGAATCCAGAATGAATTTAAGCAGATTTATAACGTTTCGGCATATCCGTAAAAAATTAGATAATACTTATGACAGATTGATTCCGTCTGGAGAAAAAAATCTGATGGAGCTTGAGAGAAATGCTGTCTTTATTAGGGGGCTTGGATTTGATTTTTATGCGGGATATCCGTCTTTTCCGCAAGTACATGTCCGTAAGGAAATCATACCATCAAAGCCATATGCTGTTATTTTTCCGGGAGGAAGTTCTGGAAAAAAAATGTGGCCAATTGAGCGATATGCGCAAGTTGGCGAATACATTATTAAGAAAAAAGGAATGGATTTGTATTTGTGTGGAGGACAAAATGAAGCATATCTATTTCGGCAGTTTGTGGAGGCAGTGGAACAAGAGGAATTTAAGAAAAGCGTGCATAATTTGTTTGGAAAAACAACGCTGCTTGAACTTGCTGAAATTATTCGCAATGCTGAATTGTTAATAGGAAATGATACCAGCGGCATTCACTTTGCGGCTGCAGTAAATACAAAGGGAGTTTGTATTTTTGGAGAGTTTGCATATGGCAGATTTTTGCCATACCGTTGTGAACGGGACTGTAAGGAGCATGAACCAATTATTGTATGTAGTGCAAAGAAGGACTGTGCAGGTTGTGCATATAATAAAATTACTGCTGCGTGTAAGGAGCATCTGCTGAAAACAGGAAGGTATCAATGTGTAGATGAGATAAGCGTGGAACAAGTGATTCAAGCGTTATCAAGATAGACGCATAGGGGATAGTGTGAAAAATAAATTTTTCACGCAGGAAAAACGCAAAAGACAGCGTTTTTCATATCTATTTACGCCGCCAAAGGCGGCATAGGGGATAAAATGGATAAGGCAGTATTTTTAGATAGGGATGGAACTTTGAATGTTGAGGTAGATTATTTGCATGAAATAGACAAACTTATGTTTATAGATGGAACCTTTCAAGCATTAAGACTACTAAAAACGCAGGGATACAAATTGATTGTGATATCAAATCAGTCAGGTATTGGCAGAGGATACTACAAAGAACAGGACGTCGAACAGCTTCACCATTATATGAATGTGGTTCTGGGAAAGCATGATGCAGCAATTGATGCTTTTTATTATTGTCCTCATGTGGAACAGGATAAATGTCTGTGTAGAAAACCACACACTGGCTTGATAGATCGTGCGGCAACAGAGTGGAATATTGATTTGGGGCAGTCTTATATGGTTGGAGATAAAGAGTCAGACTTGATGACGGCATTTAATGCAGGATGTAAATACGCATTAGTTCTGAGTGGCCACCCCATTTCAAAGGTACTGCAAGATAAATATAAAAAATATTTATTTAAAAATTTGTGGGACTTTGCACAACATATTTGTGTATAGGAAGACTAGACGTCGCTGTACTATTCCCTCTCTAGGGATCGAAATCCATCTTTGAGTGTAGTCCCCCTAAGTTCTGTAAGCTGAATCATATAATCGTATGATGAAGAAGGAAAGTAGTCGTAACCTGTAATCTGTCCTTCTTCTGGACAGTATATGATAATTCCATTCATGTCATATTCTTTCATTGTGGAAGTGTCATAATCTTTTTGACAGATATAATAGGGCTGTTTTAAATTTTGTTTGATAAATACAATATCATCTACAAAGTAGTGATCCCAATATGGCGTGAGTACAAAAAACATAAGAAACACAATACTGCCTGAAAATAATTTGTAAAAGCTGCTTGGCTGGGTTTTTTGGGGCCACATTCCCAGCCACATTCCAATAGAAAGCATAGGAACTGCAAGAAGAAATGCAAGACCATATCGGATAAATGGCGCCAAAAACAGCCAAGAAATAAGGCAGACAAAAGTGCATAAATTGAGCAGTATTGTATTCCAGCATCGTTTGGATTTTGTTATTATTTTGTGTAGCAATATTGCGATATTTAAAACAAGCGCAAGTAGGTTGGTCAAAATGAGCATCTGTGAATAGCGTTCTTGTGCATTCCACCAGATGGGGAGCCATTCTTGAAAAGGCATATCAATTAACTTCGGATCATACAGGCATCTTGCCCATACTTTTATGGTAGAAGAATCAATATTAACATATCTTTCTGGCATTTTCCAATCGAATTGAAATAAGTCAATCGCAGCAAATGGGTATAAAAGCCAGCCCGATATAATAACATTCCGAATGAGAAAAGGTGCCGCCGTTAAAAAGCCAAGACCAAAATAGATGAAAATATCTTTGATGCGTTTGGCTTTGATAAGGTATACCAGTGGAAAGATTACCAGCAAAATCAGTAAGCCAGTAGACAATTTCAGTGTCATTACATACACAGAAAAAATGCTTAAAAGTGCAAAGGTATCAATGTTATTAGGGGATTGTTCTATTGTTTGACACCAACGAGCAATCAGATAGAGCGCCATATACATGGAGGCATAATCGGAGGCTGGAGAGACACATCCAGTTAAGTTGACAAGCATATAAAAAAGAATGCCAACACAACACATATCACACATATGGCTTGTATGCGTAAGAAATCCGCGCAGGTGATGGAGCGACCACAGGATTAAAATAATGGCAATAAAGCCTGTTGTACAGTGAAGGGATTGACCACACAGGAATTTCAAACTAAATAGAGATGCAAATGCAAAATAGGAACTGTTGTACGCAAAATGCCATTGTAAGTTTCCAAGACCTTTTACAACACCATATTCCTCGTACCATCGGATTGCCTGCGCATGATACAAGCTTGTGTCTGTGTGGATTGTACCGCGCGATGTATAAAAGGCAATAAAAAGAATCAGACCAATATATAACAATCCTTGCCAAGAAAAAAAGGCAAGTTTTATTTTTTGCAGCGTTTCTTTATAAAAAGAATGGGGATAGATAATTAGTGTAACGATACAAAAGATAACTAGGAGTAAATTTGCAAAAAAGCCAATTTTGCAAAAAAGACTTAGCAATTGTGCGTAGACAGTAGTGACTGCAATACCACACAATATCGAGGAAAAAAAAGTAATGGTAAATGGTCTTTTTAAAAGAATTGATAATAGCTTAAAAAATCCTAATCCAATTAGATATGTGATAATAAAAATATATCCCCAATTTAATAATACTGTTATCATAGCGTTCCTCCGTTTCTGTCGTTTGCTTTAGTCTGTGTCTGTATGGTTACAGATATTCATAAAGATATTATAAAAGGAAAGAGAGGAAAATACAAGTAAGGTTAAAATTTCTTGCAATTTAGGATAAGAGTGGTTAGAATGGTACTAAAATCATAAAAATAATTTTAAAGGAAAGAAAGTATGTGCATAAAACGAAATTGTGATGGTATATTATATGGATTATCTGCTATGATTGGCATGATGGTATTTATTGCAGTATATGGAGTTGCTGTATTAAATCCAACCTATGATGATTGGCTGTTGGGGAAAGGGGATTTAACACAACATTATTTAGGATGGTGTTTTTATAGAAGTAGTGATTGGACTTTCCCCATTGGTCTTACAAACAATTTGGCGTATCCTTCCTACACCTCTATTATTTTCACAGATTCCATACCAGTACTAGCTGTTTTTTTTAAGTTGTTTTCGTTTATTTTGCCAGATACTTTTCAGTATTTAGGATGGTGGGGAATCATAAGTTTTGCATTACATGGTTTTTTTGCAGCTAAGATATTGCGAGAATTTTCTATAGGAAAAATACAATTATTGATTGGCAGTGTATTCTTTGTGGTGTCGCCAATTGTAATTGAACGAATGTTTAAACATACTGCGCTTGGTGGACATTGGTTAATTCTTGCCGCGATTTATTTATATATTAGAAATAGAAAAGATTATCAAAATACCAAAAAAGCGATATTGTGCTGGGGCATTTTAGGAGCGCTTATAGCAGCCGTGCATATGTATTTTCTTCCAATGTGCGGTGCGTTTCTGTGTGGATATATTTTATGCAGTATTTTAAGAGAAAAAAGATTTCGGTGGAAGTATTTACTGCCCGGGGTGTCATTTGTCAGTATGCTCTTTGTCAGCACTTATCTATTGGGAGGATTTTCAACACGCGCAATATCAAATGACAAAGGATTAGGAGAGTGCAGTTTTAATTTAAATGGTTTTTTTAATGAGAAGGGATATTCTCGTTTTTTTGATGCACTTCCAATGTACAATGAACTTCAGTATGAGGGATTTGCATATCTGGGGCTTGGAATTTTTGTATTAATGTTAGTTGCAGTTATTTTTGTAGCTTTAGAGTTGATAAAGAATAGAGGTAGGTGTCTTAGAAAAAATTGGATAGAGTTATTGGTTGGAGTAATAATAAGCATAGGATTGATTTTGTTTGCAGCTTCACCAGTAGTGACTTGGAACGACAAACTTTTGTTTGTGCTTACAGATAGCAGTACATTAACGCATTATTGGAGTATTTTTCGTGCTACAGGAAGAATTATCTGGCCAGTAAATTATTTGATATATGTCGCTGTGATTGTCTGTAATGCGAAGTTGTGGGATAGTATTTTTGAAAAAAGGAGACTGCAATATAAAAAAACAGCAGTTGTTGGGACTGTGACTATAGCAATTTGTTGTTTTCTTCAAATATTTGATATTAGTGGTAGACTTATAGATTTAAGAAAGCAATTTGTAAAAAAAGAAACATATGTTTCGCCTTTCCAAGATCCAGTTTGGGAGGAACTTTCTGAGAGAAAAGATTTGAAACATTTGGTTTGGGTGTCAAATAATTTTGAAAATAAGGAGATATTAGAGATGTCAAAGTGGGCATTTGACAATCAGCTCACAATGAATAATTTTTATTTTGCTCGGGGAATTGGTGTGGAAAAAGATACACAAGAGGCACTGCGCAATCCAGATGACACCTATCTTTTTGTGTTTCGGCAGGATGAAATACAAAAAGATATAGATTATGATCTTAATTTTTACAAAGCAGATGCATATGTTGTGGGGACAACATTTGCATTGAGACAGGAGAGGTATCAGTTTGATGAGTTTTGATTTGTTAGAGCAGTTAAATAAAAAGATTCCAAAGCATACAAGAATATGTTTTTTATCAGGGATTATTGTAGGATGGCTTACACATTTTTATATGCTTACCCACAAGTTTCTCAATTGGGATGATGCGAACAGTATGGGAACCTATGGCAGTGGTGATTACTTGGGGAGATGGTTTTTAAAATATGTTCATCCGCTTGGGGGAAGATACAGTGTGCCGGCAGTGCATGGTTTTTTACTAATAGTGTGCATTGCAATATCGGCGTGTTTGATTTTGGAAATTTTGCAGTTAAAAAGTACTACGAGCGCAATTCTTACAGCAGCCATACTTGAGACGTTTCCAAGTGTGGTTAGTACAATGTCCTTTATGTTTATGGCGCATACTTCTGGAATTGGTATTTTGATGACAACATTGGCTGTATACTTTTTGCGAAAGTATCGATTTGGGTGGTTGTTTTCTATAGGATTATTAATTTGTTCACTTGGAACTTATCAAAGTTATGCGAGTTTAGCGATCACGCTGATGTTATTTAGTATGATTTCGGATATCTATCATAATAAAAAATTTCCTGAAGTATTGAAAAAAGGAATCCTGTGTGTGGTAGTGCTTGGCATAAGTGTTTTTCTCTATATGAAACTTTCCCATATTATATATCCCAATATTGACAATGAGACCTATGGCGGTGTGGGAAATATGGGACAGATCGCCATTCGTGAGATGCCAGTTTTAATTGCAAGGTGCTATAAGCGCTTTTTAGAATATTTTCTTTGGAAACCATTTGCATTTGTAAGCAGTACAGCACAAACAGCAAACATTATTACTTGTATTCTTGCGGTTGTATTGTTTGTGTATCTTGCAATTGAGAGAAAACTATATAAAGACAAGCTTACGCTTTTACTGTTGACAATTCTGTGTTTTTTGGTTCCGCTGGCCGCAGCTTTTATCTATTTTATGGCACCAGAAGTAAGTTACTCTATGCTGATGTTGTATGCTTACGTGTTGATTTATGTATTGGTATTGGCGCTTTTAGAATATTGTATGGAGGATTGGCATGTAAAACCAATTTCGATAAGATGGAGAAATATACTGCGTTATTTGCTTGTAATTGTTACAATATCCACTGTGTTTGTGAGCAGTTATACGGATTATCTTTTGGCAAATCGCGCGTACTTAAGGACAAATTTTGCAACAGAGCGCGTACAACAGTATTTTAATAGAGTGCTTGCTATGGTTGAGACAACTCCGGGATTTGAGGAGGGGGACAGCATTGAGATATTGGGAGAATTTCATTATAGGGAAAATCCAAGTAGTGTGGAGGTTGACGTACTTGATGCAGAGGATCTTAGAGAACTTGATGGTGTTGCGCTTGAGAATGGTCTTATCACAATGAGTGTGCGAGATAATTTTATTAAAATGTTTATTGGGTATGATATGGCTGACTTGCGATTTGATAAAAAAGAGGAAATTATGCAAACAGAGACTTATCAGAATATGCCCGCGTATCCGCATAATGGCTGTGTGCAGAAAATCAATGATATATGGGTTGTAAAAATGTGTGAAACCAAGTAGGAAAGGCGTTCTCTACTCGCGCTGGCCGCGGGGAGCTTTCGCTGTATAACGTTTCCACGTTCATGTGCATAATAAGAAATGATGTGTCAGAAATGAAAGACTGATGTATCATTTCTTATTTTTTGTCAAAAATGGAAAATGAAAAGAAGAAATATAAACAAAGTATAAATTGCTTTAAAATTTTGTTAAAAAGAAGCTAAATATGTTGTGATGTGATTCATTGCGATTTATACTTTAGAACGAGTTTGGGAGAATCAGTTAAGGGTGCGATATAGATGGAAATTCGTTTTAGAAATTATAAAAGAGCAGTGATAATACTGTTGTTATTTTTGTTGACTACTATAATTACAATGTTAGATTTTACAGAAGAACATTCTGTGAGTGCAGAACAAGTCAATGTTTCTGATAAAGAATTTGCGCTTTCTGTCTGGGTTAGGAAAAATAGTTCTGTCAAGTGGTGGAAAGAGGAGCAAAACAATAAATATTTTCTTTTTTTGCCAGGAGCATTTCAGGGAAAAAAGTTGGACTTAGAAATTTTTGGCACAGAAGTTGTCTATATTGACGGAAAAAAAGTAAAGAATGGTGGAAAGTATCGTTTTACGCAGGGACAACATACCGTGTGTATGAATAACGCAAAGGACAGTCCGGCTTATTCATTGGAGGTAATGTATACTTCTAAGATTCCCGCACTTTTTCTGGAAACAGATTCAGGGACGTTAGACCAGCTCCATGCAACAAAAGATTATTCGGAGTCTGGAACAGCATTATTTTTAGATGGAAAAGGACACAAATATTTTGAGGGAAACATTGAGGAGATACACTGCCGCGGTAATTCTTCTTTTGAAGATACGGATAAGAAATCGTATACCATAAAATTAGAACAAAAAACAGATTTGTTTGGAATGGGTTCGGCAAAAAAATGGATTCTAATTGCAAATGCTTTTGACAACACACTTCTTAGAAACACGACCGCCTTTGCTATAGCCAAACTGTTAAATCTAGCGTATACCCCAGATGCACAGTATGTGGATGTGTATGCAAATGGTAATTTTCTTGGAAATTATCTGCTTACAGAAAAGATTGAAGTGGGGAAAAATAGAGTTTCTGTTCGCGATTTAGAGGAGGAAGTGAAAACGTTGAATGACAATATGCCTCTTGATTCGATGGAATTTTTTATGGAACCGCAGGGAAGGCTTTTTAGTACCAAAGGATACCGAATACCAGAAGAACCAGATAATATTTCAGGTGGATATTTACTAGAACTTGATTCGAGTGATCGTTATGGATTGGAGGCGAGTGGATTTCTTACTTCCCGAATGCAGCCAGTGGTATTTGCAAGTCCCAAATATGCATCTTATGAGCAGGTATCTTACATTGCCAATCGTTACCAAGATTTTGAAGATGCAATTTTTTCGGAAGATGGATATAGTCCATACACTGGGGCAGCATATAGTGACTATATTGATATGGATTCCTTTGTGCGGAAATATCTTCTTGAGGAGTTTGTTAAAAATTTAGATGCTTCTTTTACAAGTCAATATTTGTATAAATATGATGACAGTATTAGCGATAAGTTTTTTGCGGGACCTTGTTGGGATTATGATAAGTCTATTGCCGCGTCTGGTATCACAGAATCTGGAATTGATTTGCATGATCCTGTTGGATTATATGCTGCATCACAGGAAAAAGATTCTGATATTTGGTACGCTTTATATCAGCATGAGGATTTTAGAAAAGAAGTGGCAAAGGTATTTTTTCAAGACTTTGAACCGCAACTCAGACAATGGGCAAAGGAGATACTCTATCAAAATAAGGAGCTAATTGAAAAGTCAAACGATTGTAATATGGTTCGATGGAATACTTTTTCGGAGTCAGCAGAACTTGCCCAAAAGCAGGAATTGTATCATGCAAAGGTGGAGGAATTATTGACATTTATGGAGCAGCGCCTTGAGTATTTAAAAAGTGAGTGGGGGCAGATACAATATGAGTGAGTATAGACATGAATATAAATATATCTGTTCTGGGCAGCAGTTGGCGCTGATTGGAAATAAAATACAAGGACTGATGGAATATGACAAGTATGCTGGTAACAATAAACAGTATAGAATAAGGAGTCTATATTTTGATGATTATCAGAATCGCTGTCTCTATGATAATATTAATGGAAATGACCCGCGAGAGAAATTTCGACTAAGAATTTATAATGATAACAAAACATATATTCGATTAGAACTAAAGAAAAAAGAGCGCGGAAAAACAAGAAAACTTTCGTGTAACATTGATGAAACATTGTGCAGAAAAACGATGCAAGGATTGTTTGTCGATATGGATGCAGTGGATGCAGATGTCTATCGCAAATTTTGTCTGTGGCAGAATATTCGGCTTTTAAGGCCAAAAGTGATTGTTGAGTATGATAGAATCCCGTTTGTATATAGAGATGGGAATGTCAGAGTGACATTTGATATCAATATTCGTTCTGGAAATTGCGTGGAAAAATTTTTGGATGACAATATTGTCACAAGACCAGTAATGCCTTTGGGAGAGCATATATTGGAAGTTAAATTTGACGAACTACTTCCAGATTTTATCTATTCGGCGATTCAAACACAAGGATTGCGCCAGACGACGTATTCCAAATACTATATGTGTAGGAAATACAGCATTGCAGGAGGAAATATGTTATGAAGTTTAATGATGTCTTAAAAAAGTCATTTGTCAATACATTTGCAGCGGCTGATTTATCTTTGTCAGAAATGATATTGATTTTTGCTATTACTTTGATTTTTGCATTGTATATTTATTTTATCTATCGGATTTTTGCAAGAAAAAATTTTTATAATAAGAGCTTTAATATTTCACTTGCGGCGACAGCAATGATTACAGCGGCAGTTATTATTACCATTCAGTCTAGCATTGTAGTTTCTCTTGGTATGGTAGGTGCGTTGTCTATTGTCAGGTTTCGAACCGCAGTAAAAGACCCCTTAGATTTGGTTTTTATGTTTTGGGCCTTAGCAATAGGAATTATTTGTGGGGTAGGCTTGTTTCACTTGGCTGGTATTTTATCAGTAGTAGTGACCGCAATGATTTTTGTATTAGATAAGTTTCCTGCTGCCCAGGCACCAATGATACTAATGGTGCAGACAATGTACTGTGATATGGAGGATGATATCAGCAAGGTAGTTTCAGAATACACAAAATATTTTAAAGTGAAATCAAGAAATATTGCGCCAGAACGAATGAGCATTGTGATGGAATTGCGAGTAAAGGACGGCGGCAGTCTCGTACAGAAACTAAGTGGTCTTGAAGGGGTATCTTACGTATCAATAATTGACCATGACGGGGAAGTGACTTATTAAATTAATAGAACAGTTTTTTATAAAACCAGGCAAAGGATTGTTTTGTGCCTGGTTTCTTGCATTCTGTGCACACTGAAATAGAGAAAATGTATGCTTATATGACACAGTGGACAGTGTAGTAGAAAAAAACTTTTCCATTTGATTTTAAGAAATGATTAAAAAGAAACATATAATAATATAAAGATTCTAACAAAAATGAGATTGCCAACAAGTATACAATGATTTACAATCAATATAGAAAAATGTGATAAGACATTGGGAGATAAAGAAAAGAGGATTGATTATAAATGACAAAAATTCGGGAAAAGTGGATAGATGAGACAAAAGGATTTGCAATTTATTTAGTGGTATTAGGTCATAGTATTCAATACGCAACCTCACAACATTATAATTTTAATGGAAATTTGGTGTTTCGATTAATCTATGGATTTCATATGCCGCTTTTTATGATTGTGAGTGGATATCTTTTTTGGTATTCCTTGAATAGATATGATTTACTACAGGGATTCTTGTCAAAGCTAAGAGGGATTATGATTCCTTGTGCTGTGTGGGGATTTGTCACATGGTTGTGTGACATATTATTTATGGGAAATAGTACAATAAGCTTGAAAGGGTATTTGGTCTATACTTTTTATTCTAATTGGTTTTTATGGGCAGTTTTTTACTGTTCCTTATATGGATTTATCACCAAGTATCTATTTCGTAATTCTGTGTGGGGATATGGCATTGTCCTTATTATTAACTATTTTGTTCCTGAATTTGGAAATTATGCGGGAACAAAACGAATGTTGCCATTTTTTATAATAGGAATCTTGTTGCATCGAAGTGGTATGGTCGCCAAAATAAAGGAAAAAAAGGGCATCTGCGCCTTGGTGTTATTGGGTGCAATGTATTTTATTTGTTTGCGATTAAATTTGGCAGAAATAATTACAGGGACAATTGGAAGCGCTTTTTTCATTGTAATATTTTATAATCTCTGCAATGAAAAACGATTTAACGTGTTTAGCAGGTTGGGCGAAGTATCTATTGGAATTTATTTGTTTACAGGAATTGTATTTTATTTTTGGGTGAAAGAGTATTTTAGAATTTCAGAATCTTATAGATATTTGATTAAATCGGCATATGTTTTCTTAATGTCAATCATATTAACTGCAATTGCATATATATTGTGCAAACTTTTGCAAAAAAGTGCAGTGACAAATTTACTGTTTTTGGGTGGACAAAGAAGGGGAGGAATAGAGAAGAAATGAATAGTGATAGACAAAAAGGGATTCTTTATATTGTGGTTCCCTGTTACAATGAGGAAGAAGCTTTGGAAGCTTCAGCTACAAAATTATTGGACAAGCTTCATAAATTGACCCAAAAAGAATTGATATCCAATAAAAGTCGAATTGTGTTTGTAGATGATGGTTCAAAGGATAGGACTTGGGAGATTATTCAAGAATTGTATAAAAAGAATGAAGAAATAAAAGGGCTTCGCTTTGCACATAACAGGGGACATCAGAATGCGATTCTTGCAGGTATGATGTATTCCAGAAAATATTGTGATTATACAATTACAATCGATGCAGATTTGCAACAAGATATCGATGCAATAGAACGATTTATTGATGCGTATAATGATGGGAATGAAATTGTTTATGGCGTGCGTAATTCAAGAAATACAGATGGGATTTTTAAAAAATTTTCAGCAACTTTATTCTATAAGATTATGCAGCTAATGGGATGTGATATTTATGAAAATTCAGCAGATTACAGATTGATGAGCACTAAAGCACTGAATGCTTTGGCAGAATATGATGAGGTAAATCTATTTCTTCGTGGTATTATTCCTAATATTGGCTTACAATCTACGGTTGTGCATTTTGATGTATTTCCGCGAATGCAAGGAAAATCAAAATATTCTCTGTCAAAAATGTTTACATTGGCAGCAGACGGAATCACATCTTTTAGTATCAAGCCAATTCGGATGGTTTTTGCGATGGGCATTCTGGCTTTGTTGGTGGGAGTGGGCATGATTATACACATTATATACGAGCATTATTTTGGCTATACAGTTAGTGGATGGTCTTCTATATTAATGTCGATTTGGGTTCTTGGCGGAGCGATTCTATTGTCTCTTGGCATTATTGGAGAGTATGTGGGCAGAAATTATTTAGAGACAAAACATCGACCGAGATATTTTTTTTGGGAAATTTTGTCGAGAGATAAATGATGTCAATAAAGAAATGATGAGGAGTATAATTATGAAGTTGCCAGGAAAATTATGGAAAAAATATCAGGTTTATCTTACCTACTCAATATGTTATTGGGGCTATGCAGTTCCGAAGATTTATGATATGAGCAGTAATGGATATGCAGCGCTGGGAGGATGGGATGCGGTAACGCAGATGTATCCTGTTATGTTGTATATTAGTAGGATGATACGTAATTTTATGTCAAATCTGACGGTTCCATTGTTTGAGTTGAGTTTAGGTATGGGAGATGACTTGATCACAGCGTTAAACTGGCATGGTTTTGGCGATCCCTTTTATTTTCTAAGTGCTTTGATACCAGAGACCAGTTTCCCCTTTTTTTATTCGTTTTTCTTTTATTTTAGGGTCTATTTAGGCGGAATTGCGTTTTTATGGTTTGTGAGAGAACATAATAATGAATTGAAAACAAGCGCATATGTAATAGGAACGTTTGTTTATACTTTTAGTGGTTTTACATTGCAAGCCAATATTCATATAATTTTTGTTCATGCAATGATGTATATTCCTATGATGTTGTTAGGTGGGGAGAGAGTTCTAAAAGAGAAGAAAAAAGGAATACTTTTTATGAGTACATTTTTATTTGCTCTTTGTGGATTTTATTATCTTTATATTGGGTCAATTGCTTTGGGAATATATGTAATATATCGATTGATTAGAATGCATCAGCAGTGGAAAAGTAGTTTGATAAAAATATTGGAGATGGTTATAGAGTATCTTTTGGGGCTTGCGCTGGCAGCTTTTATCTTTTTGCCATCTGTTCTAGGTTTTCTTAACAGCAATAGAGCATATGTGCAGACACAGTTTGATTGGATATACTCATGGAAAGAGATAAAAAATTTTTTGATAAATTTGCTTTTTCCACAGACTAATGGACAGGTGCTTTCTGTCGCGACAATTGGAGTAATCGCAGTATTATATACTTTATTATCAACAAAAACAAAACAAGAAAAGTTTAATATCAGTGCGCTTGTTTTACTTACATGGATTCCAGCAGTTAGTTGTGTTATGTCAGGATTTGGTGCAATTTATGATAGATGGGAAGTAATTATTATACTTTATATTGCCTATCTGGTAGTGATGCAGTGGGATTTTCTCCAAGAATTAAATATGGTTCAAAAAATAATATTGACAGGACTATTTTGCTTTTTGGGTTTATATGGAAAGATAAAGAATTGGTGGGATACAGAACAGTTTCCAATCATTATGTTTTCTTATGGACTGATTGTAGCATTTTTATGTATTTTATTTCCAATTGCGAGAAAAATGAAAGTAAGCGCATTGTGTAATTTTTTGTTTGCTTGTGTGATGATTATCACAATCTGTAAGGCGTGGCAATGCAATGCAAGAGATAGAGAAATTTTCTATGTTATGGAACGCAATGTAGTAGATGAGCTGATTGATGATACTACTATTTATCGTATCAGTAATGAGAGAACTTTTACAGAGCCAAGAAATGGACAGAATATAGCATTACTTCAAAAGTATTATGGGATATCAGAATATTTTAGCATAGAAAATCCTTATTTTACCAACGCGTTATTAGAGTGGGATGTCAATCCAGATTCTTCGTTAAATCATATGAATGTTGGACTTGATCAGAGAACAATTCTAGAAACACTTTCCGCTGTAAAGTATATGGTAAAACGGACAGACTCCAATGTTTTAATTCCATATGGTTATGAAAAGGTAAAAGAGACGCAAGACAAAGAATGGAGTTTGTATGAAAATAGCAATGCGCTTCCGCTTTTCTATTCTTATGATTCTGTGCTGAAAGAAGGCTTATATGAGGGAAAAAATGGATTTGAGAAACAACAGATTATATTGAACACTGCGGTGATAGAAGCGTATGAAGGAAAGCTCCCGCGTGTGAATATACCCGAAACAAAACTAAAACAAATACAATACCAGATTAAGAATATTGAAAAAGGAAACGTTGAAAATGGTATGGTTATTTTAAAACCAGGTGCAGTTCTATCCCTTCAAGTTCCACTAGAAAGAAAGGGAGAAAATTATTTATCCTTTGATCATATGGACTTAAATGGTGGTTTTACAGTAAAAGTTCCAGCAGAGAATCGGATAAAAGAAGCAAATATTACACAGGACTTTTACAATGGGAATGCAGGGGTAAATCTGGGCGCTGCAACATCTGTAGAGGAGCAGGAGATTACGATTTCTTTTAACAAGGCAGAAAGTTTTCCTGTGGACAACTTAAAAGTTTTTTCTTATGATTTTTCTGATTTTGAAGAATGTATTTTGCAAAGAAAAGGTGCATCTGTCACAGATATTGTGCTAAATACAAATCAAATAGAATGTAATGTAGATTCAAAACACGACCGAATCTTGTGTATTGCAATTCCTTACAGTAAAGGATGGAATGCATGTGTGGATGAAGAAAAGGTCAAAGTATATCCAATGAATGATATGTTTATGGGAATTGAGCTTCCAGAAGGAAAACATCATGTTGTTTTGTCATATTGTACGTATGGGCTAAAAACAGGTATTGGTATCTCATTATCTGCACTATTTATTATTTTGCTTATTTTTATTAAAAATGTGAATTGTTACTTTTCACGGGTCAAAAATGCGCATTCCATGAGAGTATAATTAAGAAATGCAGGCGATTTTTGCGAAGCAAAACTTCAAATGTTGTCCTGAATTGTTATTATGAGTGGCTCTTATGCCATGAATCGTAACTGTGAATCTGCATTGGAAGATAAATAGATAAAATGACATTGCCAAGAAACCTTTGATGGTTTACAATGAATATAATTAGACAAAATAAAGTATTGAGACAGAGGCAGTTTCTGAGCGTATAGAAAAGTTATAGGAGGAACGAATATGGTAGCATTGGTAGGTTATACTGGATTTGTAGGAAGCAATCTTTATTCGAGGGCGAGGAATCGTATTAAGGGAGTGTATAATTCACAGAATATAGAGAAAGCATATGGTCTTGAGCCAGAAGTTCTTATTTACACGGGTGTAAGTGCGGAAAAGCATCTTGCAAACAATGCGCCAGAGCAGGATTTAGAACAGATTTTGGAGGCGGAAAAGAATATAAGAGCAATCAATCCACAACGTCTTGTACTGATTTCTACCATAGATGTATACAGTAATCCCGTGGGCGTGGACGAGAAAGATTCTCCGCTGTCTGATGGAAAAGGTGGAAAACAAAATCACTTTCAGCCATACGGACTAAATCGTTATTATCTAGAACAATGGGTGCGAAAAAATTATCCAAATGCGCTGATTGTCAGATTACCTGCGCTTTATGGATATAATATCAAGAAGAATTTTATCTATGATTATATGAATATAATTCCTCCTATGTTGAAAAAGGAAAAGTATCTTGAATTGAAAGTTTTGGAAAAAGCGGATGATGCGATTCGGTTGGAAGATTGTTATGAGGCGGTTGGAAATGGATTTTATCGCTGTGTAAAGCTTGACCGCGAGAAAAAGGAGCTGTTAAAGAAAAAGTTTAAAAAGTTGGGATTTACAGCATTGCATTTTACGGATAGTCGCAGCACATTTCAATTTTATTCACTAGGGCGGTTGTGGGAAGATATCCAGACTGCACTGAATGAGAATATGACGTGCTTTAATATCGCGACAGAACCAGTTTCCGCTGCGGAAGTATATAAGGCATTGACAGGCGAAGTCTTTAAAAATGAACTGAAAGGCACACCTGTAAAATATGATTTTAGGACTACATACGCAGCAAAGTTTGGCGGCAAGGATGGATATCTTTGTAATAAAGAAGCAGTTCTGACAGATATTAAAATGTTTGTGAATCATATGATTAAAGAGGGTGAGCAGCGGTAACGAATATAATCCAAAATCCTGACAAAAATAGGAGTACAGCTTTACAGTATCTCGCGGGACATGCTATAATGTCGTCAGACATTATAGCCGCCCGAATGGGCATGAATATACTATGATTGCGCAGCAATCGTAGTATAATATTGTCAGACATTATAGCTGCCCGAATGGGCATGAATATACTATGATTGCGCAGCAATCGTAGTATAATGTTGTCAGACATTATAGCCGCCCGAATGGGCATGAATATACTATGATTGTAGATGGTTCTGAATAGAGGGAATGAAATGGAGAACATCAGAAGAAAAAACAAAATGATAGAGACATATAGTATCCTTTTGATTGATATCTTAGGTGTTGTCATTTCCTATGCATTGTCTCTGTTTATCCGGTTTCGTATTATTCACTATGAAAATTATCCTAGGCAGTTTCATTTGATGGTGGGAACTTATATTGTGGTTTTGTGTCTGCTCTACAATATGTTTCTTGATGCGAATAGAAACTTTTTTACCAGAGGCTATTACCAAGAATTTTATTACACAGTGCGATATACGCTGATTCTTGTGGTGGGATTGGTGGTAGTATTATATCTTACCCAGCAGTCGTATGAGTTCTCTCGTTCTGTATATGGGATTTTTGCTATTTTAAATACGTTGTTCACGTATGTGGCACACATGGTCTTTAAAAAAGTTTTGTGGAAGTATTACAGAAAGAGCACCAGTGCGGAGAAGATGCTTGTCATTACAAAGGATCTCATAGTGGAAGAAGTGATAGGGAATCTAATCAAAGGAAAAGAATGGTACTATGATATTACAGCAGTAGTAATATATGATTCGGATCGAATGGGGCAGACAATCAAAACAGTTCCTATTGTTGCAACAAAAGAAAATTTGTATGAGACGGTTGTTCAGATGGCGGTCGACGAAGTGTTTATCTGTCTTCCAGGTGTGCCAGTGATTGAAATTCGCGAGATGGTTCAGCGGTTTGAGGAGATGGGATTGACTTGTCATTACAATGTGGATTTGTTTCGACGTGCCAATCCAAATACTTATGTGCAACAGATGGCGGGCTACAGTGTTATATCGTTTGCACTAAAAACAATGGATTCAAGAAGGATGCTAATTAAGCGGCTGATTGATATTCTGGGGGCGTTTGTGGGACTTTTTCTTACAATGCTAATTACGCCGTTTGTCGCGTTGGCAATCAAAATAGACTCACCAGGCCCCGTATTTTTTTCGCAGATGCGCATTGGCAAGAATGGGCGGCGCTTTAAAATATGGAAATTTCGTTCGATGTATATTGATGCGGAGGAGCGAAAAAAAGAATTGCAAGCGCAAAATGAGATGAATGGCCTGATGTTTAAGATGGAGAATGATCCACGCGTTACAAAAGTGGGGCGTTTTTTGCGCACAACAAGCATTGACGAGACGCCGCAGTTTCTTAATATTTTGGTGGGAAATATGAGTCTGGTTGGCACGCGACCGCCAACAGAGGATGAATTTGAGCAGTATAGTGGTTACTATAGGAGACGTATGAGTATTACACCTGGACTGACAGGGTTGTGGCAAGTTAGTGGTAGAAGTGATATTCAAGATTTTGAACAGATTGTAAAGATGGATCTTGAATATATTGACAACTGGTCGTTAGGATTAGATATTAAGATTTTGTTTATGACAGTGTTTACTGTTTTGGGAAGAAAGGGTTCAAAATGAGGCGACATGGGGGGAAGATGACAGAACAGCAGTATTGTGAGATATTAAAGACAAAGATTAATGTGACAAATATGCAGGACACACTTGCCTATATTGATAAACATTTGGATGCGTTGCGAGGAAATTATATCTGTGTCTCCAATGTCCATACGACAGTAATGTCGTATAAAAATAAGAAATATCGCGCCATACAGAACAGTGCTGCGATGACATTGCCTGACGGGGCGCCACTTTCTCGTTACAGTAGACGAATGGGATTTCGAGATGCTGAGCGTGTTGCAGGGCCAGATTTGATGGTGGAATTATTTCGGCTTTCTCCCCAAAAGGGATATAGACATTTTTTTTATGGCGCGACACAGCAGACGCTTAATGCAATGCGAAGTGCACTTGAGAGGGACTATCCAGGGATAGCGATTGCTGGAATGTATGCGCCTCCGTTTCGACCGCTCACAGCAGAGGAGGACGCCAAAATCATACAAAAGATAAATGATACAGCGCCAGATTTTGTGTGGGTGGGATTAGGTGCTCCCAAACAGGAAGAATGGATGTATGTGCATAGAAAAAAGCTATGTGCAGTGTCGCTTGGCGTGGGGGCAGGTTTTGACTATTTGGCTGGAAATATTAAGCGCGCTCCGCGTATTATGCAGAAATTTTGTTTAGAGTGGCTCTACAGATTGTTACAAGACCCAAAGCGGCTGTGGAAACGATATGTGACAACCAATGCACAGTTTATCTGGTATTTATTAAGAGAAAGGACCACAAAAAAAGATGGCAGATAAGATTTGGTTTCATGCAGATGACTATGGAGTGACAATTGAGCAGTCCCAACGCATTTTAGATTGTTGGCAAAAAGGAGCATTAAACAGTGTCAGTGTGTTGCCCAATACCCTTGTTTTAAAAGAAGTGCTTCAACTTTTAGACCAAGCTGATCCAGAAGAAACACAGATTCGACGTGTTCTTCATTTAAATTTTGTGGAAGGGAAACCACTTGCAGGGGCAGAAAATGTGCCAGATTTAGTGGATAGGACCGGTTATTTTGACAAAGGGTTTTTACAGTTTTTGCAATGGAATTATCTAAAAAAGGGTACAAAAAGGCGAGCGCTTATCCGACAAATTCAATTAGAAATTACAGCACAGTTGCACGCTGTGACAAAAAAGAATGATTTTAAAATAACAGCAGTTGACTCCCATCAGCATTATCATATGATACCTATTGTGTTTGATAGTCTGATAAAAGTGTTGTCAAGGAAGGAGTTTGAACATCTTAAAATTCGTCATATCCGAATACCAGTCGACCCTGTGATGCCACTGCTGCACAAGATACAAATGTGCCGCGGTATACCACCGATTAACTGGGTAAAATGGTGTATTCTAAAAATATATGCAAAACGAACTAAGAGAATACTAAACAGTAGAGGGATAGAAGCGCCAGTTTTCTTTGGTATTTTTTATACTTGTGAGATGAAAAAGGAGGTTGTGGAAGCATTACTCCCATTATACAAGGCTTATGCGGACAAAAAGGGACAGGAATTAGAATTGATGTTTCATCCCGGAAATCTTATGGATTGCAGTGAGCTTTTGGATAAGAGGAGCAAAGAACTTGCAACGTTTTATCTATCTGATAACAGACGAGATGAAGCAGAGTGCTTAAAGAGGATGAAGGAGATTATGAAAAAATGACAAACAAAAATAGAAATAAGCGGTTAACAGTGGCTGTTTTGATGACTGCTGTAGTAACTTCTATGTTACTTGTAGGCTGTAAAGGGGAATCTGATAATACAATTGTGATTCAGGAAAGAGAAACCGGAGAAACACCAGCAGGATGTATTCCAGGTTGTACCTGTAAAGGTTGTATTTGTTGCGAAACGATTCTGGCAGAAAAAGGGGCATTACCAACATCCACTGCTGCAGAGACGGAACAAGAGCAGACTGCAGCAGAGAGTACATTGACTCAAGAAACGTCCATAGTACAAACTACTGAACCAGAATCCGAAACAACAGAGCAGGCTTCAGAGGAAGGCCCAAAAGAAATTAGTCAGCTTTCGGAAGGGGAGATTGCAGCCAGAAAAGAGCAGCAGGCAAATTTTGCGAAAGCGAGAGAAAGTTTATATAGTCTTCCAAATTCTAAAGAAAAAACAGAGAAAATTAATCAGATGGACAGGCAGATTTTGGCGAATAATGCCTATGACTTTAGTGGCCGCAATGTGGTATTTATCGGTGATAGTATAACAGAAGGAATTGAGGGCGCAGTAGATGCGGAAGGCAACTTTATCAGCTATGTTAATTATGCAGATGCTTACTTGCATTTTCAAAGAACACTAAATCATGGTGGTGGTGGTAGAATGTTTACTCCTTATGCAGATGATACGCTATCTCTCGCAATGAATTTTGGTAATATCACAAATAATGAATCAGATATTATTGTTGTTTTTGCAGGAGTGAACGATTATTTAAGTACTCCAGAGAACAAACGTTACGGCAACATAAATGATACGGTCAGCACTGCAGGATATTGCGGTTCTGTGCGATATTTTATGAAACAGCTCAAAGAGTACTATGGAGATAAGGACGTATTTTTTGTGACAATGTATAATATTTCAAAGACAGTTACATGTACTTATTCAGATGCGTCAGAACCGTTGACGTTAAATGACTATCTTGATGTACAGCGAAAACTTGCCAGTGAGTTTGGATTTCATGTGATTGAGTTGCATAATATTGGATTTATGGACTGCTCCGACCCTGCAACATCTGACTATTATCTAGCAGATGGCCTTCATCCAAAAGATAATGGGAATATTGTTTTAGGAGAGCATATTGCGGCAGAACTTTCTCTTTATTTCGGTCAGAAGTAGAGAGGGTTGAACGCAGATGTATACGAAAGCATAAAAACGGAAAAGATACAATTATAGAGAATTAAGATTAAGGAACTACAAAGAATCAGGAGAATACATTTGGTGGAAATTGTTCGATGGGGAATATTGCTGGCTCTCGTTCTGCCAGTGCCGTTTTTTCTGGGATTAATACCTGTAACGCATATGAATCGCTTGCAAAAGACACCCGCAATGACTTATGTCTGCGGGTGGTTTGTGAGCTTTTTTCTATTTGAGCTGACCGCAGTTCCATTTATTTTGTTAGAACAGCGTTTTACTATGCTAGTGATTGTGTACACTGGTATTGTTGTAGTTGTTTTGGTGGTTTCTTTATGGAAAGGACGCAGTCTTTGGAAAGTTTATTATGAACAGATTTGTCAGATACGAGAAATGCCTAGATATGTAAAGTTGGGATGGATTGTTTTCTTTTTGATTGTGCTATTTCAGATTGGATATGCAATATTGTATGAGTACTATGATGGAGATGACGCGTATTATATTGCGACGGCAGTGCTTACAGATGCATTTGACACAATGTATTTGCGAGACACCTATACAGGTTATATTTATCCGCTGGACGCAAGACATGCCTTTTCACCGACTCCAATTTATCAGGCATGGCTGTCAAGATTAAGTGGCATTGCACCTGCGGCAGTTGCACACAGTGTCTTAGCACCTGTATGGCTTGTTTTTCTGTATTGTATCTATGGACAGATTGGCAGTAGACTTTTATGGAATAGAAAAAATTACAAACCTGTTTTTATGATATTGCTTGCAGTATGGTTTATGTACGGAAACATTTCTTTGTATACGACAGAAACCTTTGCCATGACTAGAACATGGCAAGGAAAAGGATTGATGGCGGGTATGGTTATCCCTGCACTTTTTTTAAGTTTGCTCTACTTGGCACAGGAGACAACCAGTCAAGGGATGTGGATGCTTTTTATCTGTGTGTGTGTGTCGGCAGTTTTTGCTACGAGCACTTCTTTTATGATTATACCAACTATGACTGGCATAGCGGGAGTGCTGATTGGTATCCGAAAAAAAAGCTTAAGATTTGCGGTGGAATTATTTTTGTGCTGTGTGCCTTGTTTGTTGCTTGCAGTGTGTTATTTTATTGTAAAGTAGACTGGTTGTCGAGGTCGAAACGGTTATGGAGTTGGAGATAGAAGATGTTGGAAAAGTTGAGTCAGGTTATGAAGGCGCTTTTAGAAGATGTACTTTTATATAATAATGAAAGCTTTCTAATACCGCTCTTTCTAATCGCATTATTGTTCTTATGGATGACAGAGAAGGACAGAAAAGTGCGGGTTGTCCTGTTATATTTTGCGGCAGCGCTCAGTGTGGTCTTTTTGTGTCCACTCTACGCATGGATTGGGATGAAGATTGATGCGGATGTCTATTATCGCGTTTTGTGGTCGTTGCCAATGGGCATTCTGGTTTGTTACAGTGTAGTGAAGCTGATGACACGCTTTCGGTCGACTTTTGCGAAGGTACTGATTTTTTTTATGGCGGTGTTGACAATTATGATTAACGGAGATTTGGTATACACAAAATCAATGCATGTTAAGTCCGGTAATGCGTACCATATTCCGCAGATTGTGATTGATGTGGCAGATGCGCTTAAACTGGAAAATTATAGACCAATTGCAGTGCTTCCAGCAGAGTTATTGCCTTTTTTGCGACAATATACAGCAGATATTTTTACACCTTATGGCAGAAACATCCTAGAACCAGCATGGACTTTTCAAAATGAATTGTATGATGCGATGGAGGGAGACCACAATGCATATGATGTGGCTGAGGTAGCCAGATGTGCACGCAATCATCAGTGTGCTTTTGTTGTGTTATCATCTAGAAAGCAAATGAATGGTAGTATGGAGGAACAGGGATATTTCTTGTTTCGGTTTGTACAGGGGTATTTTATTTATATGGATTATAATTATTATTGGGTTTTTAAGGAACAGGGACTTTTGGATGCGGATGTGATTGAGGCAGGAGGATGAATAAGATGCAATCATTAAAAAATATTATATTGTTGCAAACGGTCATTGTAATCTATACACTCTCAAGTGTGATGTCCAAAGAAGCTTCTAAAAGTCAAGGAAATTTAACTCGATTTTTATTTTTTTTTGGAATGGAATTTGTTATTCTGGCGGTTTATGCGATATTGTGGCAACAGATTATCAAGCGTTTTGAGTTGTCTGTCGCTTATGCAAATCGTTCCATGGCAGTTGTCTGGTCTATGGTGTGGGCAGTTGTCTTTTTTCATGATACCATAACATTACAAAATATTACAGGGGTGTTGTTGGTCGTTGGTGGGACGTTTATTGTAAACTCTGAAAGTGCAAAGGAGAAGATAAATGATTAGCAGATTTGTCGTTGCTATGTTTTTGTCAGTGGCCATTGCATCTATCTCGCAGGTTCTACTAAAAATAAGTGCCGAAAAGCATTATAAAACATGGGTAAGGGAATATTTAAATCCATATGTGGCTGGTGGGTATGTTTTGCTTCTTGCTTCTATGTTCCTGACAGTGTATGCATACAGTGGTATGGATTATAAAAACGGACCAATAATTGAATCGTTAGGCAATGTGTTTATATTCGTATTGGGACATTTTGTGTTTGGAGAGAAAATTAGCGTTAGAAAATTTACAGGAATTGCGTGTATTATGATGGGGATTATTATTTTTAATCTATAGCAAATTTGCGGAAAAGCGATATATCAAGGAAAAATTTACATTTCAATTTCAATAAAAAGATATTGAGCAAAGTTCTATGTTTTGTTATAATTATTACGCAAATGTTACGGAATAATAAAAGGCTAATGATTTAAGGAGCTGTTATGAAAAAAAACAAAGAATTGAGATTACAGAATACAGATAGAAGAAAACCAATAAAATACACAGATATTGATACAGAAGATTTCTATGAGGAGGATATGGAATTAGAACAGGAAGAACATTTGGATACAGATGACGATGAATATATTGTTGCATATTCCAGCGAGGATAAGACAGTTGGTACATATAGACAAGAAGAAATGCAAGAATATGCAGATGAGTATGCATCAGAACTGGAAGATGAGGAGTACGAGTCAGAAGAATACGAGGAGCCAGAGGCTTACGAGTCAGAAGAATATGAGGAATCAGAGGAATACGAATCCGAAGAATACGAGGAGTCAGAGGAGTACGAATCCGAAGAATACGAGGAGCTGGAGGAATACGAATCCGAAGAATACGAGGAGCCAGAGGAATACGAATCCGAAGAATACGAGGAGCTGGAGGAATACGAATCCGAAGAATATGAGGAGCCAGAGGAATACGAATCCGAAGAATATGAGGAGCCAGAGGAGTACGAATCCGAAGAATATGAGGAGTCAGAAGAATACGAATCCGAAGAATATGAGGAGTCAGAAGAATACGAATCCGAAGAATATGAGG
>ERZ778515.514-NODE-514-length-33587-cov-5.069665_pt1 | contig 33587 bp, 27 predicted proteins | sample MGYA00510343_ERZ778515 | MGnify/ENA primary metagenome ERZ778515 (study PRJEB29527, sample SAMN07138965) | mouse gut metagenome | material: feces | host: mouse | place: China:Nanjing | collected 2016-01-25 ...
TTAAACTCAGGAATGTCTATATCATCCAGATATTCCATACGTACCGGCTTTTTATCGGTCTGATAAGCCGTTTCGGTCCCCACTACAAATTCAACTCCGGCTTCCGTCAATCTTTTTATCGTCTCACTGGCCAGACACCCTCCCCGTTCGCGCCAGAACCGAATGCTCACGTTCAATTTATTCAAGTAATTTTCCCGCGTTCTTTCCGGCAACGTGTCTAAAAGAAAATACATATAATCTTTCCACGAGAAGCCCGGGGGACATTGTATCGTCTTCCACCCCATAGCCGTTGTCTTACCATAAATTCCTGCAAAATTCACCCCGTTGACACGGCTTATCATTCTGCCCCACATGTTCGGGTCAATCACCCGGTATATTTTCAAGGAAGGAATCGCATAGGATATAAACGGACTGGCCACGCGTTGCCGGCTGATCGGTATGCCGGCCTGATAATAAAGATCATACAACCTATTATAGGTCCAACCGTATTTCCCATTGGCGGTCCATATATCCGATGTTTTCCAATCGTATATCGGATAAGCGTTGAACACATTATGAGCAATCTGATACGTCCATTTGTAATGAAACAGCCGACGGTAGTTCCTGTCGCTATGAATGGCCAGCCAGCGATTATAGCTCTCCTGCGTACGAATTCCCACCAGGCAACAGATATTACGGCACTTCATACGCTGGCAAAGCCAGGGAGCAAACAAGAGTTGAAAATCATAATCCCACAAATCCTCACTAAAAAAATCAAAGTCATCAGACGTATAGCAGTTCTGCGGTTTTTCCCGTACCCACAGTGCTCTTTTCTCCTCTTCCCATGGACGCCAGTAATTCTGATACATGGAAGTACAAGTAGGCACCTTAAACGGTATGCAACAATGAAACACATCCAGAATGTCCGCGTTCGACGCCAATGCCTTTTCCACATATTCCATTGTTTGGGTATATTGAATCTCATAATCCATGTGGAACACCCCCAAACGCCGGTTCGGAGCGCACGTACGAATATACTCTATACATAAATTAAGGAGGACGCCGCTGTCCTTACCGCCGGAAAAGGAAACATACACATAATCGAAGTTGTCAAAAACAACTTTAATCCGGCGCATGGCTGCCTCATAAACATCAAGTTGCCGTATCATTATTATCGGGTAAATTATATTCCATCTTCTCATAGTTTTTCCAGTCCTTAATCGTGGAAAAACCATGCTGTCTGAAACATTCCACATGTCTTTTATGTACCAGGGCCGTTAATGAAAAAGAAGTTTCCACTTCTTCCACAATCCTGTCCAACAAATCGCCCATCGTAGCGGCATCATCCCCTTTCACATAGTAATTGTCGATATTGTAATTCTCTCCGGTTCTCTTCACCGGCATGAATCCTGCCACCGCTTCATTGTTCAAAGCCACATACCAAGTATGGCGTAAAGATGTCTTGAACGGATAACCATTGTTCTGTCTTAAAATAGCCGGATTCATCACCAACGGAGCGACCCATTCGTACAATTTTTTCTCCGTCCCTTCCAAACGTAGTATTTCCATAATCACCGGAATGTTTTTTTGCAAAAATAATAATTTTATTGAATATGGCAGAAATAAACAACTTTTTTATAGCTCCGAATCAATATTTGCAACAGAGCTTTTTTAAATATTCAAGGCAGTAGCCCGACAATTCTATGATTGCGTTTTATGTTTCTATAAGATTTTCGCAAGCAACAAAACGAATAGAAGCCGTCCGGTCCCGGGAGCGGCCCATCGTTTTTGCAACCGGATTGCATATTCTTTTCTCTACCTTTGCGGAAAAACAATACATTATGAAACCGTTTACCGCCCATCAAACAAGATCCGCAAGCAGCCGGACTTCTCCTTCCAAAGCGTGCCCGGCCAGCCATCCGTCCGACACCGGAAAGTGCCGTACACACTCCCATTCTCATACATCGCAATCGTTTGCCCGTCCGGTCCTATCGGCCGCCCTGCTCTTTGCAGGGATCCTCTTCCGATCGTTCGGAACAAACCTTTCGGACTCGCACCCCGCCATTGAATTCATCTGGTATCTGGCTGCCCTCCTACCGGTAGGAGGGCCGGTGATGCTGGAGGCCATCCGTTCCCTACGAAACGGCGACTGCTTTAATGAGTTCTCGCTGATGCTTCTGGCTTGTATCGGTGCTTTCTGTATCGGCGAATATCCCGAAGCCGTAGGGGTGATGCTGTTCTACTCCATCGGTGAGGGTCTCCAGCACCGGGCTGTAGACAAAGCCACCCGCGACATATTCCGCCTTATCGACGTAAGGAGCGAGCGGGCATCGGTCTGCCGCGACGGTCGATACGTATCTGTATCTCCCCGGCAAGTAGGGATTGGCGAAACAATAGAGGTGAAACCCGGAGAACGTGTTCCGCTGGACGGCCTGTTGACGGAAGAGGAGGCCGTATTCGACACCTCGGCACTGACCGGCGAAAGCCTGCCGCGCCTCATCCGGCACAACGAAGAGGTTCTTGCCGGCATGATTGTCTCTACCGACACGATACATATCCGGGTCAGCCGGATATACGAGAAAAGTGCGTTGTCCAGCATACTCGATTTGGTAAACCGCGCCTCCGACCGAAAAGCACCGGCCGAACGGTTCATACGTAAATTTGCACGTATCTACACGCCCGTCGTTCTTTCTCTCGCCGGATTGGTTATAGCCGTGCCGGCCATCGTCAGCCTGTTTGACAGCGAGTTTCAGTTTGTCTTTTCCGAGTGGCTTTACCGCAGTCTGGTTTTACTGGTTATCTCCTGTCCCTGCGCTTTGGTCATCAGCGTCCCGCTCAGCTATTTTGCCGGAATCGGAGCCGCTTCCCGTAACGGCATTTTGTTCAAAGGCGGCAACTATCTGGACGCCATCACCAAAATCAACGCCATTGCTTTCGACAAGACCGGTACACTCACCACCGGGAACTTCGGAGTGGAACGCATCGTCAGTCCGAACCTTCCGGAAAATGTTTTCCTTTCTTACCTCTGTGCCGTAGAGAGAAACAGCAGTCATCCCATCGCCCGAGCCATTGTACACTATGCACAGCAACGGCAATCCGCTCAGCTTTCTCCCGAACGCATGCGGGAATGGGCCGGCTACGGTGCAGAAGCATACGTAAAAGATCATCATGTACAGGTAGGCAACATGCGCATGATGCAAAAGCACCGCATTGCCATTCCTCCCGAAACAGCCCAAGAGACCGGCACCGTCGTCTTGTGTAGCATCGATGGGCAATATGCCGGTCATGCAGTACTCTCGGACATCGTGAAAAGCGACGCCTTACCGGCTATCGAGGCTGTCAGAGCGCTGGGAATTGAACACATCACACTCCTGTCCGGCGACAAAAAAGAAATTACCGAACAACTGGCACACGCCCTCCGCATACCGAACGCTTACGGCGAACTGTTGCCCGAAGACAAAGCCCGGTATATAGAAGAAAGTTCCCGCATGCCGGGACGATTCACCGCCTTTGTGGGCGACGGACTGAACGACGCCCCTGTTCTCGCACTCAGTACCGTAGGAATCGCTATGGGCGCACTCGGTTCGGAAGCGGCTGTAGCAAGTGCCGACGTGGTGATTCAAACCGACCAGCCTTCCAAAGTGGCCACAGCCATCCGTATCGGGCGCATCACACGCCGTATCGTGATTCAAAACATTGCGGGGGCGATAGCCGTCAAAGCCGTTATTCTTTTACTGGGAGCGGCGGGATATGCCTCGCTTTGGGGAGCCGTCTTTGCCGACGTCGGTGTGGCACTACTTGCCATAAGCAACTCCCTGCGCATACTTTTTCATCGTGAACAGGCATAATTCGTAGGCCGACAGCATAGCCATACAAGATTTTATCCGTATCTTTACCGACGAGTGCGGAACCTTTCTTCCCGCTCCCAGGCAAAATAAGATAAACCTTAAGGATATGGCACTATATAAATATGCTCTCAACGGCTTTTCCCTTATCAAAGAAAAACCGTTCAAGCTGGAAAAAGAAATTCAAAAAGTATTCGAACAGCATTTACCGCTTATTATGGGAGTGGAGATGGTGAAATCGGAATTCACCGTCAAAGACCGTCGCATCGACACGCTGGGATTCGACCCGCATACGCGGTCCTTCGTCATCATCGAATACAAACGGGAACGGAACGCCAGCGTCATCGACCAAGGATTCACTTACCTGAGCCTGATGTTGCAGAATCAGGCGGACTTTATCCTGGAATACAACGAAGTCATGCGGAAAAGCCTGAAACGGAACGACGTGGACTGGTCGCAGACCAAAGTCGTATTCGTATCGCAAGGTTTCACAGCCAACCAGCGGGAAGCGGTGAATTTCAAAGACCTCCCCATCGAACTGTGGGAAGTGAAACGCTACGAGAACGACAGCCTCTCCATCACGCCCATCCGCAAGAGCCACGCGTCGGTCAGCATCAAAACCGTGATGCAGAACCACAAGGAGTATAAGGAAGTGACCGAGAAAATAAAAAGCTATTCCGAAGACAACCTGTTGCAGGGAAAGTCCGACGAGGTGGCGGAATTGTACGAGACTTACAAAAATGCCATTCTCAACCTGGATACAAGTATCGAGACCAAACCGCAGAAACATTACATTTCTTTTTGGAAGGACACACAGTGCTTTTGCTCCGTCCTGCTGCAAAACACCGGCATCAAAATCGTCATCAATTTGCCGAAAGGACGATTGGACGACGGCAAGAAGCTGGCGCGGGACGTATCCGGTGTAGGCCATCTGGGCACGGGCGACTACGAAGTGAAAGTGACCGACACGCGCTTTCTGGAATACATTCTCAGCCTCGTCAAACAGGCTTTATAGCCACCGGAAACCAAGATGGACATCCGACAAATCCGCACCGGAAAGAAATGCTTTCTGGACTTGCTGTTGCTGGCCGACGAGCAGGAGACAATGATAGACCGTTACCTGGACAGAGGGGATATGTTTGTGGTATTCGAAGGAGCGACGGCTATAGCCGAAAGCGTGGTCACCGACGAAGGGAACGGTGTATTCGAACTTAAAAGTCTGGCTGTCCTCCCGTCGTGGCAGCGGAAAGGATACGGAAGACGGCTCATCGACTTTCTGTGGATGCACTATGCCGGACGTTGCCGGACGATGCAAGTAGGCACCGGCGAAAGTCCGCTCACCGTACCGTTCTATGAGCAATGCGGCTTTCGGTACACGCATCGCATACCGGACTTTTTCATCACCCATTACGATCATCCGATTATAGAAGCCGGACAACAACTGACCGACATGGTGTATCTGCAAAAAAGCGACGAAGGTGATCCGGCACTACACGACCGACTGGCCGGGCACCTTTCAAAGAAGGAGATACAGGCCTTGGCCCGCCAGGCGGAAACGGACACCGCCTGCCGGCATCATCTGTTCGGATTCCTTTTCGCAACCGACCGACGTATTTCGGAAAACGCCGCCTGGACATTCACACATTTCAGTCCTGCCGCGCGTCACCTGCTGCTGCCTCACCGCGATGCCCTGACCGACGAGGCCATGCGGTGCGACAGTGCCACGAAACGCCGTCTTCTGCTCACGCTGCTGAACCGTCTGCCGGTGGCCGATCCCATCCGAACGGATTTCCTGGATTTCTGTCTGCACACCCTGCTTTCAACCGACGAGCCTCACGGCATCCGGTCGTTGTGTATCAAACTGTCAGCCGCCATGTGTCGCCGCATCCCGGAACTGCAACGGGAATTGCGCCTGACACTGGAAATGCTGAAAGGGGAACCGCTTCCTTCCTCGCTGCGTTGCGTACTGAAAAGGATTTAATTCTCCCGGACCGCTCCCCTTCCGAAAACAAATGCGTATCTTTGCCCTCGGAAAAAAGAACGTATATGACCACCGAACTGAAAAATAACGAAAATCTTTCCCTTTCTTTACTAACCGTATTGGCTGTTATAGCGGGCGTATCGGTAGCCAATCTGTACTATAACCAGCCGTTGCTGAATCTGATACGCACGGATCTGGGAGCCAATGAATTTCAAGCCAATCTTATCCCGATGCTGACACAGATAGGATATGCGGCCGGACTACTCTTCATCATTCCACTGGGCGACCTGTACCGCCGCAAACAGATTATACTGATCAATTTTACCATACTGGTGTTTGCTCTGCTGTCTATCGGGCTGGCCGGTCATCTGTATATCGTATTAATAGCCTCGCTGTTCACCGGTTTATGCTCTGTCATGCCCCATATCTTCATTCCGCTGGCCGCACAATATTCCGCCCCTGCGTACAAAGGACGCAACGTAGGCTTCATCCTTTCCGGCCTGCTGACAGGCATTCTGGCTTCACGGGTGGTGAGCGGTTTCGTGGGTGAATATTGGGGATGGCGGATCATGTACTTCATCGCTGCGGGACTGATGGTAGTCAGTGCAGGTATTATCGTGTACCTGCTGCCCGATATCCGCCCTACCTTCCGAGGCTCATACGGCAGCCTGATGAAATCGTTGTTCGCCCTCGTACACCGCTATTCATTGTTGCGCCTTTCGTCGCTCCGTTCGGCCCTGGCTTTCGGATCGTTCCTGGCCGTATGGGCCTGTCTGACATTCAAGGTGAGCCAGGCCCCGTTCTACGCCGGCAGTCATGCCGTCGGGCTGCTGGGGCTTTGCGGCATAGCCGGTGCACTTACCGCCTCCACCGTAGGACGCTACGTGCCTCGAATAGGTCTGCGCCGCTTCCATTATATCGGCTGTTTCCTGATGCTGGCGGCCTGGCTCTGCCTATGGCTGGGCGGTCGTTCCTACGTGGGGCTGATAGCCGGTATCATTCTGGCCGACATCGGCATGCAGGGCATTCAGCTCAGCAATCAGGCCTCCATATTCGACCTTTGCCCGGAGGCCTCCAACCGGCTGAACACCATCTTCATGACCACCTACTTCATCGGCGGTTCGCTGGGCACCTTTCTGGCCGGCAGTTGCTGGCAGTTGTTTGCATGGCCGGGCGTAGTGGCCGTAGGCATGGGACTGGCTGCCGCCTCGCTGCTCTGCAACATATGCAGCAGGGAATAAGACCGGATACAGACTATCGTTTCGAAAACAACAATTATTACAGGATATATGAAATTCAAGAATCTCATCACCGCAGCCGCCCTGCTCCTGCTCACCGGCTGTTCGTCCGTCCCTCTTACCGGACGCAAGCAGGTGTTGCTGGTATCGGACCAGGAAGTCCTTTCCGCCAGCCTTACACAGTATAAAAGTTTCATGTCCACCGCTCCGCGATCGGCTTCCGCCACACAGTCGGCCACCGTCACCCGGGTGGGCAAACGCATTGCCCAAGCCACCGAGACCTACCTGCGGCAGAACGGCATGGAGGCGCAACTCAAACAATTCGCCTGGGAGTTCAATCTGGTGAAAGACAACCAAGTGAACGCCTTCTGCATGCCGGGCGGGAAAATAGTGGTCTACGAAGGACTGATGAAACTGATCGCATCGGACGACGAATTGGCCGTTGTGCTGGGACACGAAGTGGCCCACGCCGTAGCCAAACACAGCAACGAGCAGATGAGCCAACAGCTGATGACACAGTACGGTGCACAAATACTGGCCGGCACCCTGTCGGGCAAGAGTGAACTGGTGCAGACGCTGGCCGGACAGATGTACGGCCTGGGATCGCAGTATGCCGTGGCCCTTCCCTTCTCCCGCAAGCACGAGACGGAGGCCGACTACATGGGACTGGTATTTATGACGATGGCGGGCTACAATCCCGACAATGCCCTGACGTTCTGGCAAAAGATGTCGGCCTCGTCGGGCGGACAAGTACCGCAATTCATGAGCACGCATCCCAGCGATGCGAGCCGGATCGCCAACATTCGGAAAGTATTGCCGGAAATAAAGGCCCGATACAACACAAAGAAATGACCCCGACCCTGAAAACCCCAAAAAGCCTGACACCCGCAGAAACGGCCTCGCTGGTCGGACTGTGGGAAGCGGCGGTCAGACAGACACACGATTTCCTTACGGAGGCCGACATCCTTTTCTACCGCGACATCGTACGCCGGAGCCTGTCACAAGTAGACCTGTACGTTCTGACCGACGATTCGGACACTCCCATAGCGTTTATGGGGCTGAGCAGCGAACAGATAGAGATGCTATTCGTCCGACCCGACGAACAAGGCAAGGGCTACGGCCGCAGACTGATCGAATATGCCTGCCGGAAGAAAGGCATGAAACGGGTGGACGTAAACGAACAGAACCCGGGGGCACGCGCATTTTACGGTCGCATGGGATTCCGCACCATCGGCCGGAGCGAAACGGACGATTACGGACGACCGTTTCCCATCCTGCATCTTGAAAAAGAGGAAAGGAACCATAGCCTCCTTCCGAACCGGACTTGACAAAGCCTCCGAATTGTTGTATATTTGCAAACGGATACGTCTCACAGCGCTAAGAAAGAATATGGCATATTGTAATATATATTTATCAACAGGCCCCTTTTCCGCCTTCCTTTTCCATGGAGGAGGCGCAGAAGAACGCGCCCGTTTTCATTGACATCCGTTGACAACCGACCAGGCCCGCCGCTTCTTTTCCGGCGGGCTTTTTTGCATCTTGTGCCCCTTCGACCGCTTTTTTCTGCGCTACAATACCCCACCGGGATGCGCACCACGTCGTAACGGGATGCGCACCACATTCCAACGGGACGCGCATTACCGAAGAACGGGGTGAGCATCACTGCACAACACCATCCCCACCCCGATGCAACGGCTACGGACAAGCCTCGTAAAACACGGTCCGCCCCGCAGGAAATGCACCTTCACCGCCTTTGTTTTGTATATTCTTTTTACCTTTTCACAGCCGGCCTGAAAAAAAGGCATGCAGGCAACGATCCGTTGCGATTTATTCATTATCTTTGTTCGGAAACCCTGAATAATTTTATTTTTCAAACTTAACCCAACATTCATGAAAGCACTCCATTTCCTGTTGGCCTTGGCCCTGTCGGGTTCCGTCTGGAGCCAGACGACCGACTATACCGAGTTGTCCGACGGCCGACCGAAACCCGCAGCAAGCGCATGGCAGAAGGCCGCAGAAAAACCCCTCTTCGTATGGGGCGACATTGACACACGATACGAGAAATTCGCCCTGCCCGGAAAACAGACAGGCGCCCTGCTCCATCTCTACGCCTGGCGGGGAGAGAACGTAAACGCACAAGCGGTTCTGTACACAGCCCGTCCCTTGTCGCACATCACGGTCCGGGCCGAAGACGGTCTGCCCGAAACGGCTCATACCACCGCCTTTGTGCGCTATGTCATCACCGATGAATTTGCCGGCGGATGCGGACATCGCCCCGATCATTCCAAATTCGACTCGCTGCTGGTGGCCGACGTTCTCGACGAAAGGCAGACCATGGACGTGGAGGCCTGTACGGCCCGTCCGGTATGGCTGCGCATCCAGGTTCCGGCCGACACACGTCCGGGCACATACAAAGGCACGCTGACCCTACAGGCCGAGGAAGGCGTCTCGATGAAACTCCCTTATCGGCTGCACGTAGCCGATCGCACGTTACCCGCGCCCACCCAATGGAAATTTCACCTCGACCTTTGGCAGAATCCGTACAGCGTGGCACGGTTCTATAACGTGCCGCTTTGGAGCCAAGCGCATTTCGACCGTATGCGTCCCATCATGGAACGGCTGGCTGCCGCCGGACAGAAAGTCATCACCACCACCGTCATGCAATATCCTTGGAACGGTCAGACCGAAGACCCGTTCGAAAGCATGGTGACACGCATCCGCCGTCTGGACGGCACATGGACCTACGACTATGCCGTGTTCGACCGTTGGGTGGAATTCATGCTGTCCCTGGGCATCGACAAACAGATCAACTGCTACACGATGGTGCCCTGGGCACTGAAGTTCGACTACTTTGACCAAGCCAGCAACACGATGAAGTACGTGCATGCCAAACCGGGCGACCCCGCCTACGAAGCGTATTGGCTGCCTTTCCTTACCGACTTTGCCCGTCATCTGAAAAACAAGGGATGGTTCGAACGCACGGCCATCGCCATGGACGAACGGGCTATGGATCAGATGCGCGAGGCTTTCGCCCTGATACACAAAGCCGACCCCGATTATAAGATCTCGGGGGCAGCACATTATTATCCCGAAGTGGAACCGCGCATGTATGACCTGTGCCTGGCCTACGGCGAAAGGTTGCCCGACGAGGTGCTGGCACGCCGGCAAAAAGAAGGTAAAATCACCACCGTATATACATGCTGTACGGAGGCCTATCCCAACCTGTTCACCTTCTCCGCACCGGCCGAAGCCGCCTGGCTCCCTTGGCACGCGCTGGCAGGCGGATACGACGGATACCTGCGCTGGGCATACAACAGTTGGACAGCCCGTCCTTTGCAGGACACCCGTTTCCGCACCTGGCCGGCCGGCGACTGTTTCCTGTATTACCCCGGCGGCAGTAGCATACGCCTGGAACGCCTCATCGAGGGCGTGCAGGACGCTGAGAAAGTACGCCTGTTGCGCGAAGAGTTCACGCGTAAAGGGAATCAAAAGAAGCTGCAACAGTTGGAACGGATCGTGTCGGACTTCATGCCACAGAACCTGCACGGACCGAATGCCACTGCGATGGTAAACAAGGCCCGGGAAGCTCTCCGCAAACTATCGGAATAAGGTATAAAGAGGGCTGACAACCTCTTATACAACGGATTCCGATAAGCATACACACCCATAAGGGGCTGTCTGATGTAGCTCATCAGCAGCCCCTTAAAAAATAGTCTCCGCCACATCAGTCCAGTCCGTTCCCGATTGGCCCGATACCCCTCGCCGGCCCGGATCCATAGCCGACAACGCCCTCTCGTTTCCGTAGAACGGAACAACTTCCGGTGCCCGCCCCTGTCTGATCCGAAAACGAAGCAAACAAAAAAGCCTGCTGTTTCCCAACAGCAGGCCTTCACTTCAAAAATTTAAAACTTTATGAAAAAACTAACGAGAATTTATCTTTAATACGAACGGGCGATCAACACACGACAGGTGGCCGGCTTGCCGCTTACCATATCCGTTCCGGGCGTCTGCTCGTAGTCGAACGGCACACAACGGATCGTAGCCTGGGTGTCCTCCTTGATTTTAGCCTCTGTCTCAGCCGTACCGTCCCAATGGCAAAGGAAGAAACCGCCGTCTTTCACACGGGCCTTGAAGTCCTCGTAATCGTCGCACTCATAGATACGCGAATCCCGATATGCCTTGGCCTTGGCAAAGATGTTGGCCTGAATCTCCTCCAGCAGCGTCTGCACGTAGGCTTCGATGTTATCACACGTACGGGTCTCCTTTTCCAGCGTATCGCGACGCATCACCTCCACGGTATTGTTTTCCAGATCGCGGCCTCCCATAACCAGACGCACCGGAACACCCTTGAGTTCGTAATCGGCAAATTTGAAACCCGGACGTTTGTTGTCGGCATTGTCGTATTTCACGGAAATACCCAAAGCGCGCAACCGGGCTACGATACCTTCCACCTTGGCATCGATCTCCTTCAACTGCTCCATACTTTTATAAATCGGAACGATCACCACCTGTATAGGGGCCAGAGCGGGCGGAAGCACCAGACCGTTATCATCCGAATGTGTCATGATGAGCGCTCCCATCAAACGGGTGGAGACGCCCCAAGAAGTGGCCCAGGCGTAATCCAGTTTATTCTCCGTATTGATGAACTGCACGTTGAACGCTTTTCCGAAATTCTGTCCGAGGAAATGGGAAGTTCCGCTCTGCAAGGCCTTACCGTCCTGCATCATGGCCTCGATGGTATAGGTGTCCAATGCGCCGGCAAAACGCTCGGTCTCACTCTTAACGCCCTGCACAACAGGCACCGCCATGTATTTCTCTGCAAAATCCGCATACACTTTCAGCATCTGCTTGGCACGTTCTTCGGCCTCCTCTTTTGTGGCATGCGCCGTATGGCCTTCCTGCCAAAGGAATTCAGCCGTGCGGAGGAACAGGCGCGTACGCATCTCCCAGCGCATGACGTTGCACCACTGATTACAGAGCACCGGCAGATCGCGGTAACTGTGAATCCAGTTGCGGTAAGTGTTCCAGATGATTGTCTCCGAAGTCGGACGAATGATAAGTTCTTCTTCCAACTTGGCGGCGGGATCCACCACCACACCGGTCTTGTCCTCGTTCGTCTTTAATCTATAATGTGTGACAACGGCACATTCTTTGGCAAATCCTTCCACGTGTTCGGCTTCTTTGCTCAGGAAGGACTTGGGAATCAACAATGGAAAATACGCGTTCTGCACACCGGTTTCCTTGAACTTATCGTCCAGAATACGTTGCATCTTTTCCCAGATAGCATATCCGTAAGGCTTAATCACCATACAACCGCGCACATCGGACTGTTCGGCCAAATCCGCCTTTACCACCAATTCGTTATACCATTGCGAATAATTCTCACTACGCTTAGTCAGATTTTTAAGTTCCTTTGCCATATTTTCTGATTTCGATTATTGAAATGCAAAAATAAGTAAATTCACCGTAATAACCGAACTATTTAAAAAGATTAACGCACACAGGACTGCAAAATTTACCCCGAACATACAGAAAACGGCGGGCTGCCGTGCCCGCCGTTTTCTGTATGCCTAACAATTATTCTACATAAAGAACCAGCCCTTTCAGATATTCCCCTTCGGGATGATAGATGTTGATCGGATGATCTGCCGGTTGATGCAACTGATGCAATATGCGTACACGGCGCTTGCTCAATGCGGCGGCCGTAAAGACTGCCGTCCGGAAATTGTCTTTGGTGACGACTTGCGAACAACTGAACGTGAAGAGAATGCCGCCCGGTTTTATCTTCTCAAAAGCTTTTGCATTCAGGCGAGTATATCCTTTCAGCGCATTGCGCAAGGCCTCTTTATGCTTGGCAAAAGCCGGCGGATCCAATATAATGAGATCGTATTGGTCGCCCATCTCGTCCAGGTATTTGAAAGCATCTTCGGCAAAGGCCCGGTGGCGTTTGTCCTCGGGAAAGTTCAAGGCCATGTTCCTGTTCACCAGATCCACCGCCTTGGCCGAACTGTCCACCGAATGCACCAGACGTGCCCCGCCACGCATGGCGTATACACTGAATCCTCCGGTATAGCAAAACATATTCAGCACCGAACGTCCCGCCGCATACTGTTCCAACAAACTGCGGTTATCACGCTGGTCAACAAAAAAACCGGTCTTCTGCCCTTTCAACCAGTCTATATAGAACTTCAAGCCGTTCTCTACCGCCACATTGTCGGTTTCTCCACCCCGGATAAATCCGTTTTCCTGCCCCAAGGCGGCCTTGAACGGTAATGTGGTCTCACTCTTGTAATATACATTTTCCACGTTCCCTTTCAACACTTCCTGCAAGGCCCCGGCAATCGCCTCGCGATCCACATGCATACCTACACTGTGCGCCTGCATGACGGCTGTCTTTCCGTACACATCCACCACCAGACCGGGCAGATGATCGCCTTCGCCGTGTATCAAACGGTATGTATTGTTATTCGGACTATCGGCCACTCCCATGCTGCGACGAACCTCGTAAGCTGCCGCTATGCGTGATTTCCAGAAAGCGGCGTTGATCGTTATGTCCTCAAAAGCCAGTACGCGCACGGCTATAGAACCGATCTGCCAATGCCCGACGGCAACAAAATCACCCTCGGAAGTGAGCACACGTACCACTTCCCCCTCTTCGGGATCGCCGTCAATATGATGAACCGCCCCCGAGAAGATCCAGGGATGGAAACGTTTCAAACTCTCTTCTTTTCCTCGTCTCAGATACAGATTCTTGTACATAATTTTTTTATACTGTCGTTAATGGGAACTGCTTTCCGGCGCGGCATCATCCGACTCCGGCACCACTACCAGGCGGTAGTCACCCGTCTGCTGCAAATGTCCCAGCTCTTCATAAATACGGATACACGCCCAGGCATCTGTTGCCGCATACTGCTTCTGTCCGCTTGTCAACACATCGGCTTCCCAATTTGTCAATCGCTGTCCTTTGGAGATCTTCTGACCGAAGATATTGGCGTACAACTTCTGCAAACTCATATCCTCTATCCCAAAATGTTTCACATACTCCTGCAATTCCAGGAAACAGCCCGGAACAAAATCGCCCCTACGACGTAACGATGCCAGATCGTCGCGTAAAGAAAGGCCGATTTTCAAACAACGTTCGTCCTGTAACAGGCGCACCAAGGACGGCGGCATCCCGATCCGGTTCAGCCTGAACAGGAAGCAAGTGTCGCGGGTAGAGACTTGCAGAAGAGCTACCTTGTTCGTCCACCCCCGTTTAAACGAAGGCCGGGTCTCCGTGTCTATACCGAGCAAAGGAAACGTAAGCAGGTAGTCTACGGCTTTTTCCGCTTCACCCTCCGATTGAATCACGATGATACGCCCGTCGAACAAAACGCGCGGTAATGCGGCTATTCCGTGTTTGTCAAATTTATTCAAGAGTGTTTTCATATATTATAGTCTAAGTCCGGTACAAGGTTTGCCTTCAGATGAAAACGCCCTGTTCTTAATCGTCATAAATCAATCCGCCCGGTGTATAATGCAACCGGTGCATCACCCGTAGAGTATCCACCAGCCGCTCGCCCCAATACAACTCGAAACTGTCCGTCAATATCCAAAGCGCCTCATAGATGGCTTCTTCCATCCCGTTCTTGTAAATGCCCACAAAATTTCGGACGGCCTGGTATATGTCGGCCAGATTCTCAGACACGGAAAACAGACGGGCCTCGTCGGTCTGCATGTCATCCGCCGCATTCATATCCAGATATTCATCGTCGGCTTCCATCACCGAGCGCACCACAGCACGCAACCATTCATAGTCCTGTTCCGTCACCAGCTCTTCCATCCGATATTCGTCGCTCCCCTCCACCCGGGGCAGCAACGTCGCCTTTACATAAAGCAGCGGAAGGATTTTCAACATTGTGCTCCGAAAAACAAAGGGATCACGCCCTTCCGACTGTTCCAGATAAGCACAGAATTCCGCCGCAACGGTAACAAATTCCACCGTATCACGGGAATAAACTATATTTTGTACGTCTTCCATTATTTTCTACCGGCTCGGTTCCACTGCTTATGACTTGCAAAGCTACAAAATTTTAAGCTAAAAAATAGAACAATTGGCGATTTTCGTTTATTTTTGCAGTCGTTTCTATAAACTATAACGAGAATGGCCGCAAAGAAAAGAGCCGTACAAATAACCTCACCCGGGAACAAGACCACCCCGAAGAAAACGGCAAAAAACAAACATAACGAATCCCTCAACACTATTCTGAATGGCGGTGAAGAAGCTGTAGGGCGCATGGAGACAACTCATTTCCTGAGCGGGATCCTGTTGCTGATCGGTGCACTCTTCACTTTACTGGCTTTCACATCCCATCTGTTCACCGGTGGTGAAGACCAAAAACTGATACAAACAAACGTATGGTTCGACAAAGCCAGCAACTGGGCGGGTGTCTTCGGCGCGCACTGGGCCAGTTTCTGGATGGACGACCGTTTCGGGCTGGCTGCGTTCTTCATTCCTCTGTTTCTGTTGATGGTAGCCATGAAGCTGACACGCGCTTACAAAGTAAGACTATGGAAATGGTTCCTTAACTGCTGTTTCCTGCTGGTGTGGTTTTCCGTAAGCGCTTCCTACTTTCTCACCACCCTCTTCTCAAGAAACCCGTCTATCAGTTATCTCTCCCCTGGCGGCGGGCACGGCGAATATATCGTTGAAAAGCTGAGCTTGGGATTAGGTTCTATAGGCGTTGCCATCCTGTTGATATTTACCGCCCTCATATACTGCACCTACCTGAGCAGCGAAACCATACGCATTGTCAGGAAAATGCTGAATCCGGTGGATTATATCAAATCCAAGATGCCGCATAAAGAAGAACCTAAACAAGAGGAAGAACATCCTGACGAGGATACTACCGGCTCCGAGCCAACAGAAAAGGCATATCCCGATGACACGTTCGAAGAAAGCGCTCCCGCATCGGAAACGGAGAGCGATGAAGAAATACGGGCCGCCGTTATTGATTTCGACATAAGCACTCCCGATGCTTTTTCCGCCCCCCAACCGGACGACACCGACGAACCGTACGCCAACGTCCAACCGGAACAAGAAGAAACAGACAATAAAAAAGAAAACAAAGGGGATGAAGACGAATTAAGTTTATCCATAGAACCGGTAACGGAGGAGGAGATGGCCGACGACGAAGGCAAAGGCCCGCTGGAGCCTTTCGATCCCAAGTTGGACCTGGAGAATTACCAATACCCCATCCTTCAATTGCTGGATAAACATGAGAACAGCACCGGCTCCACCATCGACATGGAAGAGCAGAACAAGAATAAAGACCAGATCATACAGGCTTTGCAGAACTTCGGTGTAGGCATCTCGTCTATCAAAGCCACTGTCGGCCCTACCATCACGCTATATGAAATCACCCCGGCCCCGGGAGTGCGCATATCCAAAATCCGCAACCTGGAGGACGACATCGCCCTAAGTCTGAGCGCACTGGGAATCCGTATCATAGCTCCGATACCCGGTAAAGGAACCATCGGTATCGAAGTACCTAATGCACGCCCGCAAATGGTTTCGATGGAAAGCATTCTGAACAGCAAGAAATTCCAGGATACCGAATACGAGCTTCCCATCGCACTGGGAAAGACGATCACGAACGAAGTATTCATGGTGGATTTGGCCAAGATGCCTCATCTGCTGGTGGCCGGTGCCACGGGACAAGGTAAATCCGTAGGACTGAATGCCATCGTCACCTCCTTATTATATAAGAAGCATCCGGCGGAGCTCAAATTCGTCATGGTAGACCCCAAGAAAGTAGAGTTCAGCATCTACTCGCCTATCGAGAACCATTTTCTGGCTAAGGTAGCCGAAGACAACAGCGAGCCCATCATCACCGACGTGAACAAGGTGGTACAAACCCTAAAAAGTTTGTGCGTGGAAATGGATACCCGTTACGACCTGCTGAAAAAGGCCCGTGCCCGCAACGTCAAGGAATACAACGCCAAATTCAAGAACCGCCAGCTCAACCCCGAAAACGGACATCGCTTTATGCCTTATATCGTGGTCGTCATCGACGAGTTCGGCGACCTGATCATGACGGCCGGCAAAGAGATAGAACTCCCCATCGCCCGCATCGCACAACTGGCCCGCGCGGTAGGCATCCACATGATCATCGCCACCCAACGTCCTACGACCAATATCATCACCGGAACCATCAAAGCCAACTTCCCGGCGAGAATGGCATTTAAAGTAAGCGCCATGATCGACTCCCGAACCATTCTGGACCGTCCCGGCGCCAATCAGTTGATCGGACGGGGCGACATGCTGTTCTCCTCCGGTACGGAACCTGTACGCGTACAGTGTGCCTTTGTCGACACCCCCGAAGTGGAACGTATCACGGCCTACATCGCCCGGCAGCAGAGCTATCTGGGACCGTTCGAACTGCCCAAAGTGGAAATGGAAGGCGAAGAAGACGGCGGAGCCGCCAGCGTGGACATTACCCATCTGGATCCTCTGTTCGAAGAGGCAGCGCGCCTGATCGTCACCACCCAACAGGGTTCCACTTCGATGATACAACGGAAATTCGCCATCGGTTACAACCGGGCCGGACGGCTTATGGACCAACTGGAACGGACGGGCATCGTAGGAAGCGCACAGGGCAGCAAGCCCCGCGAAGTGCTTTGCGTAGACGAAACCGATCTGGAAATGAGATTAAACAATTTAAGATAATACAACCAAGCTTTATGAAACCGATTCTATTATTAATAGCGTTCCTGTTAGGCAACACAAGCATACAGGCCCAAAAAGATCCGCAAGCCCGTAAGGTGCTCGATGCCACCGCCGCCGTGTTGCAAAAGCACGGAGGATTCAACATACAATTCACGGCCTCTACTTTCCAGCAAGGAAAGGAGCAAGGCAGTATGTCCGGCACAATGCTCATCAAAGGCAAGAAGTTCCAGCTGTCCACCCCCGACCTGATCACCTGGTTCGACGGCAAGACGCAATGGAGCTATCTGAAGACCAACGAAGAAGTCAATGTCAGTACACCTACCGACGAAGAGTTGCAATCCATCAATCCCTATGCTTTCATCTCACTCTACAAAAGCGGTTATCACTACTCCATGAAAGAAGTTACGGTGCGTGGTAAAGCCGCCTACGAGATCACGTTGAAAGCGGAAAACAAGCAACAGGCGATACAGACCTTGTTGCTGGATGTGGAAAAAAGCAATCACATGCCGCTGTGTGTCCGCATATACGACGGGCAAAACTGGGTACGTATCGCCATCACCAGTTTCGCCAACCGACAGAAATTCAGCGACGACACCTTCCGCTTCAACAAACAGGCCTATCCCCAAGCCGAGATCATCGACATGAGATAACGATTCTTATTATAAACCATTCAAACATAAACTTATGGAACATATACGTTGCCTTATCATAGGCTCAGGACCTGCCGGATATACGGCCGCCATCTATGCCGGGCGCGCCAACCTCTCCCCCGTCCTGTACGAAGGCATACAGCCGGGCGGTCAGCTGACCACCACCACCGAGGTGGAGAATTTTCCGGGATACCCCGACGGAATAACGGGTACCGAACTGATGGACGACCTGAAGAAGCAGGCCGAACGTTTCGGCGCCGACATACGCAGCGCCATCGTCACGAAAGCCGATCTGTCGGCGCGCCCCTACAAAATAGCTTTCGACGATGAAACGGAAGTGGAGGCCGACACCCTGATCATTGCTACCGGAGCTTCGGCCAAGTATCTGGGTCTGGAAGACGAAAAGAAATATGCGGGCATGGGCGTGAGTGCCTGCGCCACCTGCGACGGTTTTTTCTATCGCAAAAAAGTGGTGGCGGTGGTAGGCGGCGGAGACACCGCCTGCGAAGAAGCCACCTATCTGGCCGGCTTGGCAGCAAAGGTCTACCTGATTGTGCGCAAGCCCTTCCTGCGCGCTTCGCGAATTATGCAGGAACGCGTACTCGGCAACCCGAAAATCGAAGTGCTGTTCGAGCACAACACCGAAGGACTGTTCGGTGAGAACGGGGTGGAAGGCATCCATCTGGTGCAACGGAAAGGAGAAGCCGACGAACGGCATTACGACCTGCCCATCGACGGATTCTTCCTGGCCATCGGTCATAAACCCAACTCCGACCTGTTTAAACCGTGGGTACAGACGGACGAAGTGGGCTACATACGGACGGAAAACGACACCCCGCGAACCGGGATTCCCGGTGTGTTTGCCGCCGGCGACGTGGCCGATCCGCATTACCGCCAGGCCATCACTGCAGCCGGAAGCGGATGCAAAGCCGCCATTGAAGCCGAACGTTATCTGACGGAACATCAACTATAAAAGCAAAAAAACTAAGCACTTTTCTTGTTTTTCCCGAAGAAAAGGTGTAATTTTGCACCCGATTTGTTCCGAAGGGGCCAGAGCAAGTGATTTTTCAAGTAAGTCCGCCTCCCGGAGAAAACCCGTTTAATTAAAAATAAAATGTACGCAATCGTAGAGATTAACGGTCAGCAGTTCAAGGCAGAAGAAGGCAAAAAGCTGTTTGTACACCACATTCAGAATGCCGAGGCCACTCAGACTGTTGAATTTGAGAAAGTGTTGTTGGTTGACAACGACGGTAATGTAACTGTAGGTGCTCCCACCGTTGCAGGAGCCAAAGTGGTATGCGAAGTAAAATCTCCGCTGGTAAAAGGCGAGAAAGTGCTGGTGTTCCACAAAAAGAGAAGAAAAGGCTATCGCAAACTGAACGGCCATCGTCAGCAGTTCACAGAGTTGACAATTAAACAAGTTATTGCTTAATCCCCTAAACGTAGAAGAAAATGGCACATAAAAAAGGTGTAGGTAGTTCTAAGAACGGCCGCGAGTCAGCAGCTCAAAGATTAGGCGTAAAGATTTTCGGTGGTCAGGCATGTGTTGCCGGCAATATCATCGTTCGTCAGCGTGGTACGGTACACTATCCGGGCAAGAATGTAGGCATGGGTAGCGATCACACCCTTTACGCATTGGTAGACGGCGTTGTGACTTTCAAGAAAGGACGCCTGAACAGAAGCACGGTTTCCGTAGAGCCTCAGGCAGAAGCATAAGGCTTTTCCATACAGAGAAACAGAAAAAGACCGTATCGGGAGAACACTCCCTGATACGGTCTTTTTGTATCCCCCTCCCGAACAGGGCGAGGCAAGCTCTGCCATACGTACAAACATCATCCGCCCCGGCGGGACGGCTTTCACAAGCAGCCGTCCCGCCGGGGCGGATGATGTTCTTTCAGGGAAAGCCCCCTTTACAAAAAGAGCGCTATCATCTGAATAAATAAAATAAGGAATACCATCGCTATCGGATATACTGTGGCGTATGCCACGCCCGGAATGTTGCTGTCGACCATAGAATCGGCCGCCGCCAAACCCGGCGTACTGGTCATTCCGCCCGTTATCGTGCCCAGCAAATCCAATACGGAGATTTTAAAGATAAACACTCCGGCCAGAACGGCCACCAACATCGGCACCAACGTAATGGCCATACCCACACCGAACATCAGCCACCCGCTGTCCTGAAACGTAGACACCAGATTCTTACCGGCCGACGTACCCACTTCGGCCAAAAACAACAGCAATCCCAACTGACGCAGCAACTGATTGGCCGGTCCCGACATGGTCCATAGGATCGGCCCCGTCTTGCCCAATGCGCTCAAGAACAGGGCCACCATAAGTATCCCCCCCGTCAGTCCCGGCGAAAAACTGAAACCGCCGGGGAAAGAGAGATTCAGCTTGCCGAACAGCACGCCCAGCACAATACCCATCGCTATCGGGAAGAAATCGGTATCCGACAGTTTTTTCTCGTTGTTTCCGAAAAGACCGGCCACCCCGCTCACACCTTCCTTTTCACCGACCACCATCAGCTTGTCGCCAAACTTCAGCAACAGCTCGGGCGAGGGAGCCAGATCGATTCCGCTCCGGCGGATGCGCGTCACCGTGCAATTGAAATTCTGTTGCAGATTCAAACTTCCGAGCTGCTGGTTAATCATATCTTTCTTTGTCAGCAACACCGACTCGATGGCCTGTGTATTGCTCAAAGGCAGCTCGCCGTCTTCGCGCTCTCCCACCAGATCCGCCAATGTGGAAAGCGCCTGTTCGTTGCCCACGGCCTGGATATAGTCTCCCTCGTGCAGCACGCAATGTGCCGTCGGAGTAAGTATCTCCTCGCCGCATTTCACTCGCGACACCACAGCCCCCGTCAGCGTGCGCACATTGATCTGTGCCAGCGTACGCCCGATTGCCAGCGGTTGCGTCACCCGGTAAATACAGGTTTTCAACTCGGGATACTGCCCCTTGCGCTCTTCCTCCAGCCGCCGGGCCTCCTTCTCCAGATCAATCCGCATGACACGAGGCAGCAACTTTACAAACAGAATCACACCGATCACACCAAAGGGATAGGCAATACCGTAGGCAATGGAGGCCAGCGGCGAATTCGTACTGTCAATGGCCACCGCCAGACCCGGCGTACTGGTGAGCGCACCGGCTATCAGCCCCACCACACTGGGCGTATCCAAATGAAAAAGATATTTCAACCCTACCGCCGTAAGCGAAGCGGAAGAAATAATAAGCATCGTTATCAGAATCAGCGTCTTGCCTTTGCTCTTAAACGAATCGAAGAATCCCGGTCCGGCCTGTATGCCGATAGTGAAGATAAAAAGCACCAAACCGAAATTTCCCAACTCTTTCGGAATCACCACCCCCAGATGCCCGAACAACAGGGCTATGAATATGACGGCCGAAACATCCAGCGACAGTTTCTTGATCTGTATCTTACCGAGCATAAAGCCCAACGCTACGATCAGGAACAAAGCAAAATACGAAGATTGCAACAAATCGGATAACATAAATTGAATGAATAAAGTGAAGAATAAAACTTTCGCTCTCGGCGACAAAATTAGAAAATTTTATTCACATTTCGAAGCTTCGAAACACATATTTCGCATCTTGCAAAGCACACCGGCTTCCGTCGTGCTCCTCCCGCATGCGTCTGCATGGCACTCTCCGGCTTTCCGGGCACCGGTTCTCCTTCTTCCGATAGCGGAAAAGACAAAACGACAGGTCCCGGCCACCGAATCTTCGCGACGCTCTCCCTAACTCCGGTTCAAGATTTGATCGGTACACAACAAACTTTACTCCGTACAAAAGACACCGCCGTTTGCATAAACCAAACCTTGAACCGGAGTTTCCAGGCGCATACGGATAAACAGTCGGGCCCACTCCGGCTGTTTGCCCATCTCTCACCCCCTGTTTTCAGGTAACCGTCTTCCTCCTTTCCGCCGTCCGAAAAGAGATCTTTCCGCTCAAAAAGTCACCTCTACCAGCACATTTATACTTCTCCATGCCCTTGTTTGCTTTTTTTTGCGTACTTTTGCATATTGGAATATTTGTATCAAAACATAAATCGTATGCTGACAGTAAAGTTCATCAACGAACAGACCGAAACCGTTATAAAAGGTCTGGAGAAAAAGCATTTTAAAGGAGCCCGCGAAGCCATCGACAAGGTTATCGCCATCGACAAGAAGCGCCGCGAGACACAAACCCGCCTGGATCAGAATCTGGCCGAAGGCAAAAAACTGGCCGCCCAAATCGGCAGCCTGATGAAACAAGGGCAGAAAGAAGAAGCCGAGCAGATAAAGACCCGGGTAGCCGAACTGAAAGAAGCTGCCAAAGTCCTCCAAGAAACGCTGGATCAGGCAGCAGCCGAACTGACGGCACAATTGTGCACCATCCCCAATGTGCCCCATGCCGACGTACCGGAAGGGGCGGGAGCCGAAGACAATGTGGTGGTAAAAACCGGCGGACCGGAGCCTCATCTGAGCGAAGACGCGCTGCCTCACTGGGAATTGGCCAAGAAGTACAACCTGATTGATTTTGAACTGGGCGTGAAAGTGACCGGTGCGGGCTTCCCGTTCTATATAGGCAAGATGGCACGCCTGCAACGCGCGCTGGAAGCCTTCTTCCTGGAAGAGGCACGCCGGAGCGGTTATCTGGAAGTGCAGCCTCCCTACGTGGTCAATCAGGCTTCCGGTTACGGCACCGGCCAGTTGCCGGACAAAGAAGGACAGATGTATCACTGCAACGAAGACGACCTGTATCTGATTCCCACCGCCGAAGTGCCCGTGACGAACATCTTCCGCGATGTCATTCTGGACGAGAAGTCGCTGCCCGTGAAGCGTTGCGCCTATTCGGGCTGCTTCCGCCGCGAAGCCGGTTCGTACGGTAAGGATGTGCGCGGACTGAACCGCCTGCATCAGTTCGACAAGGTAGAAATCGTGCGCATCGACACGCCCGAGCACTCTTACGAATCGCTCAAGGAGATGCTGGCCCACGTGGAAGGCTTGCTCATCAAACTGGAACTTCCCTATCGCATCCTGCGCCTGTGCGGAGGCGACATGAGTTTCACCAGCGCCATCTGCTACGATTTTGAAGTGTGGAGCGCCGCCCAGAAACGCTGGCTCGAAGTTAGTTCCACCTCCAACTTCGAAAGCTATCAGGCCAACCGTCTGAAATGCCGCTACCGCAAAGCAGCCGACAAGAAGATCGAGCTGTGCCACACCCTCAACGGATCGGCGCTGGCACTGCCCCGCATCGTAGCCGCCATCATGGAGAACAACCAGACCCCCGAAGGCATCCGTGTGCCCAAATGTCTGGTGCCCTACTGCGGTTTCGAGCTGCTCGACGACCAAAACTTTTAAATAAACGCATTAATAGAAAGACATGAACAAAATCATATCGAAGGAGCAATTCTCGGAGAAAGTATTCAAGTTCGTAATCGAGGCCCCGCTGATAGCCAAAGCCCGCCGTGCCGGTCATTTCGTGATTGTGCGCATCGGCGACAAAGGCGAGCGTATGCCCCTCACCATCGCCGGTGCCGACCCCGAAAAAGGCACCATCACGCTGGTGGTGCAGCAAGTGGGCCTCAGTTCGTCGCGCCTGTGCCGGTTGGACGCAGGCGACTACATCACGGATGTGGTAGGTCCTCTGGGGAAAGCCACGCATATCGACCGCTTCGGCACCGTGGTGTGTGCCGGCGGCGGTGTAGGCGTAGCTCCGATGCTCCCCATCATTCAGGCCCTGAAAGCAGCCGGCAACCGGGTGATCTCCGTTCTGGCCGGCCGCAGCAAAGAGTTAATCATACTGGAAGATGAGGTACGCCGCAGCTCCGACGAAGTGATTATCATGACCGACGACGGAAGCTACGGCACCAAGGGGCTGGTGACCGAAGGCATCGAAAGCGTCATCAAACGCGAACCGGTAGACAAATGCTTTGCCATCGGTCCGGCTGTCATGATGAAGTTCTGCTGTCTGCTGACCCGCAAATACGGCATCCCCACCGATGTGTCCCTGAACACCATCATGGTGGACGGCACCGGTATGTGCGGTGCTTGCCGCATCTCCGTAGGCGGAAAAACACGCTTTGTGTGTGTGGACGGTCCCGAGTTCGACGGGCATCAAGTGGACTTCGACGAGATGCTCAAGCGCATGGGAGCCTTCAAAAAAGAGGAGCAGGAAGACATGGCGCGCCTGGAAAGCGATTTCCGGGAACGGCAAGCCGCAGAAGCCCTTCGGACAGCCGAGACACAAGCAGCCGAGGCGGTCGCAATGGACACTACCACTCCGCTGGAGGAACTGACCGACCGCAACGCAACATGGCGCAAGGACCTCCGTCAGAGCATGAAGGCCAAGGAACGCACCGCTCTGCCGCGCGTAGAAATGAACGAACTGGATCCGGCGTACCGCGCTACCACCCGCACGGAAGAGGTCAACAAAGGACTGACCCGCGAACAAGCCGTCACCGAGGCCAAACGCTGTCTGGACTGCGCCAATCCCACCTGCATGCAAGGCTGTCCGGTGAGCATCAACATTCCGTCTTTCATCAAGAATATCGAGCGCGGCGAGTTTCTCAACGCCGCCCGCGTGCTGAAGAGCACTTCGGCCCTGCCCGCCGTATGCGGTCGGGTATGTCCGCAGGAGAAACAGTGTGAAAGCCGTTGCATCCATCTGAAGATGAACGGACCGGCTGTGGCCATCGGCTACCTGGAACGGTTTGCAGCCGACTTTGAACGCGAAAGCGGGCGGATGTCGGTACCGTCGTGTGCACCGGCCAACGGCATAAAAGTGGCCGTAATCGGTTCCGGTCCCGCCGGACTGTCCTTTGCGGGCGACATGGCCAAGAACGGTTACGACGTGACGGTGTTCGAAGCCTTGCACGAAATCGGCGGTGTGCTGAAATACGGTATCCCCGAATTTCGTCTGCCCAACCGGATCGTGGATGTGGAAATCCGCAATTTGGAACAAATGGGAGTAAAATTCGAGAAGGACTGCCTGGTGGGAAAAACCATCAGCGTGAAAGAACTGGAAGACGCCGGATTCAAAGGTATCTTTGTGGCTTCGGGAGCCGGTCTGCCCAATTTCATGGGCATTCCGGGCGAGAACAGTATCAATATCCTGTCAAGCAACGAATACCTGACGCGCGTCAACCTGATGGATGCCTCCAATCCCGAAACCGACACACCGATACACCGGGCACGCAACGTCATGGTGGTGGGAGGCGGAAACACGGCCATGGACTCCTGCCGTACCGCCAAACGTCTGGGAGCCGAACGTGTGATGATCGTCTACCGCCGTTCGGAAGCCGAAATGCCGGCCCGGCTCGAAGAGGTGAAACATGCCAAGGAGGAGGGCATCGAGTTCCTCACCCTGCACAACCCGCTGGAATATATAGCGGACGAGAAAGGCGCGGTGAAACAAGTCGTGTTGCAGAAAATGCAACTGGGCGAACCGGATGCCAGCGGACGCCGCAGCCCGGAACCGATTCCCGGTGCCACGGAAACCGTTGACATCGACATGGCCGTAGTGGCCGTAGGCGTTTCTCCCAACCCGATTGTGCCCACCTCTGTCAAAGGCCTGGAACTGGGACGCAAGAACACCATCCTCGTCAACGAGGACATGCAGACGAACATCCCCACCCTGTTTGCCGGAGGCGACATCGTACGCGGAGGAGCCACCGTGATATTGGCCATGGGAGACGGTCGCCGCGCAGCCGCAAGCATGCACGCCTATCTAAGTAAGTAACCCCAAGCGCCGTAAGGCGCCACACACAGTTTTGCCCTCCCGCCCCGGCCAATGCGCCCCGGTGAGGGCAAAACCTTTCAAGTATTCATCAACGTATATGAACGCACTCTATACCATTTTGCTCTTGCTGACGAGCAATGTTTTCATGACGCTGGCCTGGTACGGGCATCTGAAACTCCAGCAAACGGGGGTGTCCAGCCATTGGCCGCTCATCGGCGTCATCCTCTTTTCATGGAGCATCGCTTTTGTGGAATATTGCTTTCTGGTGCCGGCCAACCGCATCGGCTTCAGTGAAAACGGAGGTCCTTTCAATCTGATGCAACTGAAAGTCATTCAGGAAGTCATCTCGCTGATTGTCTTCACCGTAGTGGCCAACCTGATGTTCCAGGGACAGAGCCTGCAATGGAACCATCTCGCCGCTTTTGCCTGTTTGGTGCTGTCGGTCTACTTCGTATTCATGAAATAATCTTTTACAGCCGGCCCCATGAAACCCACCCCGGAACAGCAGCTGGAGCACCGCATCTGGCGCCATTTCAACAAAGGAATCACCCAATACGGTCTGCTGGCAGACAACGACCGGATTCTGATAGGTTTGTCGGGCGGGAAAGATTCGCTGGCCTTGCTCGATCTGCTGGCCCGGCGCGCACGGATCCGAAAGCCCTCCATCCATATCGAGGCTTTACACGTGCGCATGGACAATATCGCCTACGAAAGCGACACCGGCTATCTGGAAGATTTTGCCGCACAACGGCAGGTGCGCCTCCACATCCGGCACACCGCTTTCGACCCTTCCACCGACCATCGCAAGACGCCCTGTTTCCTGTGTTCGTGGAACCGCAGAAAAATGCTGTTCACCGTGGCGCAGGAACAAGCATGCAACAAAATCGCCCTGGGCCATCACCAGGACGACATCCTGCACACCACCCTGCTGAATCTGGCTTTTCAAGGCCATTTCTCAACCATGCCCGTCCGATTGCGCATGAGCAAATTTCCCATCACTGTCATACGTCCGCTCTGCATGGTACGGGAAGCCGACCTGAAGAGTTGGAGCGAACAGCAGGGCTACCGGCAACAGACCAAACGCTGTCCGTACGAAACCCAATCGAACCGGACCGGCATGAAAGAAATCTTCCGACAGATCGAACAGATGAACCCGGAAGCGCGCCATTCTTTCTGGAACGCACTGGAAGCCGAAGGTAAACTGATGGAAGGATAAACCATACGGATATTCAATCGACGGAACGTTCGGGACGGTCATTAAGATGCCCTTCAAAACCGATACAACACAACTGGCAACCGAAAGAACACTCCCTACCGAGAATCGCCATCCCCCATATCCCCAACGCAAGACGACCTAAGAATCAAAAGGGATGTAAGTTCACGGTTCACCCGTTCCCATAACCATCCTTATTAAGGATAAATCAGAATAATATATACTCTTTCTTTGAAAATCCGTTTCCTTGTCGTATTTTTGCATATCTTTTCTCGCTGAAAGCCCTTATGGGTGAATAGCGGGAGGGAGATGTATACATAAAGGCGTAACTGTACGCTTTGGTTTTGACGATAGAAGAATCTAGCAAATTCCCCAATAACTTGTCAAAAACAAAGCAACGGGAACGCCCCTTGGGTGTATTATATATACCATTCCCACCATGCAGATCATCTGCATCCAGTGGAGTGATGGCATTATATATTCACATCTGCGTGGGGCTTTCAGCGTTGCTCGTTTCGACAAGTTAGGGCAATGCTAGAGCCTTTCTATCGTGGAACGAGTGACAGAGCGGCTCCACGTTTTTTTTGTATATATAAACGCATGATAACGGAAACTTTTTCTGTTCGGTTCGGGAGCCACCGACAAACAACTTAACACCATTAAAATGAAAAGGTTTTTAATTTTCTTTGCGTGCCTGTGTTCTTTGGCCGCATCGGCGCAAGATGTAATTGTGAAGAAGAACGGAAACACGGTCGTTTGCCGCGTTATAGAGGTGGGGCAAACGGAGATTGTTTACAAACGTTGGACGGAATTGCAAGGCAACAATTACGTGATGAATATCTCCGATATTGCCTCTATCCATTATGAGAACGGGGGAAAAAAGGATTTTGGAACAGATACAGCAACCAACAATTCGTTTACCCTTAATAATATGCCCCGGAACATTGATGCCCCAACATTGCTAGCTATGACGAACAAGAATAAGGAATCTCTAATAACAAAATTAAAAAGAATAGAATGGATTGGCGGAGCTGTTTTATTGGGAATCGGAATCCCTTGCCTCGGATTAGGTATTAGTGCCGGATACACTGATGCCAATACGATAATGCTCATTACCTCTGGCACCATCTTATCTGCCGGGGGCCTAGCATTAACTACCGAATACCTCATCAAAACCCACCGTCTCAGCAAACAACCTCCCTACAACGTACAAAGTATTCCAATATGGAAGAACGAATTCAAATTAAACAACAACTCCAAGCTTTCCACCGACATCTGTACTATCAATGACGGTCGATTGAAAACATCAACTATAGGATTCGACATTAACTACAATTTTTAACCTCAACCTTTTGAAGGGTGATAAAAAAATGTTTAATAGCAACATTGTAACTCTCTCTCTATTAAGTCATAACTCATGTCGAACTACGAACGGCGGGCACGGTAGAAACGCTTCCATGATATCAAAGACACTGCTCAACAGCCATAACGAGTATGACTTGGATATATCTGACACACCGGTGGAATATGTTATAGACATCACCACCGCTGAAGGAGCGGCCAAACTAAACAAGCTGTCACTGAAGCAAGCGGAAGAACTGGCACTCCGCGAAGCCATTATCAAAAACAAATGTACTCTGCTCTTCAATCCGCAATATACGCACGTGAAAAAAGGCGGACGCATTCTTCGGATAAAAGTATATGGATTCCCCGCCAAATACAAAAATCAAAAGTAAGCCGATTTAAAATCCATTGAACACAAATGAATGCAGAAGAAGCACTTCCACGTTCTTTCTGCATTCATTTGTGTTTTTTCATATCCGAGAAAAAGACTTCTTTGTGGCCCAAACAACCAACCATAAACCCAATACACACCCCCTTTTTCTTAATTTTCATTAGAGAAATATGGGGAAAAGAAGATTATTCCCTATCTTTGACTATCCGTAATATGAAAGAATCATGAAGAAAAGAACCTTACTTCTGCTTGCCGGCCTGCTGACGCAAATCCCGTCGTCGGGCCAAACCGGAAATAAGAACAAAGCATCGGACCTACCGAAAACAGTCGAAGAATGCCTAGACTTGTATTATTACGATGAAGCGGAAGCCCTCTTGACACGAAATATCGCTACGCTAAAGCGAAAACGTCAATCGACCGAAAGAGCCGAAATGCAACTGGAACAGATCGAACAAGGCCGGAAGATGCTGGAAGCCACAGAGAAAGTATGCTTTATAGACAGCTTCGTGGTGGACAAAAAACAAATGTTGCAAACCATACGTGTCAGTTCGGAAAGCGGACGGATAGACAGCTACACCCGTTTCTTCAACCGACCGGACAGCATGGGATGCACGGTTTACATTTCGGAACTGGAGAACAAGATCTATTTTTCGGAAGTTGACAAACAAGGCAGACTGAACCTCTACACAAGCGACCGTATAGGCGATACGTGGACCGCTCCGGCTCCGTTACAAGGCTTGAACGAACACGACGAATCGCAGAATTTCCCTTTCATGCTTTCAGACGGCATCACCCTATACTACGCAGCGGAGGGAGAAGAAAGCCTGGGAGGATACGATATATTTGTCAGCCGATACGACACAGACAGTAAAAGTTTTCTGCGACCGGAAAACATCGGTATGCCGTTTAACTCCCCGGCAAACGACTATTTGTTTGCATGGGACGAATACAACCATCTGGGATGGTTCGTGACCGACCGCAATCAACCGGAAGACAAAGTTTGCGTCTATGTGTTTATTCCCAACGAAACACGCGAACTCTACCCTTTGGGAAGCACCGCTCCCGATAAACTGCGACGGATGGCCCGCCTTCACAGCATACAGGAAACATGGACCGACAAGAAGGCCGTGGACGAAGCCCGCATACGCCTTTCCGCCGCCTTGAACCAAAAACAGGAGACCGTAAAGCCCAAAGAATTTGAAATTGTCATCAACAACAAACTGACGTATACGTCGGTCGCAGACTTCCAATGCCCCGACGCCCGGCTAATGGCACAGAAATGGAAGGCAGACGTTGCCGACCTGAAAGAAGCCTCCACCCAGTTGAACCGATTACGGGAAACCTATACGAAAGGAAACGCCACGCAGAAAAAACAACTCGAGCGTCAGATTCTGACCATGGAACAGAACTGCGAAAACATGCTGTCGGCTCTGAAGACACAAGAGAAAAACATCCGCAATACGGAAATAAAATTTCTGCGGAAATAGCACAGATAATCACATTTAACACAAAAATCTTATGAAAAAGTACTTTGCAGAATCCGAGTTAATCATCAATCCTGACGGAAGTGTTTTTCATCTTCATATCCGCCCGGAACAGTTGGCCGACAAAGTAATTCTAGTGGGCGACCCAGGCCGTGTAGAAACAGTTGCCGCTCATTTCGACAACCGGGAATGCGACATCGCAAGCCGGGAGTTCCATACCGTGACCGGCTCCTATCGGGGCAAGCGTATCACTGTGCTCTCCACAGGCATCGGTTGCGACAACATCGATATCGTAATGAACGAACTGGACGCACTGGCCAACATCGACTTTGAAACACGCTACGAAAAAGACACGCTGCGCTCGCTGGAAGTGGTGCGAATCGGCACCTGCGGCGGATTGCAGCCCAACACACCGGAAGGCACTTACATCGCCAGCGCCAAAAGCATCGGCTTTGACGGACTGCTGAACTTCTATGCAGGACGGAACGAGGTGTGCGACTTGGCTTTTGAAGAAGCCTTCACGCATCACATGAATTGGAGTTCGCAACTGGGAGCTCCGTACGTAATCGACTCTGATCCGATTCTCTTTGAACGCATTGCGGCTCAGGACATGGTACGGGGTGTAACCATCGCCTGCGGCGGTTTCTTCGGACCGCAAGGCCGAGAACTCCGCATTCCATTGGCCGACCCACACCAGAACGAGAAGGTAGAAAATTTTGAGTACAAAGGATGGAAGATTACCAACTTCGAAATGGAAAGTTCCGCACTGGCCGGACTGGCACGCCTCATGGGACATCGGGCCACGACTTGCTGCATGGTGATTGCCAACCGACTGGCCAAGAAAGCTAACGCCAACTACAAGAACAGCATCGACGGACTGATACAAACAGTACTCGACAGATTATAATCCGCATTCCACCGATAGGATTTACACCTTAATTATATATAGGTAATGTCCGGCCCCTAAGAAAGCCGGACGTTATCGTCTCTATAGCACACGATTTACTTATAGCTCCGCAACGACTTCGCCAACATACGAAGAGCGGTCGTGAGAGCGGCATCCCGTTCTTCCTCAAAATACGACATATAAGACTCCTCCACCGGAACGTCCGGCATGAAACCGTAGCCCACAAACTCGGTACCGTCGGCTGCCGTATCGTGCTTGGAACAGATATTCGCTCCGGCCACTCCGGGAATCAGCTCTACACGCACACCAACACACAATGAGCACAAAAAAGCTGTTGCCCGTAGTGCTGCATCAAGCGGTCATAAGCCTCCGGCTTGCCCCGTAAGGCATCAGCGATGTTGTCTTGTTCTTCCGAATATGTTTTATTCCGTAAAACCATATATCCTCTCATACATTCCATTCGGCAACATATTTCGCAACGGCGCCACCATTTAAGGGAAATTAATTATTCCAATCCCGGAAACTCCAGAAAAAAGCGAGCTAACGTTGCACAACTCCCGCCAAATAGATAATTTTGTAGCGTGAAAGATATGATGTCAAGCATACACTCCGATACGATTTGCGCCATTGCCACAGCCCGAGGCGGTGCCATTGGAATTATTCGCGTTTCCGGCCCGCAGGCCATAGAAATCAGCGACAAGATTTTTTCGCCCGTCGGGCATACCGCCCCACTCTCGCAACGGGAACCTTATACTCTAGCCTTCGGACATATAAAAAATGAGGCTGGTGAGTTTATTGATGAAGTATTGGTAAGCCTGTTCCGTGCTCCCCATTCATACACGGGCGAAGACAGCACGGAGATTTCCTGCCACGGTTCATCGTATATCTTACAAAAAGTCATACAATTGCTCATCCAGAACGGTTGTCGTTCCGCTGGCCCCGGTGAATTTACCCAACGGGCTTTTTTGAATGGAAAGATGGATCTGAGTCAAGCCGAAGCTGTGGCTGACCTTATCAGTTCGTCCAACGCTGCCACACATCGCATGGCCATGAATCAGATGCGTGGCGGATTTAGCCGAGAATTAATGCAGTTGCGTGACCAGTTGCTCCATTTGACTTCGCTTATGGAACTGGAACTGGATTTCAGTGATCATGAAGAACTGGAATTTGCCAACCGCGATGAACTGTATCATATTGCTGAACAGACCGAACAAGTCATAGTAAGATTAGTCAATTCTTTCAGTATTGGTAATGTGCTTAAAAACGGGATTCCCGTAGCTATTGTAGGAGAAACCAATGCTGGAAAATCTACATTATTGAACACCTTGCTTCATGAGGAGAAAGCCATAGTCAGCGATATTCATGGCACTACAAGAGACGTTATCGAGGATACTATCAATATACAAGGAGTGTTGTTTCGTTTTTTTGACACGGCAGGTATTCGAGAAACTGAAAATCCCATTGAATATATAGGTATAGAACGTACTTTTCAGAAACTGGAACAAGCCAATATTGTATTATGGATAATAGACAGTACACAAGCCTTGTCTCAATGGTATAACATGGCTGGCAAGATTCTTCCACTCTGTGCAGAGAAACAGTTATTCATCATCCTTAACAAAATGGATTTGTTATCTAATGATGTACAAAACCAAGTGAAAAACTTTTTAGACAAACAGCCATACCCATACCTTTTTATTTCTGCTAAAAACCAAGAATATATTACTGATTTACAAGATCGCCTCATACAACTATCTGCACTCCCAACTATTAGTCAAGAAGATGTGATCGTCACCAACATCCGACACTATGAAGGACTATCACACGCACTAGAAGCTATCCGCAATGTCCGCCATCATCTTCAAACCAACCTTTCCTGTGATCTTATTAGCGAAGATCTCCGGCAATGTCTCTTCCATCTTTCCGACATCATAGGAGAAGTAACTACAGATGAAGTATTAGGGAATATCTTTAGTCATTTTTGCGTCGGCAAATGATGTAATTGTCACAACCCGTCACAATCCGTCACAATCCATTAGTACAGCGTGCTTTACAGCACGCTTTTTTCATGCCCTTACTGATGGATTCTAACGGATTCTGACCCCTTTTT
>ERZ778515.524-NODE-524-length-33289-cov-10.585966_pt1 | contig 33289 bp, 26 predicted proteins | sample MGYA00510343_ERZ778515 | MGnify/ENA primary metagenome ERZ778515 (study PRJEB29527, sample SAMN07138965) | mouse gut metagenome | material: feces | host: mouse | place: China:Nanjing | collected 2016-01-25 ...
CGCGACCCCAGGCGTGACAGGCCTGTATTCTAACCGGCTGAACTACCGCACCATTCCCTTTTTGGAGGCTGCCTTTTGGCTTGCTTTGATATTGTATCGTCAGAAGCATCTCTTTGCCTCTCTTTGCGCTCGGGCTTTATTCCTTCCCGATTGCGAGTGCAAAGTTAGTACTTTTTTCCGACTCCACCAAATTTTTCGACAAGAAATTTTGAAGTTTTTTTCTTACAGTATGTCAGCTACTGAATACAAGCATTTTAGCCAGTCGCTTTTTTTTGCATGTTTTTTTGTCTCGATCGACCTGCATTCAGGTCATGGCACAGGATCATAGCCACGCCCTCCCCATGGATGGCAGCGCGAAAGACGCCGGAGCGTCAGCCATAACCCCTTTAGCGGACCATGCTTCCTCAATGCCTCGATGGCATAGGCCGAGCATGTGGGAGTAAACCTACATGACGGTGGCAGATGAGGCGATATGGCGCCACGGTAGAAAAGAATCGGCAGTATCAGTATCTGCGACAACAGACGCGATGCAATTCTTTTTATATTTCCCATAAGATCAAGCAAGTGTTAAGTAAGTGTTCAAATTTGATTTATCGTAAGTGTTCAAATTTAACCGATAGTAATTGAGAGGAAAGCTGTTATACTATCTGCAGCTTCTTTTTTGCCGCTTCCATAGTGGAGCGAAGGAGCACTCTGACATTTTCGACTGCACGACGAGCCGGCCACGGCACTTACTTGGTTTTGACCGACATTGCCTGTCCTTATAAGGCTCCCTGCTCTATCAGAGTGGCCACACGGTCGATTATCGCATCCTCTCGATTCTTGTCCGGATGAAATCCCGCCTTGAGGTTCATCCCGAAAAAGCGGCCGAAAGTCTGCCAGAATCCGGCCCTGAAACTCCCTAAGAACGCCTTTACAATATTAAAGGAGCTTTGGTCGGTCTCGCGGTTGATGAGTTTGAGGAGTGTCTTCCCCTGGTTTTTAGTCATGGTCTTCATCACTGGTTTATATTGCTCGAATATCTCGGATTCGAGACGCTTGAGGTGCGCCTCACGCTTTTTCTTGTCGGGGATGGTCTGGATATATTCATATGTCTCGCAGAGTGTGGTGAAGCAAAGTTTGGCAAGGGGGAGAGTCTTGCGCACATCTCGCACGGTGCGCCAGTAGAATTCCTCTTCTTTCTTGTTTTTGAATTTCATCGGCGGATACACCACTACCTCGCGGATGTAGGTCATGCGGCATGTGTCGCCATATTCATCCACAAAACGCTGAAAACCGAGATACGCCTTCACCTTAAGTTCGGGCAAATCCGGGGCATCACCCCTTGCCGTGGCGCAACCCGCCGCCACTATGACAGCGAGGAGCAACGCGCGGCACATGCCGTGCAGGAAGAATCGGCCACGCCCCCTTCGGCAGCAGAATATGCGGGGGTGGGATTGGTTGGCCGGCATGTGTGAATCAGTATGTAAGAGCGTTGTCGTTATCATTGGGGAGCAGTGTGAAGAGCGCTTCGCGGCCTTTTCTGAATATAACGTCGATAAATGCCATATCCGTGTGCAGTCCGGTGCTTTTTTCTTCAGCCAGACGGTGCAGTCTTTCCGGATTGCAGGCGTACATGCGGCGCAGCTCCGGCAGAAGTGCCTCGACTTCAAGCAGCATGAGGCTCATGCAGTGCAGCCGCTCCGTAAGAGTGGCAAACCGTGACCCGGCTTCTGCCGAACGCAGTATTCTCTCCAGGCCGGGGCGCAGATGCGCATAGAAGGGGGTGGCGCCGTAGGCGGCTTCGAGCGCTCCGAGGTGTACAGCCGGCCAGCGGCCATGCATCGAGATTCGCCAACGGTCGGCCGACCCTTTTCTGAGCACCGCTCCTCCCCCCTCCACCGGAAGCGAGAGTGTCAGTGGCGGCTGACCGTGCGCGCCGGCTATCAGCGTGCGCGCCATTCGGCGGCGCTTATCGCGCGGGGTGTCGGCAAGAATATGCGCTGCGGCAGCTACATTATCCTCCGATTCCGAAAGCCGGAGGCGCATCCACTGACGGTAATATCCAAGCGACGGGAAATACGGCACCACGGCCGATGACTCGTGGGCATCGGCCGTGGCGGTATCTATAGGTGGATATCCATTCAGTTCCATCCCTTTTCCGCAGATTTGCTTTTGTCGGGATTCGGATTGGCGAGTATCCGCTCAGTGCGTATCTTACCGGAATCGAAAAGGCCTTTCTCCTCGTCGACTGATATGAGCACTACCATCGGACTACCCACGATATGGTCTTCGGGCACGAAGCCCCAGTAACGCGAATCAAGCGAGCGGTCACGGTTGTCGCCTTCCATCCAATAATAGTCGTAACGGAAGGTGTAGTAGGGATTGTCTTTGCCGTTGATGAAGATGCGGCCGTCGCGCAGTTCCACTTTATTACCTTCATATACTTCTACGCAGCGGCGGTAGATGGGGAGGTTGTCGGGGGTGATATGCAACGTCACGCCTCGCCGGGGTATCCAGAAGGCTCCCATATCTGTACGAGTCCAGCCATAGGGTTCGTACTGGGGCCACACTCCCCCCATGTCGAAATATCCGCTTTCACCCTCGCGCACGATTTCACCGGCCACCTGAGGCCATTGGCGCACCGTCGCAAGAGCCTCTTTCGTAAGGGGCACGTCATAGAACGGGAAGGGGATGAAGTCCACCTGTGCGGGAGCGGCTCCGTGGTCTTCGGCGCGCACCCCGATTTCACTCCATTGAGAGGCCGGGATTACGGCATTGACGGGGATGATATAGTTATACTGCACATGGTCGGCATCCTGAAGCGGCTTGCCGTTGATGTAGATCACGTCGCCACGGATTTCAATCCATTCGCCAGGCAGGCCGACGCAACGCTTCACATAGTTCTCGCGGCGGTCGACAGGACGGCTTATCACATCGCCGAATCGCTCGGGGTGCGATGCGATGAAGGCAGCGGGATTGCCGACACCGTTCTTGCGCAGCTGCGCGCATATCATATAATAATCTTCATTGGGAGCGGCAGTCAGCACGGTGTCGCCCTGCGGATAATTGAACACCACGATATCACCGCGCTCTACTGAGCGCAGACCGGGCAGGCGATGATACTCAAGCTGAGGACTCTCAATATAGCTTTTGCCGCCGACGACGGGCATCGTGTGCTGTGCCAGTGGGAAATGCAGAGGCGTCTGGGGCACACGCGGGCCGTAGACCACCTTGCTCACCCATAGGAAATCGCCCACAAGAAGCGACTTTTCGAGCGATGATGAAGGAATCTTGTAATTCTGCCCCACGAACGCGAATATCACATAGACGAGCACCAGAGCGTAGACGATAGCATCGACCCAGGCCATTACGGCACGCAGAGTCTTGTTGCCGCTCTTTTTCCACCATGTCCAGGGGATATAGGCAGTGATATATATATCAAGCAGCAGCAGCCAGAGCAGGGCCACCCATGGATTGCCGAGCCATACCACAAACCCGCAGAAGAGCAGCGATACAATGGCGAAGCGTATCCAGCGGCTAGTCTTGACGGCACGCAGGCGCCGACGCAGATCCTGCATAAATGACAGGTGTTCTTCTTCAGCGATAAGTCCGGATGCGGCCGCAGTCGGGCGCGACCCTATAGTGTGGTCGGATTTCTCCGGGGAAAGAGGGGGTTGTTTCTTGTTGTCAGGTTCCATTTGTCAGTTCGGTTTATACGAATATCCCATGTGTGCGGGTATAGTCGGAGAGCATCTGGGCCATCGTGTAGAATCCGAGATGGCGGGCACCCTTGTTATTGGTGCTCTTGCTTCCGGCAAGCCATTCGGCGGCGAGCACGGCTCCCATGGCAAACCCCCTGCGGCTCTTGGCAGAGTGGGTGATGGTAATAGTATCCACATCACTGTCCCATGTGATGCTGTGTATGCCCGGCACTTCCCCTTCGCGGCGCGAGTGTATCGGGAGCACACCATCGGGTACGGGGAGCACGGCATCAGACGCCGGTTCCTCCCAAGAGGAGATTCCGTCGGAATGGGCTATGAGCTGCTCGGCCAGGGTGATGGCAGTGCCGCTTGGATGATCGAGTTTATGCACATGGTGCACTTCGGTCATCTCCGGCTTGTATTGCGTGAAGTTGCCCATAATGTCGGCCAGATAGCGGTTGAGGGCCATAAACACATTGACTCCGATAGAAAAATTGGAGGCCCAAAGGAGAGTGCCCCCTCCTTTGTCGCAGAGAGCCTTCACCTCGGGCAGAGACGACTGCCATCCGGTGGTGCCGCTCACCACTGGCACTTTGGCCGCAAAGCAGTGCAGTATGTTGTTGACTGCAGCGTCGGGGCGTGTGAACTCTATGGCCACATCGCAGGAGGCGAAAGCTCGCGAAGAGAATTCGGAAGTGTTGTTCTCATCGATTATCACGGCCACTTCATGACCTCTCTCGCGGAGTATTTCGTGAATCATGCGGCCCATCTTGCCGTAGCCTATAATAGCTATTTTCATATGTTTTGCTGTATTTGTGTATCTGTTATGGCATACTGCGGATTCCGGATTCCGGCGGGGATGCCATGTGCGGCGGGCATCGCCGGTATCAGAAGCCGAAGGCTATGTTGTCGATATATAGCGTCACCCCCTCGGTGCCTACATATGGCTCGCCGCATGAGCTGCTGGCCATCACGAGCACATGCGTCGGCACGGCATCGGCCGGGGCCCATCCTTCTTCCTGCACTGGCACAAGCTTGCCTTTGGAGTTGCGGGCGTAGTAGGCTTTTTCGCCATTAAGCAGTCCCATATATGGCTTATAGAAGGGCTTACGGCTTATATCGCCGTAGTTTATCTTGATCCGATGTCCCTTGGTGTAGGGTATGGATCTGGCATAGCGTTCGCGTCCGGTGCCTACGCGCAGAGCGTGCAGTCCGCCCTTTTTATCTTCCCAGCGTTTCTGGAGCAACACATAGACTTCGGCCTGATCTCGCCCCTGAAGGGTTTTCTTGCTGCCGAGTCCGGTGGCCTTTATGCGGGTGTTGGCGGGGGGCATATCCACCTTATAGTCAAACACCAGTGCCACCGGGCGCTTCGTGTATGGCATCCCCATCGCCATCTTGCCGAAGGGTGTCTTGGTGGAGGTGATTGGCTCTACTATCTCGCCGAGGAATATCGTGCCTGCCACCATGACATCAAGATTGATTATCCCCAGCGCCTTGACATGCTCCATGCGGGCCTGCACCTTGGCCATACGCGCTCCGTTGACTGTGGCCGGTTCTACGGCACAGGAGGTCTTTACCACCCCCGATACCTTGGCATAGACATTGCTCGTGGCCCATGGAGAGCCTCCGAGATTGCGGTATGCCTTGTTGCCGGAGGTGTGTCCGGACGGTCCGATTTCGTAAAGGGTCTTTGTGTCGCCTCCGATTATGGCCGACTCCTTTATGTCGCGGACATACCAGTTCTGCATGTCGCCATATTTGATTGGCTCCAGGCGCAGTGCATGAATCTGCGGCAACGCGGTCAGCGCCATCAGGCATGGAAAGAGGAGTTTCTTGTAACTTTTCATAATAATGTGTGCAATGCGTGGGAGTCCATGTGCGGCATGGCTCCGTGCGGCATTCCCCGCCAGTGGTTGATGTCACGGGGAGCCACTACAGAATGCAAAGTTACAACATTCCCCTCTAACTGCCAAAACAAGCAAGTGTTATCGTTTGTTTGCACCCACATTACATATGCGGAGAGATGCGCATCTCCTCCGGAAGCGGGATATATGCCCGGCGGCCCGACTGGCTGAGTGTCAGTCCACGCAGTCGAAACGATAGCGGATGTTGCGTATCATGGGCGAGCCGGGATTAAGGCGCTGCGACGGGAATTCAGGCCGATTGGGGGCGTCAGGAAGTCCCTGAGCCTCGATAGCCACGCCGTCGTAGTCGGCATAGCTGCGGCCGCTGAGGCAGTGAGCACTCCCGGCAAGCCAGTTGCCGGTGTAGACCTGCACTCCCGGCTGGTCAGTGTCAATGCGCAGGCGACGTCCGCTTCGCGCGGCCGTCAGCACCACGGCATCGCGCAACATGGCATGATGGCATACCACGATGGCTCCGTCGGATTCAGTGGCCGGGCTGACTTCTCGGTCGAGCACCCAGCAGTTGTCGTATCCCTTGCCGTAACGCAGTGCGGGAAAATCGGCATTGATATCGGCTCCAAGGCGTTTGGGGCTGATGAAGTCCATCGGCGTGCCGGCCACGGGCGCCATCTCTCCGGTAGGGATGAGAGTCTCGTCGGTAGGGAGCCAGCGAGAGGCTTTGAGTTGAAGCGCATGGTCGAGCGCACAGCCGGAGTCGGCTCCGTCGAGATTCCAATATGTATGGTTGGTGAGATTGACCACGGTCGGTGCGTCTGATGCAGCCTTGAGCATGATGGAGAGTTCATTGTCATCGCTCCAGCGGTATTCGACTGTTGCATCCACAGCACCGGGATAATGCTCCTCGCCATCGGGGGAATGCAAAGTGAACCGCACTCCATTGGAGAGGAGTTCTGTCTGCCATATGCGGTTCTGAAATCCTCCGGCGCCGCCATGCAGGTGATGCGGAGGGAGATTGGTGTCAAGTTGATATCTGCACCCATCAAGGGTGAAGCGTCCGAAGGCTATGCGGTTGGCATAACGTCCGGCGGTTTTGCCCATCGTAGGACCGTCGGCCATATAGTCGGCAGGATTACGGTAGGCCAGTGCCACGTTGGCGATTTCTCCCCCGGCATCGGGCACTTCGACTGCCAGTATTCCGGCTCCAAGCGACGAGAGGGTCACGGCTGCGCCATGTGAGTTGACGAGGCGCACCAGCGTGATGTCGCCGAAGTCTGTAGGGTATTTGTGGGCTTTTACTTCCATTGTCACTCTAAGTAGATGTTCTAATTCAGACTAACGACAGTATGCTTAAGCAAGTATTCAAATTTTAACACTTACCTGGCATTCTGTTCTATCGGATTGCCGTAGGCTCTGGCGGTGCGGATTGCAGCCAGATGCGGGACACCGATATCTACAAAACACAAATTTAGCAATTAATTCCTTTTCCCGGCGAAGTCGTTTAAACTTTTTTCAATGGCAAGATTCATTAAGATTTATATATGCTAAAATATTAGGGCACGCGGCAATGCGTCTTCAATACGTCACCGACATTTTTCAAACAAAAAACGGGCTATTGTGCAAACAATTGTTAACCGTCTCTCATTATAATACAAATCAAAAAACTGAAATATGATATCACGACTTTTTACCATAATAGTGGCGCTGATGCTGGCCGGCGCTTTGACTCCGGCCTCTATGGCCCGTACAGGCGCGGCTCCATCTGACGCCTCTGCCGACGTGCGTGCCACGGACAGTATTGCGATGTATGCCGAGGAGTTGGCCCGAACGAGCCTGCTGCACAATACGAAGGTAATCTTCGTAGGCGGTGATGCCGATTCACGCGCGCCGCGCGACTCGGTGGAGTCAATGGTGGCGCGATTTTATTTCGACCAGTACCGTAACTCGCAAGACCCCGAATCGCCTTATTTCATATTTATGAGCAAGGATGCGAATTTCGCTATGGGTGTGGGCGGAACCATCAGTCTGCGTGGCTGGGCGGACTGGAACGGCATGATTGATGACTATGATTTCAATACATCAGAAATCACGCTGCCTAAGACTCCGGAGACCATGCGAAGTATCGGGGCTTCGATGTCGGGTTCGGTGATATTTTTCAATATCATGGGGCGACACACGCCGGTGGGAGATTTCCGCGCCTATATCGAGGGTGGGTTCAGCGGCTACGGCCACACCGGATTCAAACTCAAGAAGGCCTGGCTGCAGATGCATGACTTCACTGCCGGTCTGGCCACCACAACTTTCTCCGACCCTGCCGCACTTCCGGAGACGCTCGACGGCGCGGGTGCCGATGGCCGCCTCGACAAGACGAACATATTGGTGAGGTATCTGCACACATGGCGCGACCGATGGACTCTCGGCGCATCGGTGGAGATGCCGTTGTCGCAGCCCACGGACGAGGATGCACATACTTCGCGATTGCGCGATTTTGTGCCCGATTTCGCCCTGATGGGGCAGTATCAGTGGGACCGGGGGATGAGCCATGTGCGTCTGGCGGCAGTGCTGCGCGACATGGGCTACCGCAATCTCGACCTTGGAGTCAACCGCCATGTGGCAGGCTGGGGTGCACAGCTTTCGGCGGTGGTGAGAGTCGGACGCATCGTGACGCTATATGCGACAGGTTGCTACGGGAAGGGAATCGCCGCTTATTTGGGCGACCTCTCTTCGGGCAATTATGACCTGCTTGCCGACCCCGGCAATCCGGGACGACTCTACGCGCCGGCCACGCTGAGCGGCACGGCGGGGGCAAAAGTGCAGATTCTGCCTCGGCTTTCGAGCACTTTGTGTCTGGCCACGCTGCGCCATTATCCCAAGGCCGACCCGGCGGCCGACACATATAAATATGCCCAGTATCTTTCAATCAACGCCGTCTATGATTTCTCCCCCCGACTGCAGCTCGGAGTGGAGTATCTGGCCGGAAAAAGGATGAACTGCGGCGGAGAGCACGCCAACGTCAACCGCGCCGAGGCTCTCCTTTCTTTCTCTTTCTGACAATGTTATCGGCAGAATCGACAATCGGCACTCCCGACGGATAATAATGGCTCAATATAGAGCGGGAAAGCTTGATTATTCTCCCTTTTTTCATTAACTTTGCCGCTTCAAGCACCACTTGCCGGCTGCTTGGGAGTATATTAATCTCATATATCAGTGATTATGAAAACAAGCATAGTGTTTACGCTCGTGGCCGTGGCTTCCGTCTTGCTGGGAGGCTGCGTGAGCAACAAGAAGTATGCCCTGCTGCAGTCGCAGTATGGCGAGACCCGTGAGAATCTTATCGAATGCAATGCAGAGACCCGCAACCTCCGGAATCAGCTGGATGCGGCTCTGAAGTCGAATGATGAGTTGCGTCAGGGGATGGCCTCTCTTAAGGGGACTCTCGACAAGAGTCTCGACCAGTCGTCGCAGAGTTCGGCCAATATCGCCAAACTTGTGGATGAAATCAATGCTTCCAACAAGTATATCAAGCAGCTTGTAGACGCCAAGTCGAAGTCTGACTCGCTGAACATCGCGCTGACCAATAAGCTGACCCGCTCACTCTCGACAGATGAGCTGAAGGAGGTTGACATAAAGGTGCTCAAGGGTGTGGTATATATCTCTTTGGCCGACAATATGCTCTTCAAGTCCGGATCTTACGAGATTTCCGACCGCGCTATGGAAACTCTCTCTAAAATAGCGAAAATCATCAAGGATTACAGTGATTATGACGTGCTGGTGGAGGGAAATACCGACAATGTGCCTATCTCGCGTACAAATATCCGCAACAACTGGGACCTCTCGGCGCTCCGCGCCTCTTCTGTGGTGCAGTGTCTGCAGAATGATTTCGGCATCAATCCGTCGCGACTCTCTGCGGCCGGACGCGGTGAGTTCAATCCAATCGCCGACAATGACACCGAGGTGGGCAAGCAGCGTAACCGACGCACTGAAATTATCATCACTCCGAAACTCGACGAGTTCCTTGACCTCATTGACCAGGCTCCTGCCGATGGTGAGGAGTAATCCCGCTCCCCGCATCCGTAAGTCCCCAATACACCAATTCGGGATGCAACCATCAGGCACCCCATGACGTTATTAATAAGCAACACAGACTTAAAATATCATATATCATGCTTACGAAAAGAATCGAAGATGCTATCAACGAACAGATTAACGCCGAACTCTGGTCGGCATATCTCTATCTGTCGATGTCGCTTAATTTCGAACATATGGGTCGCTCGGGTATCGCCAACTGGTATCGCATACAGTTCCAGGAGGAGCAGGCCCATGCTCTGGCTCTGATTGACTATGTCCATGCACGCGACGGACGCGTCGAACTGAAGCCTATAGCAGGCGTGCCTACCTCATGGGAGTCTGCACGGGACGCCTTCGTGGATACTCTCGAACATGAGAACAAGGTGACAGCCCTGATTCACAATCTCTATGCCGCTGCCGAGGAGGAGAAAGATTTCGCAACCCGTCAGAAGCTGAATACCTTTATCGCCGAGCAGGTCGAGGAGGAGGAGAATGTGCGCAAGATTATCGACGACCTTACGCTTGTAGGCAACGATGGCGTAGGCCTCTTCCAGATTGACCGCGAACTGGGGCAGCGCGCTTTCGTGGCACCTCAGCTCTGATGCAGGCCGGACAGGGATAATCATCCCCCCGCCGATTATGAAAATAATACATTTACCTCCCTGCCGGATGTAATTCATCTCACCGGCAGGGAAGTATTTTTTTCTACCTCTTCAGCGCCGACAGCGACGGGAGGCGGAGTGCGTGATTCTGATGGTCAGAGCATCACTTCTATTCCTGCGGCACGTATGCGCGTGGCTATCTCTTCGAGTTCGGGACGCTCTACCTTTTCGAGGCGCTCCTCCGGGGTGGAGCGGTCGAGGGAGTAAATCATCACTCCGCGCGGACAGATTTCCTTATATGCGCGAATCAGGGCATCGACCTCTTCGGGTGTGGTGTTGTCGATACGCCTGCCGGAGTGCTCGCCACGAAGGAACATGGTCTGTATTATACCCGTCCCGGCGAAACGCCGCAATCCCTCCACAAGGCTCTCTACCGTGAAGCTCGGCTGCACCGGATTGTCGATCAGGCGCATGGTGGGTTCGATGGCGGAATCGAGTTTGAGGATATTGTTGTCTACCTTGTCGAGGGCCTCAGCCACGCCGGGGTCGAAGATGCGGGTGGAGTTGGTGAGCACGGATGTCCTGGCTTCCGGAAAATAACGGTCGCGCAGAGAGTTGACTATATCCACGACTTCGCCGAAGTGCGGATGAAGCGTGGGTTCGCCATTGCCGCTGAATGTTATCACATCGAGGGTCTCCCCTTTCTCTTTCATTTCGCGGAGTTTGGCCTCAAGGTCGCGGGCCACCCGTGATGTGTCGGGCAGACCGGTGGTGCCTGTGCCCTGGGCGTTGTATCCGGCCTCGCAGTACACGCAGTCGAATGTACACACCTTCCCGTCGTCGGGCAGAAGATTTATGCCGAGGGATGTGCCGAGGCGCCTGCTGTGAATCGGGCCGAACACAGTGGAATGAAACAATACTGTCTGGTCTTTAGCCATAATATCTTGATTTTAAGCAAGTATGCAATTTTAATTTATTCAATATGCCGGTGTGTTGTCAGTCGATTCCGGTGTGAAGAGAATGAGAACATAAATAATAAATATATGTATCTCATCGGCCGTTACCGTCGCAAGGCGCTCATGGCATATATGGCCACAAGCAGCAGCACTATCGAGGCTGATGCAGGCACGGAAATAAAGTAGGCCAGCCAAAGTCCGCCGATGCATCCCGCCAGTGACACTCCAACTGATGTGACCATCATCGGCAGATAACGGCGCGTGAAGCGTTCGGCCACCATCTGCGGCAGCGACACAAGCGACATCAGAAGCATTATCCCGATCATACGTATCGTGAGCACTATTGTCACAGCCACAAGCACCGTCATGGCCACGTTGATGAAACCTACCGGGAGATTGCGTGTACGGGCAAAGTCCTGATCGAAGCTCACCGATACTATCAGCGGATAAAAGAGAAGATAGAACAGTAGCAGCACTCCGGTCAGAACGGCAAAGCTCCACAGGTCGGCATGGGTGATGGTGAGCACATTGCCGAACAGGAAAGTATTTAGCTCCGGCACGAAGCCATGAGTGAGGAAGATGAAAAGTATGCCCAATGCCATCCCGAGGGCCCATATTACGGCTATCGCGGAGTCTCGCCGCGCTCCGCCCCGTGAAAGACGCTCCACCCCGAGCGAGCCTCCTACGGCAAAGAGCGCGGCCATCAGTATCGGAGAGACTCCGAGATAGTAGCCGAGGCCAAGTCCGCCGAAACAGGCGTGGGTGATGCCTCCGGATATGAATACCATTCTCCGGGTGACGATATACGTCCCGATCATTGCCGAGGCAATCGATATCAGGGTAACGCCTATCATGGCGTTGGTCATGAATGTCAGCACTTTATTTTCTCTTCTGGTTGGTTTCTAAAACTTATGACCCGGGCGTTTTCCCGCTGTGACCTCCCTACTCGCAGTGACGTCGCCGTCGGGAGATATGCAGCGGGTCGCTCAGGCCGGGGCGATGATGAATCCGAGGCGGCCGAGCATCTCCCAGTAACGTGGGAAGGACTTGCCGACTACCTGCGGATGCTCTATCCTCAGGCCGGGGTATATTACCGCAGAGGGGGCGAAGGCCATGGCCATACGGTGGTCCGACCATGTCTGTATCATGGGTTGCTCTTCGGCCGCACACTTCTCCCCCTCCCACCCCATGGCATCTGCTTCGAGCCGAAGGCGATAGCCGAGGCGGGCCAGTTCGGTGGCCGGAGCCAGCATCCTGTCGGTCTCTTTATGACGCAGGTGGGCCACTCCGGTGAATCGGAATTTCAGTCCGGCAAGACAGAACCCCACGGCAAGGGCGGGCACAAGGTCGGGGGTTGCGTTCATGTCGTAGTGCAGCACAATGCCGCTATCTTTCACACGGCGCAGCCGGGCCGCATCGCAAAGCAATGTGGCGTTGCCATCGGGATGAATCTCAGTCGCCACGCCTATGCTGCTGAATATCCCGGCACATCGGGCATCGCCCTGAAGCGACACTGCGGGAGGCGTAAGCCTGTCGATATGGATGGGGGTGCCGGGGAGGAGCAGCGCGAGCTGATAGAAGTAGGAGACGGCGCTCCAGTCGGTCTCTATCTCCATCCTGTCGGGTGGAGATATATGGCGGGGAGCCACGCAGATGTGGCTGCCGGTGTGCTCTATACGTGCGCTGTAACGCTCCATCAGGCTGGCTGTCATCGCGATATATGGGGCCGATACAGGGGTGCGCCCTCCGAAGTCAAGGCTAAGTCCGCGCCCCCATAGGGGGGATGCCATCATCAGGGCGGAGACGAATTGCGAACTTACTCCCGGATCCATCACGATTTCACCCGGACTCAGCGATTGGCCGATTATGCGCAGCGGCGGACGACCCTGACGGCGCAGCGGGCGCACGTCGGCGCCGGCATCGCGCAGGGCCGTCAGCAACGGTGCAAGCGGACGGCGCGACAGCGCCAGTCCGGCCGATACGGTCATGTCGAGACCCGGAGTCGAGGCGGCAAGGGGGAGAAAGAAGCGCAGCGGCGCTCCCCCCTCGCCGATGTGCACGGTGTTGCGCCCGGACGGGGCACCGCCGCTGCCGTAAAGGCGCATGGCGCGGAGCATTCCCGCCACATCCCCTGCATCGGGAAGCGAAGGGATTGCAGCCTCGCGGCCGGTGAGCCGACGGCTCAGGGCGTTGAGGGTGAGCACCCGGAGGGCTATCGATTTGGATAGCGGGAGGGTGACTGACAGCGGTGCTGAGGCGGCGTCTCTACTGTAGTGCAGCTGTATGGCCATGGCGATGGGGATTATGCTGGTGGGGATTTCGTATCAGTCGCGGCGGCGGGCAAAGAGGCAGGCATCTCCATAGGAAAGGAAGCGATAGTCGGCGCAGGCGAGCGCACGGTCGTAAATCTCGCGCCAACGGGGGAATCCGGGACGGTCGAAGCCTTCAAGAAAACTGCCTACGAGCAGCAGCAGTGTCGACTGGGGCTGGTGGAAGTTGGTCACCATGCGGCTGACAATGCGCCAGCGGAATCCCGGAGCTATCATTATGGCGGTCGACCCGGTGATGGAATCGAGTCCGGCACTCTCCATGCGGCTGATGAGCTGACGCAGCAATGTGGCGCCATCTTCTTCACAGGGTGTGGTGTAGGCAAGCCATTGGGGCACGTGCATCGCTTCGGTGTCGGCCACGTCGGCAGTGCGGCTGAGCACACTGAGCCAGGGTAGCGATTCAAGTGTGCGCACCGAGGTAGTGCCTACGGCCACTATCTCACGCCCTTGTTCGAGAGCATCCGCCACGGCGCGTATCACGTCGAGATCCACATGTATCGTCTCCGTATGCATGGGATGAGCCCCGATTTCATCGCTTTTTACGGGCTGGAATGTGCCTGCCCCTACGTGGAGTGTGACCTTTCGCACATCCACCCCTTTATCGCGCAGGCGTCCGAAGAGTGCGGGCGTGAAGTGTAGTCCGGCGGTAGGGGCCGCCACCGATCCCTCGACACGACTGTAGACGGTCTGGTAGTCTTCAAGATCGGCAGCTTCGGATGCACGTTTGAGGTATGGAGGGATAGGGATGTTGCCGGCCTGTTCCACCACAGTGGCGAAGGTGACCGAGGGGTCGTCCCAGCTGAATTCCACGCGGCGTGTGGCAGAAGGGGTCTCTCCCTCCTGCAGTGGCAGCAGACGGGCCCGGAGGGTGAGCCTACGCTCAAGGCCCGGAATATCGAGAGTGCGGGTCAGGGCATCGTCTTTCCACTTCTTGAGATTGCCGATCATGCAGCTCCACACGCACCGGCTGCGGGCGGCAAAGGAGAGCACATAGTCGGAGGGTTCGGAGGGCTCGAGTATGAAGACTTCGATTCGGGCGCCTGTGGCGCGGTGAAACTCCATGCGGGCGTTGATGACGCGTGTCTCGTTGCATACCATCAGAGCATCGCCGGGAAGAAAGTCGGGAAGCCGGTCAAACCGGCTTTCTTCAATTCCCCCTTCGGGTGTGGATACTATCAGGCGGCAGGCATCGCGCTGTGCCAGCGGATGCAGTGCGATGCGCGAGTCGGGAAGCGGATAGTCGAAATCCTCTATCCGTATATGCGCCACTCCTTCCGGAGCGCTCTGTGCGGCGTGAAGCGGAGCTACCGTGTCGGCGGCGGATATGTTGTCGCGGGTGGTGGATGTCATTTTTTTCTTTTGCGGAGGTTTTTGTACACGGTTTCTGTAGCCTAAGGGTGCCGGGCTCGGGGGCGGCGGCACCAGGTATCAGTTGCGCGTGTTTCATCGGATTATCTCCGGCGGCTGATGGCGTCATCCTCCGCCGGAACGAAATAATCTACAAAAATAACAAAAAAACGGGAGACGGGCATTCCCCGTCTCCCATATTTTTCGCAAACACAGCGATATGCTGTAACTCTATATGCCGTAGCGTGAGGTGTCGACTGTCTTGGTGGCCCTGTCTTTATATCCTCTGAAGCGATATGTCAGGCCGAGGGATACCATGCGCTGGTAGTAATTCGAGTCGAAGTCCATATTCTGGGCGTCGAGGCGGATACGCTGCACCGGGATGAGTGTGCCGAGCAGGTCGAAACCCTTCACCTCTACGGTAAGCGATTCGTTGAGGAAGGCGACCGTAAGCCCGGCATTGAGCATCCAGGTGTGCGGACGCTCCCACAGCCCGGCCAGTGAGGGCATTTTGTACATACCGGTGACGTTGAGCATAATCTTGGGGGCGGTGGAGATGAGCAGACGGTTGTCGAGCGTCACGCTTCCTCCGAACCGTCCCTTGTCGAACGACAGCGAATGCCAGTCGCGTGATTTGAAACGCTCGTAGTTGGCATCCAGTGTCAGTGTGGAGTAGAGGTGCCGGGCCACTTCGAAGGGGATGGAGACCGAAAGGTCATAGAGTTCGCTGAATTCTATGTTGCATAGCTGGTTGACAAGCAGCAGCGCCGAAGGCGACTGATATGGCTGGCTTAGGAAGAAATCCCCTACCCGGTAGTAACTGAATGCGGCCACGTATTTGCTCTTCAGCACATACATCAGTGAGGCTACATCATACAGGGCTGGTTTGAGTGCGGGATTGCCTACGGATACTTCGTATGGACTGCTGTAGTTCACGTAGTCCTGACGTTGCCAGAATGAGGGATATTTACGGAAACGCCGGTATGAACCCTGGAATATATGGTTGGCCGAGTGGTAGTAGGTGGCTACTGCCGTGGGGAGGAGCTGCACGTCGTCGTACGGACCGGCTTTGTAGTATTCTCCCGATAGCGAGACGTTGAAGTAAAAATGACCGAAAAGGAACGGGGACTGGATACCGCAGTATAGGCGCCCTATGTGTTCGTCGATATGGGCATCGGAGTAGTCGCCTATGATGTCGGGGTCGGTCGATACGTTGTCGAGGAAGTTGGCATTGCGTGAGAATTCGTAGTTACCGCCATACGACATGATCCATCCCTGCCGCCGCAGCGGGGTGCTGATATCGGCATAGGCGCGGATTTTGTCAATCTGCTGCGTGGAGAGTCCGGTCAGGGCTTCCTGATGCTGTGTGGCATCGGTCATAAGCTGATTGCGGCGGGTATTGAAGTTGGTGTATTCCAGACCTGCCTCTACCCCTTTGACATGCGAGTAGGTGAGCGTCGCGGAGTTCATCCGGTTGTGACCGGAGATTTCGGAGTCGTAGTCGCCGTAGACGGAGTTGATGCTGTGTTGGGCTGTGTGGGAGTGGGGGGTGAATACTCCGTTCCAGGTCACGCCGAGGGTGTTTTTGCTGTCGGGGCGGTATTCCAGTGATGTGTATACGTTGTGGGTGTCGGTCTGCTGCCGGGCCTCGGTCTCGTCGGTCACTTCATGGAGGGTGCCTCCGACGGTATGGCGGCTGTCGATAACGGCTTTCTCTGTCTCTCGGGCTGCGCCGAAGGAGTACATTACGTTGGCCGACACTTTCGGGAGTGCGCCGAATACGGATGCGCCGATATTGCCTGAAAGATCATGACGGTATGATCCGGAGCCGCTGACCTGTCCGTTCCATGAATATGCGTTCTGGCGGCGCAGCACTACGTTGATCACCGAGCTGGTGGTCTTCCATTTCGGCGAAGGATTGTAGACTATCTCTACGTTTTCAATCTGGTCGGCGGGTATGTTCTTGAGGTAATCCATCAGTTGTGAAGCTGATAGCTGCGACTGCCGGCCGTTAATGTATACCACACTCCCCATCGGCGCACCGGTAAGTGACAGTGTGGTACCGTCGTTGGAGGTAATCAGCGGAAGTTCGGTGAGGAGCGCGTGAGCGGAGGTGGCTACGCTGGTGGCGAGTATATCCTTGATGTTGTACGACAGTATGCCGTTTTTCATCGTGATCTGCGGTTTGCGCCCTTTTACCACTATTTCGGAGAGTGTGCTGTGCGCGGGATTGATTGTAAGGCGCATCGCGCCGTCGGCACCCGTTGCGGCAGCTACGGCTTCATCGTCGACGTCCTGCGACTCGTACCCTATATACGAGAGCGACAGGTACCACCGGCCGGTTTCCGGCTCGGAAAGCTGAAAGACTCCGTTGCGGTCGGTTGACGTGCTGCTGAAATACACCGAGTCGGGTAATGTGTACACCACGCAACTTGCTCCCCTTACAGGCTCATCATTCTCATCCACTACCACCCCTCTGACATCGGCTGCGGCCATGTGACATTCCGCGAGCATCAGCCCCAATACTGCTACATATTTCTTCATCGTCAATAAATCATATTGTTGTTTATTTCCGGTGCATATACGCATCTTGGATCTGGAAAATCCCAGTTCTCTCTTCCATATGCTTTTATCACCTTGACAATACACCGTCTCTTATTCTCATTACAAAGTGCAAAATCCTTACAATGAGAACATCGACTTTTATTTCTAAAAATCTTCTGTTCCATTGCAAATAATTCTTTTGCCTTAGATGATTGCCAAACCGACTCTATACTGTCATTTACGACATGTAATATCAAACACAATTATGAGGTTATTATTACCTTACAAGCATATGACTATTTCGCATGCCAAGATTCATTCGCAATCTATCAATTCCAAGGGTATTCAATATGATTCTCCTATTCAGGTCATAGATTAACTGGATTACGAAATCATTATTGAGCCGAATACAATAATATTCGTCACACTATTTATATAACCGTTTTAACGATTTTATACATACCTTTATCCTTCTACAACAGGAGGAATAACAGGAGGCTTAGGTAGATCTCCTACAGCTGCACCATTCGGACAAAGTGCGATTGCAGCACCACTCGGACAGTAAGCCACTGCCGGCGTACCTGTCGAACACTCATTCTTTACAGCACTTCCGAAGATGCAAATCTTATTGCCATCGATAGAAAATCCCCCTTGAACTTCCATAAGTTCACACACATCCAGTGTGTCAGGGATTGCACTAAGCATATTCTTAGCATCCATGTCTGAAAAATTTTATTGTTAACAAACACACTACTAAATCATTTCAAACCGGTTATTAGATATCTACAATGATAAAGATAAATAAGTAGCGTAAGAAGATTTTTCCTCTCATCGGCGAAGTTATATAAAAGTTTTTACATTACAAAATTTTAATAAAGAAAATCTAAAATATGTTGTCTTGAATACTTGTCTCGCGTGCTTGTCTATTGGTCTATTGGCCTATTGACCTACTTGTCTATTGATTTGATTACTTTACATGGATTGCCTACAGCGACAGTGTTGTCTGGAATATCTTTTGTGACGACACTCCCTGCGCCTATCACACAATTGTCACCTATTGTCACGCCGGGCACCACAGTGACATTCGCTCCAATCCAGACATTATTTCCTACGATTATGGGGCGAGCGAACTCCAGCCCTTTGTTGCGCTCGATCGAATCAATAGGATGTCCGGCTGTATAGAATCCGCAGTTGGGGCCGATAAATACATTGTCGCCAAATACCACACGGGCCTCATCAAGCACCACCATATTGAAGTTGGCAAAGAAATTTTTGCCGACACTGATGTTGAACCCATAATCACAGTAAAACGGCTGCTCTATCAGAATATCCCCTTTTACATCTCCGAGTATACGCCGAAGCAACGCGTCGCGAGCTTCAACATCTTTCGGACGCAAATCATTATAATCGCGTATCAGCTCTTTGCATTCAAGCCTCTCGGCGATAAGAGCAGCATCATTGTTGGCATCATAGATCATGCCCTGAAGCATCTTTTCCTTTTCAGTCATATTTTTTATAAATTTAAACCATCAGCTGATAATCAGCAAGTGTCCGGATCCAACAGATAGTATTTGATCTGGAATCTTTTATAAATTAAATTGGAACACTCACTTATAACCATCAGATTTTTTAACTTTGCAAAGTTAACACGCTAATAGTAATTGCACAATGGCTAAAAATAACCATTTTAACGACAACCGTAAGCAGCTCGACAATCTGCTGCGCCTCGCTCCGCTGCCGACCGACTACGACCTCATGCCGGAACTGACAGGATACGCCCATACATTGGCGCGCCTTGAAAACAGTGTGATAGTGATAAGCGATATGCGGTGTGGGGAAAGCAGGATTGTGGCCGGAGGCTTCGGCTCTGTCCTCGGACTGGACGGATATGACCGGGAAAATTCAATTTGGGAAAAACGTATTCTCGAACTCATGCCTCCCGAAGAGAGAGAATTTAAATTTATCGCAGAACTGAGATTCTTTCATTTTATCAGACATAAGCCCAATTGCCGAAGAGGTGATTATTACCTTGAGAGTATATTGCGTTTCATACTTAAAGACGGAACAAATATAAATGTGACACACAAAATGTTTTATATTTACGACAGCAAATACGAGAATGTAAGATATGCTGTATGTCAATACAACCCTTCTGTTGCCGATTCCAAATGCAAGAGCCGCTGCGTGAATTCTCTGACCGGGGAGATTGTCGATTTAGACTCTACCGACTACAAAGGGATACTCAGCAGCCGGGAGTGCCAGGTGTTGTCATTAATCAGCAATGGCTTGAAGAGCGCGGCAATTGCAGAACAACTGCACATCAGCATTCACACTGTCAGCCGTCATCGTCAAGAGATTCTTGCCCGACTTAAGGTTAAAAATTCGATTGAAGCCTGTCGTCTGGCAAAAATAATGGGACTCATATAGCGGCAGCCATATTGCGGGAGGCCTGGACGCGAGGATTGAGCCTCAAAAAAATGCAACACTGATAATGCTGATTATCAGGATATAATGAAGAAAATAAAATTTTTCTTCAAAAAAAGTTGCTGAAAAATTTGGTGATTCCGGATTTTCATTGTAACTTTGCACTCGCAATCGGGCGATTAGCTCAGCTGGTTTAGAGCGTCTGCCTTACAAGCAGAGGGTCTGCGGTTCGAATCCGTAATCGCCCACCGAAAGCAAATTCGCATTAAAAGTGCGTGTTCGGGCGATTAGCTCAGCTGGTTTAGAGCGTCTGCCTTACAAGCAGAGGGTCTGCGGTTCGAATCCGTAATCGCCCACCGGAAATCGACTTCCCTCTCGGAAGCCGATTTTCTTTTTTATACCCTCCTTTCAAGGATTCCGCCATGATGACAAAAACATGCCATATAATCCTCGCCGCTTCCATCGCTTCGGCTGCATGGGCCGCCCCTACTCCTCCGGGACCCGCTGCAGCCACTCAAGAGGCATTCCTCTCTCGTGGCGCGGAAATGATGACCACCGGCAATTTCCGGGGCACCATCGACCAACTCTCTCATATAGCTACTGAAAACATTCCACTATCGCCGACCGATACCCAGGAGTTTCTGTTTCTGCTCGGGTCTGCATATTTCAATACGTCCGACCCGAGATGTCTGCGGCTTCTTGAGGAGTTCATCCGCGATAATCCAGCCTCGATACATGCTCGCGAGGCTCGTATATACATTGCCGATTTCTATTTTTTCGCACATGACTGGCAGAATGCCGCCGACGCATATCGGAATATCGATATCGAGGCTCTCGATGCCGACTCGCGCCATCAGTGCGCCTACAGGCTCGCTCTGTCGCTGTTAAAGTGCGGTGAGTATGCTATGGCCCGCCCTTTGATAAAGTCGATTGCAAATGTGAAGGAGTTCCGTATCCCGGCTGCATATTATGACGCTTATATCGACTATGCTCAAGGTCGCGATGACCAGGCAATGGCAAAATTCGAGCGTCTTTGCGGTCAGATTGACAATGACGCCAAATTGCGACGCGAATTGCCTGACGGCATATACCCGGAATATTACATGGCCCAGCTCTATTTCCGCCGGGGGGAATGGCAGCGATGCGCCGCTCTGGCTGAAAATCTCCTGCGTGGGAATGAGGCGCCGGAACTGCGTGTCGAGACTCAGCGGATACTCGGCATCTCGTTCTATGAATCAGGATATTACGACCAGGCCCGCACCGTTCTTACGGAGTATGTGGAAAGCACCGGCGATGATGCCACTCCTGACGCCCTCTATGCCCTCGGAGCCTGCGAATATCGTGACGGCGACCTCGCAAGCGCGGCCGCCCGATTCAGCCGCGCGGCCGACGAGGATTCAGCCTTAGGCCAGGGGGCCGCTCTATATCTCGGTCAGATTGAGGCGGCAATCGGATCTCCGTCGGGCGCGGCGATGAATTTCGAAAAGGCCTATCGGATGAATTACGACCGGAAGGTGTCGGAGACGGCGCTATATAATTATGTAGCGGCACGCTCTAAAGGGGGCAACATCCCGTTCGACTCCTCGGTTGAACTGCTGGAACAGTTCATCCGCACATACCCACAGTCGGAATTCGCCCCTGCCATCGAGCGCAATCTGGCTTCTCTATATTACAGCCAGGGTGATTTCGACAAGGCCATCGAGGCGATGGACCGCATAGCCCGCCCTTCCGAGGCCGACCTTCTGCTTCAACAAAAGATACTATATACTGCCGGGTCTTCGGCCCTGTCTGCCGGCGATGCCGGGAAGGCGGCGCCTCTGTTGCGGCGCGCTTCAGGTATCGGAAGCCACGACCACGAACTGACATGCCAGTCGCAGATCTGGCTCGGCGATGCTCTTTATGCCCTGTCGGATTATGCGGCGGCCGAAAAGGCTTATGCGGCGGCTATCAATTCCGGACGCGCCGGCAGCAATGCGGCTCTGCTTGATTATGATATGGGATACGCGCTGCTGATGCAGGACAAATTCGCACAGGCCCGCCGGTATTTCGCGAAGGCGGCCGCGGCGTCAGGGCTGTCGGTCGACCTGCGCGGCGACGCGGCTATGCGGTTGGCCGACTGCAAGTATTATACAGAAGATTATGAGGGTGCGCTTGCCGACTTCGCACGCATGCGTGCGGGAGCGAATCCGGACTATGCACTCTACCGGCATGCACAGATGCTGGGACTGCGTGGCGACATCAACGGCAAAATCCGCGAACTCGAAAGTTTCGAACGTGATTACGCGGATTCCAGATGGCTGCCGAATGCTCTCGGCGAACTGGCCGATACATATGCCGCACAAGGCGACAATACGAAGGCGGCGGCTGCCTACGGACGTATGCTCGACCGATACCCTGTGGCTCCGGGAGCCTCGAAAGCGGCGCTGGGCAGGGCGAATGCTCTGATGGCGGCAGGCAATACGGAGGAGGCCGTCGAGGCCTACCGGCAGTTGCTCATGACACGCCCCGCCTCTGACGAGGCGCGGGCCGCCGACCGCGAACTGCGCCGGCATTATGCAGCCACTCATCAGGTGGGGGCTTACGCGGAATTCATACAGGACGTGCCCGGATATTCAGTCGATGCCGCTGATCTTGATGATCTGGCATATGAATCGGCCGAAGCTGAGTATCTTGACAATTCTGACAATGTCTCGGCAATCAGCGGCTACATACGCCAGTTCCCCGACGGGCGACATATCGCAGAGGCTTATTCGATATATGCGGCGGCACTCGCCGACTCCGGCGACCGCGCCGGAGCGCTGAAAGCCTACCGTGAACTTGAGCGCCGCGGAGGCGCCGCATATGCAGCCGAAGCCTGGACAGGAATAATGCGCAATGCCGACAACGCTGACACTCAGCTCATGTATGCCCGCAGACTCCGCTCTGCCGGGGGCGCCGATGCCGACGCCCTTGAGGAGGCTGACTTCTATGAGGCCACGGCGCTCATCGATTCGGCCTCGGCCCGCGACATGCGTGAGGGCGAACGCATTCTGACACGCCTGGCGGAAAATCCTTATTCGCTGTTTGGCGCACGCAGCGCCGTGACTCTGGCAGGGCGCACTCTTGATGCCGGCGACGCCGCTCGGGCCCGCGACTTGATGGAGGATTTCACTTCCTCCGGCTCAGAGCAACAGTATTGGGTGGCACGCGGATTTATCGTGCTGGCCGATGCCTATTCGGCTCTGGGCAAGGATTATCTCGCACAAGAGTATCTGCGCAGTCTGCAGCAGAATTATCCCGGCAAGGAGGAAGATATCAAGCGTATGATATCCTCGCGCCTGAAATAAGCCGGCTGCGGGAGAAGAAGGGTAAGCCCACACCCTGCCTTGCGCCCCGCGCCATCATTATTCATAATGCAAAGAGCTTCAACAGATGAATGCCTACACATATTCTCTCCCTCTTCTTCTCCTCTCCGTAATAGCACCGGCCGGTGCTTCGGCACAATTGCATGAGTCGGTAAGTGTCGACGGCACTTACCTGCGCGATGTGCTGCATCCTGACCGCATCAATCAGTTGCCTCACCGCTCGCGCCTCTCGCTCGGAGAGACTCCGCTGGATTATGCCTCTGCCGGAGTGAAGGCGGATTTCATTCCACTCTCGCCGGTGGCCGACGCCACAGCATTTGGAGCCTCGCTCGAGGGGACTCCCACACTCGGATATCTTGATCTGGAGGGGGGGTCTTATCTTAATTCCTCGGTGAGTCTTGGCATAGGGGCGATCCGCCGGCCGGAGGAGCGTCTCGACCTGCGGCTGCAACATAATTCCACCACATTCTGGCGTCCTTTCGGAGATTTGGCCGATGCGCGCGTGAGCTATGCTGAATCGCTCGGTGTGGCATATGCGCGAAAGTTCAGCGACATGGGCCTTTTTTCGGCCTCCGCACAGTATCATGTAGGTTATTTCAATTACTATGGGCTCGACCCGGATATTGCGGGGTATACCCTCGACGGCACGCCGATGCATCTCCCCACACAGACTCTCAATGATGCGGCCCTGCGGCTGGGATGGACCTCCGACCCGGAGGGAGGATGGCCCGTCGACTGGAATGCGGCTCTGTCGGCACGTTATTTCGGTTACCGCACTGCTACTCGAGAGACTCAACTCTCGTTGAGCGGCGGCGCGGCCATGCCGTTCGGCCAGAAGGGAAGACTGGGGATTGATGCCTCTCTCGACATGCTCTTCTATTCGGAGGCCCGCGACTCCCGGTCGCCCGATGCATATTCCACACTTTCGCTGCGACCTTATTACAAGTGGCAGAAGCAGAATCTCTCTTTACGCATCGGCGCTGATATCGACCTGGCTTTCAATGCCGACGGAAATACTCCCGACACGCATTACGCTGCGCTCCACGCCTCGCCCGATGTGCGTTTCGATGTGGCGGCCCGTAATGTGGGATTCTATGTGCATCTGCTCGGCGGCACGGAGCTGCATACGCTGGCTGCGATGTCGCAGATTGACCCCTGCCGCAATCCTCATCTTGAGTCGACTCGCCCTGTGCATACACCGCTGGATGCGAATATCGGACTTAACCTCACGCCGTTCCGCGGATTTACGGCCGAACTGAATCTGCAATACAAGAGTTCGACCGGGGTGCCGATGGAGGGATGGTATATGGCATGGCTGAATTATGGCGACGCCGCGATGCCCGGACTGACAGTGCCCGACGGTATCGCCCCCGAATACGGCATGGCTATGCAGCGCTACAGTCTCTCTGGTTTCGGAGCATCTCTGAGACTGGCTTATCGCCCTTCATCGGTGCTGGCTCTGGAAGCGAAAGGAAGCTATACGCCTCAGCATGACAAGACGGGTATCTTCAACGGACTTGACCGGCCCCGATGGATTCTGGATGCCGGAGTTGAACTCTCGCCGGTGCGGCAGCTGACTTTTGGCGTAAACTACAGCTACCGGGGAGTGCGACGCATCTTCACAGGATATACTGACCCGGAGGCCACCGACCTTGTGCCGGGCGGAGCCACCCCCGACCCGACGGTGTCGTCCCGTCAGGAACTGGCATCTCTGCGTCTGCCCGACATCACAAATCTCTCAGCCTCGGTGAGATGGGATGCCACACGCAATTTCTCACTCCGCTTCGAAGCATCCAATCTGCTTGGCCAGCGTGCGCTGCTCCTGCCGATGACTCCCACAGAGGGAATCTCGTTCGCAGGCGGATTCCAGTGGCTCTTCTAAAGATGCTGAAATGAACCTACGGCCATCCGCAGGTGTTAAAATCCTGAATCTTTGAACATTTACTATCATGGCAATGACTCTGACATACAGCAACGAGGATGACCGCGCCTACGGTCTGGCCGGAATGACCATTTCACTGGCCGCTCTCGATGCAATCGACCGGATAGTCTGCATCTCGTTAGACTCTGACGGTCCGATGATTGATTTCTCTCACGATTATTATTTCTCGATATCTCCGGTGGTATCGCCAAAGGCGGTATGGGACAATCTGCTGCGCAATTACCATATCACGGCCTCGATGGTGGTGAGCAATATTCTGGCTCGTTCGCTGGTGCGTCTTGGCGAGGAGGTGCCTAAGAATGTGATGGATGCGGCATACCGTGAAATTGAGACAGAAGGGATGGAGTCTTGCGGTCTGGAAGAGGATGAGGTGAAGATGCTCTACGACAAGATACTGCATCAGAACCGACGAATCTTCCTCAATCCGCGTCTGCGCCCGGCAATAGCCGAACTGGCGCATATCATCTCGCGCCGCCGACGCCTCTCGGGAGTGGAACTGCGCGAACAGCTCAATTATCTCCAGCTCTGACCGGGGAGGGGGGGGGCGAACCGCACTCTCCGCGGATTTCGCGCCAAAGGCGCTTAAAATCAAATAAACCCCCCGGCCGATGCGTTATAGCTGTATATGCATCAGGTCAATCCACGCCAGAAATCCGCACTGCGTCCGCGGCTCTTCACCAGAGTCGCGTCAGTATGCCATGTGCTGACGGCGGTGCTCCTGCTTCTGGCCGGAGCATGCTCTACAAAGAAGAATACGCCTATGTCGCGGCAATGGCAGGCTTTTACCACCCGCTATAATGTGTATTACAACGGCGACGAGCATTATAAGGAGACGCTCAAGGCTATGGAGAAGGCGTATGAAGACGACTATACACGCACTCTGCTCACCCACCCCGCAGAGGCCAAGGCCGACCAGAAAATGCCTCAGCCTTCCGGCGATTTCACCCGCACTATCGAGAAAATGCAGAAGGCTATTCAGCTGCACAGCATTAAGAAGAAACCTCGCAAAAAGGGATCCTCGGCCAAGGAGAAGGCATTCCGCGCACGCGATGAGTTTAATCCGTTTATTCACAATGCCTGGCTCATGCTGGGAAAGGCGCAGTATCTTAACGGAGATTTCCTGGGCGCGGCATCCACTTTCTTCTATATCGCAAAACATTTCACATGGCTGCCGGAGGTAGTGACCGAAGCCCGGCTCTGGCAGGCACGATGCTACTGCGCTCTTGACTGGGATTATGAGGCGGAGAACGCACTGCATCTGGTGAAGGAAAAACAGCTGACTACATCTAAGCTGCGCAATCTCTATAATCTTGTACAGGCCAATTATCTGATTCGCACTGAGAAGTATGCCGAGGCGGTGAAATATCTGTCAGAGGCTGCACGCTCGGCATCCGGAAGTCAGAAAAACCGGCTGTATTTCCTTTTGGGTCAAATCCATACGTTGCTCGGACGCAAGCAGGATGCATATATGGCCTACAATAAGGCTGCGGCCGGGACCTCGACTGCCTACCGCACAAAGTTTAACGCTCGCATCAAGCGGTCGGAGGTATACACCGGATCGAATATCGCTTCGGAGGTGCGTTCGCTACGCTCCATGACTCGCTATGAGCGCAATAAGGAGTTTCTCGACCAGATTTATTATGCGATTGGGAATCTGTATATGTCGCGGGGCGATACGACCGAGGCTAAGAAAAACTATCTGATGGCTGTAGAGAAATCCACTCGCAATGGCATTGACAAGGCGATGGCACAGCTGGCTCTTGGCAATATCTATTTCGACGAGGAGGAATATATACTCGCACAGCCCTGTTATTCGGAGGCTGTGCCGCAACTGCCTGTCACGTTCCCTGACTATAAGAAGCTGAAACTGCGCTCCGATGTGCTCGACGAACTGAACGTCTATGCCGGGAATGTGGAGCTGCAGGACTCGCTGCTCCGCCTGTCGCGCATGACACCGGAGGAACAGGAAAAGGTGGCGCAGCGGCTTGTCGACGAACTGATTAAGCGCGAAAAAGAGGAGGCCGAGGCCGCCGCTCGTGAGGAATTCATGGCCAATCGTGAGGAGAACAATCTGATTGACCAGTCGCCCGGAGCGGCTCCGTCGTTTACAATGAATGCCGACAAGTCCTGGTATTTCTATAACACAATGACCAAGAATGCCGGTAAGACAGAGTTCCAGCGTAAATGGGGCGCCCGCAAACTTGAAGATGACTGGCGACGACGCAATAAGACCACATATTCGATGGACGATCCGGAGGAGCCGACGGATGAGGACTCTGAAGAATCGGATGCAGACTCCGGCGAAGCCAATGATTCGATAGCGGCTGCAAAGAAGGAACTGGCCGACAAGGCCAATGACCCCCATAACATAGAGTTCTATCTCAAGCAGATACCTTCCACTCCGGAGGAAATACAGAATTCTAATGACGTGATCCAGGAGGGACTCTACAATATGGGAGTGATACTGAAAGACCGTCTGGAGGATTATACGGCGGCCCGTAAGGAATTCTTGCAGCTCGACGAGCGATATCCCGACAATGTCTATCGTCTGGACGTGTACTACAATATGTATCTTATGGCAGTGCGGCAAAACGATGTCGGAGATGCCGAGCACTGGCGGCAGATGATTATCAATGAGTTTCCTGACTCCCCATATGGACAGGCTATGCTCGACCCGGATTATTTCACACATCTGCGTGAGATGCACGCACGTCAGGAACAGATGTATGAGAAAGCCTATACGGCATATCTTGATGATAAGAATAATGAAGTACACCGGATGACGCAGAAGATGGAGGAGGATTATCCGCTGTCGGCTATTCTGCCTAAGTTCGTGTTTATCGATGCGCTGTCTTATCTTACGCAGGGTGACGAGGATATGTTCCGCGAGCGCCTTACAACATTGCTCGACAAATGGCCGGAGACGGATATGACCCCAATGGCCGGAGCAATCCTGAAGGGACTTAAGGCCGGACGCAAACCTCATGCCGGAATGTCGAACGCACGCGGCATTCTGTGGGATATCCGCCTGACCGACAAGGAACTGCCGGAAGGGGCCGACGGTCAGCCCGCCGCCTTCGAGCGAGACCCGGAAAAACCGCAGTATCTGGTGCTGGCTTTCCCGAGAGATTCGGTCAACGCAAATCAGGTGCTTTATGATGTGGCAAGATTTAATTTCTCTTCGTTTGTGGTGAAGGATTTCGATCTCGAACCGATGGCATTCGGCAATGTAGGGCTGCTGATAATAAAGAGGTTCGACAATATGCGACAGCTTGAGCATTATCGTAATGTGATGGCGCAGAGCGGTTTCGAACTACCCGGACAAGTGCGTCCGATTATGATCAGCAAGGCCAACTTCGAACTACTTCTGCGCGAGGGACGTTCATTTGAGGAGTACTTCCGATTTGAAGAGCAGGATGCCGTAGAGGCCAAGGAGGAAGAGGTGATTGGCGATAATCTTCCTCTTGACCCCGATGAGACGCCCTCTGCAGAGGGGCAGCCTCCTGCCGATGAATCGCCCGATGTGGAAGAACCGTAATCTTTGAAACTCTATTGCATATGTCGAATAATACCCCTAAGATACTTTGGGCCGATGACGAAATCGACCTGCTGAAGCCTCATATCCTTTTCCTGAAAGCGAAGGGGTATGACGTGGATACCGTCTCCAACGGGCGCGACGCGCTCGATGCGCTGCAGTCGGCGCAATATTCACTCATCCTGCTCGATGAGAATATGCCGGGGCTATCCGGGCTCGAGACGCTGGCGCGTATCAATCAGCTCCACCCCGACATTCCCGTAATCATGATTACAAAAAGTGAGGAGGAGAATATCATGAATCAGGCTATCGGCAATCAGATTGCCGATTATCTGATCAAGCCTGTCAATCCTAATCAGATTCTGCTTTCGCTCAAGAAGAATCTGCACTCTACGGAGCTGGTGGCACGTCAGGCCTCAAGTTCGTATCAGCAGGAATTTCAGCAGATTTCTGCCATGATTAATTCGGCTGCATCGGTGAATGAGTGGATCGAGGTCTACAGGCTGCTCGTCTACTGGGAACTCAAACTGGCCGACAGCGACTCCCAGATGGATGAGATGCTGCTGCTGCAGAAACGTGATGCCAATGCGAATTTCTGTAAGTTTATCAAGCGTAATTATGAAGATTGGGTCACTTCGGATGAGCATCCGATGATGAGCCACGAGGTGTTCCGCCGCACGGTATTCCCGTTGCTCGACCGGGGGGAGAAAGTTTGCTTCGTGCTGATTGACAATTTCCGGCTCGACCAATGGCGCATCGTGCAGCCGCTGCTGTCGGAGTTTTTCAATATGGAGGAGAATCTCTACACCACGATTCTACCCACATCGACCCAGTATGCACGCAATGCCATCTTCGCCGGGCTTATGCCGCTGCAGATTGCCACAATGTATCCGAAGTATTGGGTGGATGAGGATGAGGACGAGGGGCTGAATATCCATGAGAGCCAGTTGATTCAGACGCAGCTTGACCGGTTCCGCCGCAAAGACCGTTTCGCCTATACGAAAATCAATGACTCGCAGGGTGGCGAGAAGTTCATACGTCAGCTTTCGAAAATGGCCGACATACCGCTGCAGGTGCTGGTGCTCAATTTCATCGATATGCTATCACATGCCCGTACGGAGTCGAAGATGATCCGCGAACTGGCCAATTCCGATGCGGCCTATCGCTCGCTCACTGAGTCGTGGTTTCGTCATTCATCGGCTGTCGACCTGTTCCGACGCCTTGCCGAAATGGGATATAAGGTGATTCTCACCACCGACCACGGCACTATCCGTGTCGACAATCCGATCAAAGTGGTGGGCGACCGCAATACGAATACCAATCTGCGTTATAAAGTGGGGAAAAATCTGAATTATAATGCCCGACAGGTGTATGAAATGAAGGATCCGAAGCGCTTCGGGTTGCCGGCTCCAAATCTGTCGAGCACGTTTATCTATGCTCTTAATGAGGATTTCTTCTCATATCCGAATAATTACAATTATTACGTGCAGTATTATACCGGCACATTCCAGCACGGAGGTATCTCGCTGCAGGAGATGCTTGTCCCTCTGGTGACGCTGACTCCGAAGTGACGGTGTCTTGCAGGCTGTGATTGTGTTTCGTCCGGATGACGCTTTTATCCGGCTATCGCCCACTTCTTTTCTAATACCCCACCACACTGATGCGCAGGATTCTTTACATATTCCCTTTGTTGATTGCGGCTGTGGCCTCTGCGGCATTCAGTCCGCATGGCGATGGCGTTACCCCGCGACGGGATGTTGAGACGGCCGATGATTCGGGTTCGCCGGAGATTATGTTCCGGCTGTCGGCACGCTATGAGCGGGGGGAAGACTCTATTCCGGCTGATTCAGCGCGCGCCATGCAGTTGCTGTACGGCGCGGCGGAGAAGGGGTATCTTCCGGCCTGCAGCTATCTGGGCTACCGGCTTCTGCGGCTCGGACACAATAAAGAGGGTCTGGAATGGATCGAACGCGCCGCAGTGGCCGGTGATGCCAAGGCTCAGAGCAATCTGGGATTTCTGCTGACTGAGGGCAAGATCGTGAGACGCGACTATGAAAAGGCCGCCTTCTGGCTTCGCAAGGGGGCGGAGAGCGGTTCGGCCACGGCCGCCTCGATGCTGGGCGACCTTTACCGCGACGGCTCCGGAGTGCCGCGTGATTCGGCTGCAGCCGAAGAGTGCTATATGGCAGCTGTGGATGCCGGGCTGGCCGACGCGGCCTATAAACTTGAGGATATGATGTCAGCTAAGTGGGCTTCTCTCCCCTGTGACAGTCAGCTCGCTCTTGCGCTATATTTTTATTCCGGACGGGCTCCGGGGGTGGCGATACCGATTCTGGAACGACTGGCGGCTGACGGCGATGATGTCAGCGCCCGTGCGGCGGCTCTGCTTGGCGACGCGTATACACGTACACTCGGCGTGCGCTACGACCATGAGCTTTCTCTGATGTATTACTGGAAGAGTGCCGAGCTGGGATATGCACCGGCCCAGTTTGTGGTGGGAGAGTTGCTCGAAATTTTCCCAGACGCCCTCGACTCTCTGACTCTCAATCCCCCTTCGGCCGATGAGCTGATGCGGCGCGCCGCCGACGGTGGCATAAATTCCGCCAAGGAAGCCACTGAGGCCTTGTTCTCTCCTGTCGGCACTACTGCACCCGACAGTGATACGTCTGCTGTATCCCATTAATGCAGCTCCATTCAATCCAGACATTGCATTAAGGAAGTGTATAAATTCAACCGACCGATAAGTATGAAATTCGCTATCATTTCTCCCGCTACAGAGGTGAAGCCTCTCTATATTGACGGCGCTGTGGCCGAACTGCGCCGTTGCGGCCATGAGGCTGTGGTATATCCTCATGCGAAGGGTCCGCGCCACGGCACATTCGCCGCTTCCGATACCGACCGCCTGTCAGATCTGAAGCAGGCACTGACCGACCCGTCGGTTGATGTGATTTTGTGCGCACGAGGCGGATATGGGTGCGTGCATCTCCTTTCGGAGGAGCTGGAGCAGCTCGTAAGATGCAATCCTAAGTGGCTTGCGGGATTCAGTGATATCTCCGCGCTCCATGCCCTTTGGCTCAATGCAGGCGCACCGTCGCTTCATGCCTCAATGGCCAAACAGCTGGCTCTACGCTCGCCGGAGTCGCAGACGGCAGAGGTGCTGGCTTTCCTTGAGCCTGAACTCGGTCCGGGGGCCGACCGTGAGGGGCTGACGCGCTCGGCCGATGCGACGTTACGGATTCTGGAAGGGGCGGCCGAGATTTCTTATTCCTTTACGCCGGCTGATATATTGAATGTACCGGATTCCCACGCTGTGACCCAAGGAGCAATCATGGGGGGCAATCTGGCCGTACTCAACGGCCTGGCAGCGACTCCATGGGATATTCTGACTCCCGGACGTATGCGCGGCAGTATTCTTTTTCTTGAGGATGTAGGCGAAAAGATTTATCAGGTGGAGAGGATGCTGACGCGTCTCAATCTGGCGGGAGTGTTCCGCGAGGTGGCAGCGGTGGTGTTCGGCACGTTTACCGACTATTCTCCTGACCGCAATTACCCGTCGATGGAGGCAATGATAGCCGACCGTTTCACACGCTGGGGCATAAGCTGCCCTGTCGTGACGGGAGTTCCTATAGGACATCAGTCGCACAATCTTCCGATTCCTGAAGGTTGGAACGCCCGCCTCGACATAACTCACCCCTCTGCCACACTTACCCTCACACCCTCTGCCTGACACATATTGAATTGCGAAGCAAGTGCTTTAATTTATAAATAAGTCGTAAGTAAGTGTTCAAATTTAACCGATAGCAAATAAAATGGAATCTTTTAGGCAATTGATTGAAAAAGAATAGAAACGATTTATGGATAATTTGCGGTCGTTAACTTTATTTACTTGCCTTGTTTTTCTTCTTTCGGTGGTCGGTATGATGATATCGACAGGGGCTGGTGAAAAGAGAAACTGATATGGGCATTTCTCTTTTGCACCGCATATCTATATTGGTTTGGTTCGGTTTATATATCTATATATAGAACCAAACTTATTTTTGACCAACCTATTGACTTGCAACGCAATTACTCTATATCAGTTAATTTTGCAAACAAAGAATAGAGTTATAAAACATAGCGGATTAAAGGTTTCGTTCTACCTTAAAAAGAGCGAGATGTCGGATGACGGTCTGTGTCCGGTGATGGGGCGTATAAACGTAGGCAGATACTCGGAGGCAGCTTTCAGCGCGAAACTCTCGGCATCACCTAAGGCATTTCAGAACGTTCATAGAGAACTTCGCTAAGCGTGTCGGTGTGAACCGGGTTCATGGCACACTGAAATCATACAATTACACCTACAAATGCCTGGCAACATTTCTGGGAACGGAGTATAAGTTGTCGGACATTCCGTTTACGGCTATCGACCGTTCCTTCATAGACAAGTATGACATCTACCTGCGTACACAGCGCCGATTAGCCACCTCCACCGTGAACTTTCATACCACACGGCTGAAGATGATAGTGTCGGAGGCAGCTGCGTCTGTCTTTGCTATTATGCTATTATTAAAGTTTTTGAGTTGTAAAGCCTCTAATGTCGAGAAATTTAGCTAACTTCGCAGTATTATGGGTAATTATACGCCAACCTCGCCAAAGAGCATTAAAAACGGACT
>ERZ778515.528-NODE-528-length-33146-cov-5.260705_pt1 | contig 33146 bp, 24 predicted proteins | sample MGYA00510343_ERZ778515 | MGnify/ENA primary metagenome ERZ778515 (study PRJEB29527, sample SAMN07138965) | mouse gut metagenome | material: feces | host: mouse | place: China:Nanjing | collected 2016-01-25 ...
TTTTGTTGTCAAGGTCCTTCCTCCTGCCTCTCGGCTGAAGGTTTGCTGCTCTTTTGACACAGCTTATTTAAGATAACACATTGCATAAGCTTTGTCAACCACTTTTTACTATGAAATTCAAATTGAATTTGCTATCGTTTTAGGGTTGTCTTTGTCAGCAACGAAATTGAGTATAGCACCCGCCTTTGCACTTGTCAATACCCATTTTCGATATTTTTTTACATTACTGCAATAATGCCTTTGCGCTTCCCTCCGCCGTGTTTACCGTAAGCTCCAGCTTTTCAATAGAGTCCAGCGTATTGTCGATTTCCGCAAGCAATACCAGAGAAATCTCTTCACCTGCCTGCAGGCTCCCTACGTAAGTGCTCAGGTCATCCAAGAGCATTGTCGAAATGACATGGGTTCTCTCCGTATCGTTTATTTGAACCATGCATCTGGGCGCTGCCGCAAATACATCCAGACTCTTTTCTTCGCCTGTCGTATTTTGCACCGTAAACATAAGTACCAACAGCTTTTTCCCCGTAGAAGCATCCAATGCAAAATAAGGGTCCGGATCTTCGCCTGCCGGATAAGAATCCAGTATCTGACTGCCAGTATAAATTAAAGCCACGCCCTCCGGCACAAGCAGACTGTCGATAGAGGTATATACCGTCTCTTCCGAGCTGTTATCTACCACAGGCGTGTCCGCTACCTCATCCATACCGCCCGCTTCAGGCTCCTCTGGCAGCTCCGATTCCGGTTCTTTTTCTTCGTACAAGGATAAATCCACCAACCTGCTGCTGTAATCTCTTGTATGCCGCATAACCAGTGCAGCCGCATATTCTGCAACTGCATCCTGCTGTGCCTCTGTCATTGGCGGCAGTGTTGCTCCACAACCTGTAAATACTATCAGACATAATATTATGATGCCATATATTTTTTGTCTCTTCATCTTGCCTCTCGTCTCCTACTATACTGAAATCAACTACCTATTAGCTTACACTATTTTCTTTTCCAATGCAAGATATATGCCCGATATTGCAAGCGCTATCAATCCTGCTATCAGAAAAAGTATAATTTTTTCTGCCGTCTTAGCACCGACAAAATCGAAGAACACTACCTTTGCACAGGCGGCCAATGCCAAAATTAATCCTGTTATCCGCAGTTTTTTTTGCCTGACGGCAAATCCTGACGCCACCGCCCCAATAGCAACTATCATAAAAAGAAGACTTTTCAAGATCGGAAGCGGAATATTCCAAATCAATACCATATAACATAAAAACAAGACAAATATAATATTCTTTATTTTAAAATCCATTCCAAATTTTTCCCTGAATGCCAAAACCATAAAAGATATCCCCAGCACAAGCAGAATGCCATATGAAATAGGATTTTTTATAAATGCCGCCATCAGATACACACACGCTATCAGAGCCAGATTGACATAGTTAAAAATTTTAATATATTTTCCTCTGAAAAATTCCACACTGTTAAAAGAAATGACGCCGGCAAACAAAAGGCACATCAGGACAGCCGGTGTAAGTGCATTCCTGAACAGTATCAGTATAAATGCCCCAAATACGCATATTATCATTTCTTCATACAGGGCTTTCCATTCATACAATGCTGCCAGCGACAGCAGAAAAGCGCCCAGAATGCAAAGCCCGCAAAGAAAGCTTCCTGCCATATCTGCCTCTTTTTCGGGATATAAAGCCGAGACATAACACAGCGTTTCATAATTTATAAACGCCATAACTGCCTGCATTGCTGCAAAAATCGTGATGCACAATTCACTCACCCTGAGAATTTTTTGACGTGACAGCAGCTTTGATGTGGCAAATATCGCAAGCGTCACCCCCAGCCCCCACCACCGCATACTTTTTTCATGCTGAAAAATTCCAAACCATCCGTCACCGGCAGCCCTCAGATTATAAGCAAGTAACATAGTCGGGCAAAGCAACCAGTATTGTATCCATTTTAAAGAACTCTTTTTAAATAGAAGAAACAACACGGCGCATACTGCCAAAAGTATACCAGAAGCCACATGAAAGTGCAGTGCCAATCCATCCCGCACGACAATTAGCGAGAGAATTACAAAATGCAAAAGCAGCAAACTTGCAGTCACCGTATAAATCGCCACATTTCCAGCCTTACCTTTGTGCTTTCCGCCATCAAAATAAGGCTTTTCAAGCTGATAAAAAAGAATTCCCTGCACAAAAACAATGGCAGCCAGAAAAAACAGCAAATAAGAAAACCGCTCCAAATGCCGACAACACAGATTGATAAAAGCCACGGAAAACACCGCATTGGCTATCAGGTGAAACCGATTCATCATAACAAGGCTTTTCTTTACCGGCAAAAAAACAGTTATCAAATTGACGAGTAATATCACAAGCGCGATAACCGCAAAATGTATTGCCTGTGCATTTCCCTGCCCTTTCAAGAGAACGGCGCTGATTGGAAAAATACAGACATAGCAACCTGTAAGACCGAGTATCTTGAAAATTCCCAAATTTCTTTTTCTGCCAAGCAGCATTGCTAACACAGAAATAAAAACCAAAACGCCTACTGCTATCCAGACATTAAAATTTTGAAAGTAGAAATAATTCATCATTGTGAACAAGTAAAGGCTGCAAATACCCAATCCCGTGAGGCCGTCTGCAAATTTGGGCTTCTTCCTCTCCAGATAAAGCTCCGAAAAAAGCAACCCTGCAGCAGCTATCACATACAGGCATATCCCCTTGAGCATACCATTCATATAATGAATACTGAGCAGCACAAACGCCGTCAGTACAAACAAAATTCCCACTACGCTCAAAACACCTGCGCCCACCGCAAACTCCATATTTTTTCTTTGCCCTTTCGTTGACGGCTGTTGCGGCTGCGGTACGTACTGTGGCGGCACATACTGCTGCTGCGGTACATATTGCATGGACTGTTGTATGTTTTGCGGCGGCACATACTGCATAGGCTGTTGTATATACTGCTGCGTGGAATGTTGTATGTACTGTTGCGCCGGCACATGCTGCGTGAACTGTTGTATGTTTTGCATGTTTTGCGCCGGCACATATTGTAACGGCTGCTGTACGTTCTGCGGCTGTAACATACCCATGCGCTGTTGGTAAAGCAGGTAGGTACGATTCAGTTCAAAAGCTGCGTATGCCTCCGTTATCCGTCCCTGCCGAAGCTGTAACAACAGCATTTCCAGATATTTTGTATAATTCTCATCCCGAGAGCCGGCACACAATGCTTCAATATTGCGCGCCAGCTGCGTTCTTTTGTTATCCATTTACCTCTCCTGTCCTTCCGCTTTCCTGTTCCACAATATATGCCTGATATCTTGCCATATCTGCTTTGGGACAATCTGTCATCAGATATACGCCGTTTTCCTCATAACTTTGCGCAATTACTTCCGTATTCTCGCACAAGTAGGAAACAATCTGACCTTTGTCATAAGGAATCAAGAAAGCGGTTTTTTGGTTTTCCGCATACAGGCTGCGCACAATCATTTCAAAAAGCGCTTCCATGCCCTCACCGCCTTTGGCAGACATGTAAATCCGGTTTTCTTTTACCTGCGGCAGATTTTCCATGCACAAGTCTGCCTTGTTATACACATAAATAACCGGAATATCTCCCGCCCCCAGTTCCTTTAACGTCTCCTTTGTCACTTCTATATGCGTTTTATGATTTTCATCTGCATAGTCAACCACATGCAGAAGTAAATCTGCATTTTTTACTTCCTCCAAGGTAGAGCGAAACGCTTTAATAAGTCCATGCGGCAGCTTATTGATGAACCCAACCGTATCTGCTAGAAAAAAAGGCTTCTTCCGCTCATTTTCAATTCTGCGGACTGCGGTTTCCAGAGTGGCAAACAGCATATCCTCTTCAAAAACACGTTTGTTCTCGTCTTTCACATACGCGTCTACCATAGCGTTTAACAGGGTTGACTTGCCAGCATTGGTGTAACCGACAAGCGCCACCTGAGGCACCTTAGAGCGCACTCTCTTTTTGCGCTGCGTCTCCCGCTCCCCGGATATCTCCTTGAGCTCCTGCTCCAACTCTGAAATTCTGTGCTCTATTTTTCTTCTGTCAAGCTCCAGCTTTTTTTCTCCTGCACCCTTACTACTCATGCTGCCGCTTGCGCCGCCCTGTCTGCTCAATGCGGCATGCATACCCACAAGCCGGGGCAAAAGATATTTCAATCTCGCCACTTCTACCTGCAGCTTTGCCTCCCGCGACTTTGCCCTGATTGCAAAAATATCCAATATCAGATTGGTTCTGTCCATCACAGGAAGCTTTAACGCCTCTTCCAGATTTTTTAGCTGCGACGGGCTCAGCGTATCCTCAAAAATCACCAGCTCTGCCTCACATTCCGCCGCAAAGGAGCGCACCTCCTCCACTTTTCCCGATCCAATGTATAATGCCTTATTGACTGTCTCAAGATTTTGCGTCATAATCCCTGTCACTTCCATATTACATGCTTCTGCCAAACTCCCAAGCTCTTGCATGGACTGTGCAAAATCATCTTCACTGCCGGTGTTGACCCCTACAAGCAACACCTTTTCTTTTTTATTTTCTTCCAAAATCAAATCCTCCCTCATGCTTTCCCTGTTATTCTTTTCCAACCATCTCAAGCGCAAACCAAAATGTAACGCCGTCCTCTTCATTTCTCACGCCGTATTCCTGATTCATGGATTCCATAATTGCTTTTACAATAGAAAGCCCGACGCCGCTCCCTCCATATTCTCTGGTTCTGGCCTTATCAACCTTATAAAACTTTTCCCACAAATGCGGCATACACTCCTCCGGTATCCTCTCTCCGGTATTAAACACCTCTACCCTGACGATATTACCCGACTGTTTCAGGTTCACTTCAATGACGCGCTCTCCTGCGCAGTGATTTACCGCATTGGAAAAATAATTGGCAAAAACCTCCTCCGTCTTAAACTCGTCTCCCCATACATAGAGAGGCGCCTCCTCCGTCATACGTACCTGTATATCATTCTGCTTAGTCAGAATTCCCGCCGACTGCATATAATTGCGAATCAACAGCACAATGTCAAACCGCTCCATACTCACCACGTCATATCCGAATTCCAGTTGATTCAGCGTCATCAACTCTTTCACCATATGATTCATCTTGGCAGCTTCGTCCATAATTACATCACAGTAAAAAGCCCTGCTCTCTGCATCATCGTTGATGCCCTCCTTCAAACCCTCTGCATACCCTTGTATCAGTGCAATCGGCGTTTTGAGCTCGTGGGACACATTGGACAAAAATTCCTTCCGCATTTCATCTGTACGATTTTTCTTTTCAATATCCTTTTGCAGCTCATTGTTTGCCGTTTTTAGTTCTTTTATGGTCTGATAAAGCGTCTTTGACAACACATTAATATTGTCTCCCAAAAGAGAAATTTCATTTTGGGCCCTGCCGGTATATTGGGCTTCAAAGTCAAGCCTTGTCATCCGCTGGGATATGTGTGCCAGTTCCAGAATCGGCTCTGTTATTTTTCTGGAAACAAACCAAATAACAATACTGCTCACAGCAATCCCCGCAAGACCGACATAAAGCAAAAAGCGGTTCGCGATTGCCGCGCTCTCCCTGATATTTTCAAGAGGCGTCCGCATATAAATTACCTGTCCGCCGCACAGCCAGCCGACCATTTCCATGTATTCTGTACGCGTTTTGGAATCTGTCATCCGCTGTATGGTATAATATTCGCTCTGTCTTAAAATCTGAGGATTCTGAACGGGCACATACAGCCTGTCCCACAAAAGCCCCTGCAGCATCTCCACATCATTTCCGAAAGTTCCGATAATAACCCCGCTGACATCCTGAATAACGCCCATAATATTGTATCTGCCCGAAATTTTTTCAAGCGCTATCTGAAAATCTTCCGACGTCAGTTCCGCATTGGCAGCCGCATCATTTAAAACGTTATATGTGTCCATTATGTCCTTTTCCCTGTTTTCCTCATAATAACGGGGCAGAAAGGTGTGGTTGATAACCCAGCAGATAAACAGAGTGGCAGCCATCAGCGCCGTAAAAGTTGCAGCAAACTGCCTTTTTATGGAATGCTTCATAGATATGCCTTTCAATCACTTCTTCCAGTTTATAGCCCAATGCCCATGGGGCATGGGCCTGCCATTACCTGTCTTCTTCCAATTTATAGCCCATGCCCCAGATAGTTTTTATCATTTCACCTTTTTCTCCCATCTTGCTGCGGAGCTTTTTGACATGGGTGTCTATCGTCCTTGCATCACCAAAATAATCATAATTCCATACATGATTGAGAATCTTTTCCCGTGACAAAGCAATGCCCTTATTTTCCATAAAATAAGTGAGCAGCTCAAACTCTTTATAGCTCAACTCAATATCTCTGCCGTCAATTTTTACCATATGCGCATCTTTATTGACTTCAACCCCCCCCACCTTCATGATTTTGTCATGTGGATCCTGACTGGTTCTTCTCAAAATCGCCTCGATGCGCGCCACAAGAATTTTGGGGCTGAAGGGTTTGCTGATATACTCATCTACGCCAAGCTCAAATCCCTGAAGCTCATCTCTCTCATCTCCTTTTGCCGTCAACATAATAATTGGCACTTTGGAATATTCTCTGATTTCCCTGCATACCTGAAAACCATCCATTTTAGGCATCATAACATCTAATACAATCAGCGCAATATCCTTCTGCGCTAAAAATATATCCACCGCCTGTATTCCGTCCTCTGCTTCTATCACATCATAATTGCTTTTTAACAGGAAATCCTTTACCAGCTTGCGCATCCTGCTTTCGTCATCCACTACCAGTACTTTCCGCTTGTCCATAGCCGCCCATCCTTTCTGTGGCTGCAAAACTGCACCGTTTTATTTACAGTACCACAAAAATATGTACAATTTGTGAAACGGCTACTGATTTCCAATATTTAGTTCTCTTTCTTTCTCTCTGACTACCTGCTCCCTCTCGCGCAGCTCCTGTTCCCATGCCGCATAACGGTTTACCAAATTTTTCTCGTAATTTAAAATATTCGGATTATCACTTTTTAAAGTAATCATAAACATGCTGACAACCGCCAATGCCAAAATCAGGTTCGCTATAAGAGAAATCACCTGCCAATGCGGCTTTTTCTCCTCCTTCCCTTTGACATGCTGTCTTGCGGGTGTATAACTTTGGCGCATCCGCAGGTTATAGGTAGTAAACAGCACCACAGGCGGCACCTCCTCTTCTTTTAGTTGGCCGCTCTGCAAAAGCTGCTCCCGCATTGCTTTTAAAAAATCATGTCCTACCGGCGTCTTAAATATGCGTTCTGCAAGCGCTTTTTTATAGATGCGCAGCACACCTTCCGTAGAACTGTAATTGATATGCTGTTTTAAATACTCTATTTTCTTCTTTTCCTGTCTCGCCAGCTCTGCGTCCTCTTCATTCATAAAGAGATAGCCTTCCACCATTCTTTCTGTCTGCTCGTAATCCATATCTTTCTCTCATTCCGCCGCACAAACGACACGGCAATCGACAATTTCCAGTAATATTTTGTAAAAAGTATATCACCGTTTTGGCATTCTATCAACATTTTACAATGCATATGGTATCTATTCGCTCTTTTATTACTTTAATCGCCGCCGGCTTTGAAATTATATATCGGCTTTATCACTTGAACAACATCGACTGTGTCACCAATATAATTTACGATATCATCCATGCCCTTATATGCCATTGGGCACTCATCCAAGGTGTCTTTATTGACTGATGTTGTATAAATACCATCCATCTGACGCTTAAATTCTGACACAGTAAAGGATTCCTTCGCCACAGAACGGCTCATCAATCGTCCTGCGCCATGCGGCGCTGACTGATTCCAATCATCATTTCCCTTTCCCATACAAATCAATGAACCGTCTCGCATATTAATGGGAATAAGCAGCTTTTCCCCTTCTCTGGCGGATACGGCTCCCTTTCTTAAAATCATAGCTTTTGTATCAATATAATTATGAATGGTTGTAAATTGCTCTGTCACATGTATTTTCATTCCCTTTATGATTTCATCCATCATTGCCTGCCTGTTTCGTGCGGCATATCTTTGAACAATCTTCATGTCATGAATATATTGCTCAAATAATTCTCCTGATATATATGCCAGCTGTCTGGGTATATTAGTTCTCTTTGTATTTTTCAATGCAGCGATGCTTTTCTGAATCTCTCCTTCCCTGCTCTGCGCTTTTAAATCCGCAATTAAGTTCTCAATGTCCTTCTTTGCAGAGCCGTTCAATGACCTATATCCTTCTTCCTGATAGTAATTCGCCACCTCTAATCCCAAATGCCTGCTGCCAGAATGAATCACAATAAAGATATTTCCTTCCGTATCTTTATTTGCCTCGATAAAGTGATTTCCGCCTCCTAAGGTTCCCATACTTTTCTCTGCCCTTCTCGGGTCTATATATTTATAGCAAAATAAATCTTCCAAATTGATTTCGTCAAAATATCTATGTGTTTTCTCCCGCACACGAAATCCAGATGGAATTTTCTCGTAAATCATCTTATCCAACTTTTGCAATTCTATATTGGATTCTTTGATTTTAATGGTTTCCATTCCGCATCCAATATCTACTCCTACTAAATTGGGAACAATCTTGTCCGCAATCGTCATTGTAGTTCCTACTGTGCAACCAGCTCCTGCATGAATATCGGGCATCAATCTTATCTTACTCCCAGATACAAATTCCTGATTTAATAAAAGAAGCACCTGTGAAATAGATGCTTCGTCTACAACGTCGGTAAATATCTTTGCTTCGTTATATTTGCCTCTTAGTTCTATCATAAATCCTCCGTTCAAATGATTGTCTTATTTTCTTTCATTCCCTGTTTCACAATTTCTTCTCCATTGAAATGTCCGTGCAACATAGTAGAAATATTTTAATGCCCTTAACTCCATATTCTTTATCTGCTCAATTCCGCATAATGAAACAGCAATTCCCTATACTATCTCCCCCATCACAATTTTTGTCTTGCATAAAGAAAAGGAATGCCGAAAACACTATATTTTCAAGCATTCCTTGCATGGACTAGACGGGAGTCGAACCCGTGTCCAAAAGCCCATTCCCTGTCCTTCTACTATCATAGTCGGTTGTTTTTTGCCGGACCTAATCCGGCGCGTTCCCTCCCATAGCCGATAGCCGACACCCTGCTATGCTTGGTAGCTTCATCATACGTCCATACGGGCAAAGCTTACCGTATGCCGTTTCCCCCATAGTCGATGCCCGTATTCCGAAGTGGGGGTGCTTCGGAGCGGACAGCCGTTAAAAAACGGCATTGCTCACAGCTTAGGCTGCGAGAGCTAAATTATCTTCAGCGTTTATATTTAATTTGCGATTTGACGCATCGCCTGCGGATAGCTTCTCCAGCTGCAAGACCCCTGTCGAAACCTTGACTAGCCCTTATTCTTTATCATGACCGGTTTTGAAACCCATCACTATATTACTATTGTAACCAAACAAACGTCAAACGTCAATCAGAGATTTCTGATTTTAAATTCTTTTTCCGCCTCCCTGCGCTGGTCCTTTTTGGCAATATCCTGCCGCTTGTCATAAAGCTTTTTGCCCCTTGCAAGTCCTATCTCCACTTTTGCCCTGCCGTCCTTAAAATAAACCTGCAAGGGCACAAGGGTAAAGCCCTTTTCCGCAAGCTGCCCCGTCAGCTTCCGAATCTGCGCCTTGTGCATCAGAAGCTTTTTGGGTCTCAGCGGGTCCCTGTTAAAGATATTTCCTTTTTCATAGGGACTGATATGCATCCCATACACCCACACCTCGTTGTTTTCGATTCTGACAAAGGATTCTTTGATACTGCACTTGCCCATACGCATGGACTTGACTTCCGTACCATGCAGCACCAGCCCAGCCTCATATTTTTCATCTATAAAATAATCATGATACGCTTTCTTGTTGTTCGCCACCAGCTTCAGCGCTTCCCTGTTCATTGTTTTCTTCCTCCACCAACTCAAAATCAACTGCTCTTAACTGCATTTCCACTTCCGCAACCCTGACTCTCACCGGCTCGCCCAGCCTATAAGTGCGTCCGGTCCGCTCGCCCGTCATCTCTACGGTGCTCTCATTATAATAAAAATAGTCGCCGGACATTCTGGATACATGCACCATGCCCTCCACCGTATTCGACAGCTCTACATACATGCCCCACGCGGTAATCCCCGAAATCACACCGTCAAACTCCTGTCCAATCCGTTCCTTCATATACTCCGCTTTTTTAAGCTTGTCGGTTTCCCGCTCCGCCTCCTGCGCGCGCCGCTCTGTGTCGGAGGACTGTTTTGCCACGTCGTCCAGTATCTCCCGATAATGCGCCATCCGCTCCACTGTCAGCCTCCCCCTGAGCTGTTCCTTCATAATACGGTGTATCTGCAGGTCAGGATAACGGCGGATGGGAGAAGTAAAATGACAATAAAACTGACATGCAAGCCCAAAATGTCCGCTGCTCTCCGTGCTGTAATGCGCCTGCTTCATGCTGCGCAGCGTCAGCCTGCTCACCAGCGCTTCCTCCGGTGTACCTGCAATTTTGCGAAGCAGCTTTTGTATCTCTCCCGGGTGTATTTCCTCATCAGAGACCTTTTTCCCTTTTCTTCCTACAGCTTTCATATAATAACCAAGATTGTTAATAAAAATATTCAGCTTTTGTATCTTTTCCGCATCCGGCTTGTCATGCACACGATATACAAAGGGCGCTTCCAGCCAGCAAAAGTGCTGTGCCACGGTTTCGTTTGCCGCAAGCATAAAATCTTCGATAAGCATGTTCGCCGTATTTCTCTCATAAGGCTTTATCTCCGTCGGATGCCCCTGCGCATCCAATATAATTTTGCTCTCCGGAAAATCAAAATCAATGGCGCCCCGTTTCATCCTTCTGGCACGCAGCAGCTTTGACAGCTCCGCCATCTGCTCGAACATGGGGACAAAATCGGCGTAAACAGCCCTTTCTGCCTCCTCTTTGTCTTCCAGTATTTTTTTGACCGCAGTATAAGTCATGCGGCGGCTCACCTTTATCACGCTCTCCGCCAGTTCATAGTTTACGATTTTGCCGGTTGTATCTATCTGCATCAGACAGCTTAAGGCAAGCCTTTCCTCCCCGGCGTTCAGAGAGCAGATGCCGTTAGAAAGCGTGTGCGGCAGCATGGGAATCACCCTGTCCGTCAGGTAGACGCTGGTTCCCCTCTTTTTCGCCTCCCTGTCAAGGGCAGAATTTTCCTGTACATAATTGCTTACATCCGCAATGTGCACGCCCAGATGATACAGCCCTGCCGCATCGTCATAAGCAACACTCACCGCATCGTCCAAATCCTTAGCGTCTTCTCCGTCTATGGTAACGCAGACAAGCGCCCGCAAATCCTTTCTGCCCGCCATATCAGCTTCGCTGACAGGCTTTGCCACACGTTCCGCCTGATTCATCAGCTTCTCCGAAAATTCACAGGGTAGTTCATAGCCCTTTACAATAGACATAATATCGACGCCCGGGTCACCCGCATGCCCGAGGATTTCTACCACCTTGCCCTCAGGACTCTTATTTGCCCTGCCATACTCGGTAATTTCTACCACTACCTTATGCCCCGTAACGGCTCCTTTAGAACGCTCGTCCGGCACAAAAATATCCGCCGCCAGCTTTGTATTATCCGGTCTGACAAATCCAAATTTTGATACCTTTTCATAAGTTCCCACCACCATGTGCAGTCCATGTGCCACAATGCGGGTTATCCTTGCTTCCCTGCGGTTTCCCCTGCTCTCGGGCAGCAATTCCACTTCAACGGTATCTTTGTGAAAAGCACCGTTTACCATGTCCTTTGGAATAAATAAGTCCTCATCGCTGCCCTCTATTTCCACAAAACCAAAGCCCTTAGCGTTGCTGATAAAAGTACCGGTAACCGGCTCCTTCTTTTTGCCGCTTCCCTTCACATATTTTCCCTTTGCCGTTCTGTCAATCAGGCCCTCTATGAGCAGCTCTTGCAAAATCCGCCGAAATTCCTGTCTGTCGCATTCCTGCACCTGCAAAAGCATGGCGAGCTCTTTCTCCTTCATCGGAACATACAACTCGTCTCCCATCAGGCTGCATATTATCTTTTTTCTTTTTTCATCTGCTTTGTTTATCATTCTTCCTCATTTCCGACCATGCATAACGCATGAAGCAAAAAGAGCACTCTTTTGAAAGAGTGCTCCCATCTTAAACCCATTAGAATACGTTAAGATTTAGTATGACCGCAAGCAGGATAAAGGATACCGCAAGTATCTTGGTAATCTTAACCAACTGCCCTTCCATGGAACGTCCTTTGTTCTTGCCCCAGTAGGTTTCTGCCGCGCCGCTGATAGCTCCCAGCCCCGCTGACTTTCCCTCCTGCATCAATACCAGCACTACAAGCGCTATGCATACAATAATAAAAAGTATTGTTAAAATAATTTTTAGTGCTCCCATAACTTTCCTTTCCAGCTACGGCCAAATCTGCCATCATTACCTCTACCGCTTCATCAGTATACTACATATTTCACTAAATCACATGAAATACATTGTAGCATAACACAAAAATATTTTCAACCTTTTTTATCGGTTTTTCCATGTTTTTAAGGAAAACAACACCAGAAGAGGCAGCAGCTCCAGCCTGCCCGCCAGCATATCAAACATCAGCACGCATTTTGAAAAAGGGGAAAATGCCGCAAAGCTTCCCGCAGGCCCCACCATATCGAAGCCGGGACCAATATTGTTAAACATTGCCATAACTGCCGAAGCATTGGTTTCAAAACTGAAATTATCAACGCTGACAAGCAGAACTGACAGAAAATAAATGACAACGTAAATTGCCAGATACACTCTGATGGAATGTACCACATTGCCGGAAACCACCCTGCCGTCCATATGCATTTTCTTTATACTTCTTGGATGCACCGCCGCTGATATCTCATTTTTAATGCTTTTCATCAGCACCACAAGACGCGATACTTTCAGACCGCCGCCTGTACTGCCTGCGCAGGCGCCCACTATCATCAAAAGGAATAACAGCATCTTGGAAAAGGAAGGCCACAGGTTAAAATCGCTGGTGGTAAAGCCCGTGGTAGTCATCACGGAAACCACCTGAAAGCCTGCCTGAAAAAACGATTCTCCCATACTGGAAAAACTGTCTTTGATATTGATGCCGATAAGCAGGGTCGATACTGCCGCAATCCCCAGATAGACCCGCAGCTCTTCACTGTGCAGTACTTCCTTCGGTTTTTTGATTAAAAACAAATAGTAAATATTAAAGCTAATGCCGCAAAGCAGCATAAATATCAAAATAACCGACTGTGCCGCCCTGCTATAGGACGCCGCGCTGCTGTTGAGCAGTCCAAAACCGCCTGTTCCTACGGTAGAAAAAGTCAAAGTAGCCGAATCATAAAGCGGCAGTCCCGTCACCATAAGAAGTATTATCTCAAGCAGCGTAATGGCAATGTATATCTGGTACAGTATTCTGGCAGTATTCTTTACCTTTGGCACCAGCTTGCCCACGATAGGCCCCGGGCTTTCCGCACGCATCAGATGCATATTATAGCTTCCCGATAACGGCAGCACTGCCAAAATCAGCACCAGCACGCCCATACCGCCTATCCAGTGAGTAAAAAGCCGCCAGAACTGTGTACACCTTGCAAGCCCCTCCACATCGGTAAGAATTGTACCGCCCGTGGTAGTCAGGCCGGAAACCGTCTCAAAAACCGCATCGACATAAAAAGGGATTTCCCTTGTAAGCACAAAAGGCACCGCGCCCACAAGACTTAACAGCAGCCATGCCAACGAAACCGTAACGAAACCTTCCCGCGCATAAAACACCTTGCTTTTCGGCTTAAAACACTTGCCGACAAAACCCGCAAGAAGACTGAGCGCCGCTACGAAAAGATATGCAAAACGCTGTGGTTCCTGACAAAGCACACCAACCAAATACGGAAGCAGCATAAACAAACCTGCAAATTCCAACACCCTGCATAAAATATAACGAATAATTGAATGATTCATAACCCTCGCCCTACTCCAAAATATCCCTGATGTCGTGAAAACCGGTTGTAGTTGTCACGATAACCACCGTATCTCCAACGCATATAACGCTCTGCCCGCCCGGCGTGGAAATGCTTCCCTTGTGATTGATACTGCATACCAGTATATTTTTTTTCAGCTTTAACTCCTGCAGCGGAATCCCCACCAAAGGACAGTCCTCCCTGATGATAAACTCCAACGCCTCAACACGATTGTCATTCAGTTTGTATAGAGATTCAATGTTACTGCCCATGGAATTTTGCATGGCGCGCACAAATTTCACAATATTTTCTGCCGTAATATTTTTGGGATACACAATACTGCCCAAATTCAAATTTTCAATGATTTCATCATAAGCAATCCTGTGTATCCTCGTGATAACCTTTGCTTTGGAAATGCTTTTTGCGTACAGCGAAAGCATAATATTCTCTTCATCAAAGTCCATCATGGAAACAACGGATTCTGCCTTTGCAAGCCCTTCCTCCAAAAGCAAATCCCTCTCCGTACCGTCTCCGCAGATAACCATGGCATTCGGCACCAATTCGCAAAGCTCCTCACACCGCGCACGGGACTTGTCCACTATCTTGACCTTAACGCCCATATCCAGCAAAAGTGTGGCAAGGTAATAGGAAGTACCGCCCCCGCCTATCACCATGGCATCCTTTGCGCGCATAGTCGGCACACCGATTTTTTTAAAAAATGCGGCAATTTTTGCGGAAGCTGCCACGATGGTAATGTCGTCTCCTGCTTTTAACGCAAAATTACCGTCGGGAATATGTACTTCCTCTCCCCGCTCCGCCACGCAAATCAGCACATCGCTTTTAAAGCGGCTGCTCACGTCCTTTAACTGCATGTCGCACAAAACCGAATCCTCCGGTATCCGGTATTTTACCAGTTCCACCCTTCCCTTTGCAAAAGTATCAATTTCCAACGCAGAAGGGAATTTTAAAAGCCTTGCAATTTCCATCGCCACAGCATACTGGGGATTGATAACCAGCGACAACCCCAGTTCTTCTTTGATAAAGGCTATCTCTTTATAGTAAACCGGATTGCTCACCCTGGCAATCGTATGGCAGCCTCCCGCCTTTCTCGCTATCAGACAGCATAACAGGTTCAGCTCATCCTGCCCCGTCACGGCAATCAGCAAATCCGCCTCTCCCACGCCTGCTTCAAGCTGCACACTGTACACGGCGCCGTTTCCTATGATGCCCATAATGTCATAGGTATTGGTTATCGCCTGTACCAGCTCCTCCTTTTCATCCACTACCGTAATGTTATGCCCTTCTCCGCTAAGCTGCTCGACAAGCGCCGTTCCCACATTTCCACAGCCTACAATCACAATTTTCATGGCTGCCTCCTGTTGCTTATATTAGAACCTGCCCTTTATATGGACAGTCCGCAAACTATACACATTATACTTGTATTGGAATGAATAATCAAGTGAAACGAGTGATTTCACGCAAAGAGAATAGGTGAATAACCATTGAAAAAAGAGGGCGCAGCCTAACCGCTTCACCCTCCTTTTACATATCACAACTGATACCACACATAGGTCAGCACAATGCTGACCGCCAGCAGTACAAATCCGATAATCAGAGTAGAACGCTCTGAAAACGGCTTTCTGTCCGCCGCTTTTTTCATTTTATAGTCATAATAGCTTTCTGCTTTGTCATGCACACGCCCGGGAATAAAGGCATGCAGCGCTTTCCCGAAAGCAAAGCCGAATATATCAAACCACCCCGTCGTCGATACCCATATCAGAGCGCCTATGCCCAAAAAGCAGAACGCCGTGATAGTAAAGCCGTCGCAGATGATTAACACCTTGTCCGCCAGCGTCTCGGCCTGAAAAAGCCCCCGCAGCAGCATAATCAGAAAAGAGAGCAAAACCGCGCTCAAAAGCTGTATTCCATACTTCTTATGCTTCATAGGCACTTTACTCCTGCACCTCTTTGCGGTACTTTTCAAATTCCGCCTTATTACAATGTACAAAATGCCCGGGCAGAACCTCCTGCAGAGAAGGTAAATCTGTACTGTAATCATGTTCTTTTAAAGGCACATAGGTAATCCTCTTCCGCTGCTTCTCATAGTCGGGGTCCGGCATGGGAATGGCAGAAAGCAGGGAACGGGTGTAAGGGTGCAGCGGATGCTTAAACAACTCGTCCGAAGTCGCCAGCTCTACCAGCTTGCCATAATACATAACCCCAATTCTGTCAGAAAAATATTTGACAACGGAAAGGTCGTGTGCCACAAACATAACCGTGAGTCCCATCTTATGACGCAAGTCGTCCAAGAGATTAATTACCTGCGCCTGAATGGATACGTCCAGCGCGCTGACCGGCTCGTCTGCAATAATCAGCTCCGGATTCATAATGACGGCACGTGCCACACCGATACGCTGTCTCTGTCCGCCGGAAAACTCGTGGGGATAACGCTCTGCATGTTCCCGCACCAGTCCCACCATTTCCAAAACCTCATATACCTTCTCGTTAATCTTTGCCTTATCCTTTTCACCGCGGATAACCAAACCTTCGGCAATAATCTGCCCCACCGTCATTCGAGGATCCAAAGATGCAATCGGGTCCTGAAAAATCATCTGGATTTCCGTCACCGTCTTGTGTTTTTTGTGGTCGCGGCGCGCTTCCTTCATCTGCCTTCGCTGCTCCGCAATATATGCGTCAAGCTCCGCCTTTTTCGCGTTCAATGCATCCGCAGAGCCGGATTTCTTCAATGCTTCCGCTTCTTCTTTGTACTTCTTCTTTGCTTCTTTGATATGATTCTTGTAGGAAAGGGTTCCTGCTGCAATTCGTTCTCCCTTAAAATAGATATCGCCGGAGGTAATGTCATACAGCTTAATAATGGAACGTCCTGTTGTTGTCTTGCCGCAGCCCGACTCGCCTACCAGTCCGAACACTTCACCCTTCTTGATTTCAAAGCTGACGTCGTCCACTGCCTTGTTGGTCTTAAAATACTGGCAGAGATGCTCTACACGCAGCAAAGTTTCTCCCTTATTCGGCATTGGACGCACCTCCCTTCGCTTTCATTCTGGCAATACGCTCGGTAATAATCTTAGGCGGTTCCACCTTCGGCGCATTGGGATGCAGAAGCCATGTGGCAGCCGCGTGGGTTTCGCTTATTTTAAACATAGGCGGCTGTGCCTCAAAATCAATCTTGAGCGCATATCTGTTACGGTCTGCAAAGGCATCGCCTACAGGCGGATAAATCATATTGGGCGGCGTGCCCGGAATTGCCTCGAGCCTCTCATTGGTCTCTAAATCCGGCATTGCGGACAAAAGCGCCCACGTATACGGGTGTGCCGGCGAATAGAAAATGTCTTCACTGGTACCGGTCTCCACAATCTTGCCGGCATACATAACTGCAATGCGGTCCGCCATATTTGCCACCACGCCAAGGTCATGGGTGATAAAGATAATGGACAAGTTTCTGTCAGCTTTGAGCTTGTTAATCAGCTCCAGAATCTGTGCCTGAATCGTCACGTCAAGTGCCGTCGTCGGCTCGTCACAAATCAAAATATCCGGATTTGCCGCAAGTGCGATGGCAATTACGATACGCTGCCGCATACCGCCGGAAAACTCGAAGGGATACTGACGGTATCTCTTGCGGGTATCGGATATCCCCACTTCCTCCATCAGCTTAAGCGCCTTATACTTTGCCATGGACTTTGACACCTTTAATACGACGCTGGAAGCGTTCTCCCTGAAGAATGCTATCAACGCTTCTGTCTCCTCGTCAAAATTGCGGGAACCGCCATTTGCAAGAAGCTCCTTGTAATGATTCTCCATACGTTTTATAACGGCATCCACATTGTCCTTTGCAAGCTCCAAATCCACCGCCGTAGAAGGCGCCACCTTCCACGAAGGCTGCTTGCCCCGTGCGGTCAGCTTGTCGTATTTTGCCTGCTGCTTTTTGTGCACCGCAGCCGCCTTTTTATTTTTGGGAATCCCTTCAAAGTAGGTATGAAGCGCCGCCCTTATGCTGCTCTTAAAGGTATAAGCCACGCTGTCCTTGCGGATTTCCAGGCGGTCAATTGCGCTTTCCACAGCGCGCACCATAGCCGCCGCTGCTTCACTGCACGCTTTCTTGTCAAGCGTTTCTTTGGTAAATACCTCATGGTTTTCCACAATTACCTGCAGCTCTTCCTTCTTCCGTTCATCGTGCTGCTTTGCACTGTAGGCAAGCGCTTCCTTGGCGCAGGCATGGAATTTATCCATAAAATTTTCTCTGGTGTATTTTTTCAGGAAATCATTCAGCTCTGACACAGGCATTTGGGGAAGCGGCTGTCCGGAAAAGGTAATATAATACCCCATATCGAAAAAGTCCGGCTCCTCTGTCTTTAGCGCCTTCTCTAAAATTGCCTGCAGCTCCTTTAAAATGCGGGAGGTCTCCGTATACTTACCGCTGTGGATTTCTCCGCCCGATACTTTCTTCAACTCGCCGAGAAGCTGCTTTAAGGTCTCCAAGTCCTTTCCGCACACCACATAATCATTGCCGGTCTGCCCTGCAAGACGGACAATCTCCTTGATAGTGTACTTCTGGTCCTCAAAGGCATTTTTCTCTATATAAAACAGTACTTCCTTGATTTCATCCACAGCCTCCACGGCTGCCTCGTGCGCCACATTGTACGCCTGCTCCAATTCGATGTGCTTAAATTCAAATTTATCAAAATTCTTGCACATGCTTTTTAATTCCTCTGCCCTTGCAGCATTGCCGCCTGCCTGAGAATCCACCATTGCCTGTGACAAAAGCGCCAGCGTAGAGTTAAAAGCGGTGCGGCTTGCCTTCTGGCGCGCCTTTCCCTTTAAAAGCATCGCCTCCGTAAGCTGCTTGCCAATACGCATAATCGGATTTAAGCTGGACAGGGGGTCCTGAAAAATCATGGCAATTTTGTCCCCGCGGATGCGGTAGAAATCCTCTTCGGATACCTTTAATAAATCCATGCCGTCATATATAATGGAACCGCTCTCTATAATAGAGTTGCCCGCTAAAATACCCAGAATCGCCTTGCTCGTCACAGACTTGCCGGAGCCGGATTCTCCCACGACCGCAAGCGTCTCCCCTTCCTTTAAATCAAAGCTGATATTACGAACCGCCTGCACCTTTCCGCCGGGCGTTCGAAAAGAAATCACAAGGTTATTGACTGATAATTTATTTTCCATTTGTTAGTCCTCCGTGCCTCTCAAAGATGGGTTGAAAGCGTCCCGCAAGCCGTTTCCAAACAGGTTGAAGGAAATCTCCAGCAAGGAAATATAAATCGCCGGAAACAGTATAATATGCGGATACGTCGTCAGGGAGGACTGTCCCGAGGACAGCATACTGCCGATGGATGACATGGTGGAGGAATCCAAATTTACAATCCCCAGATACGTCAGCGTCGATTCTGAGAAAATAACGCCCGGAATCACCAGCACGGCACTGGTAATCAGCGTGCCCAGCGCATTGGGAAAAATATGCTTGAACATCAGTCTCGCATCGCTGGCTCCAAGGGTCCTCGCCGCCAAGATATACTCCTGATTTTTGTACCGGTAGAACTGCATACGCGTGGAGCTCGCCATGCCAATCCAGCCCGTAGTGACAAAGGCAAACAAAAGTGCCGGCACTACGCCCACCTTCTGCGCCAAATGTAACTGGAAAAGAGTCGTTACCACCATAAAAGGCACACCGCTCAAGATATCCGAAATACGCTCCATCACAATATCGACGGCGCCGCCGTAATACCCTTCTATGGCGCCGTAAATCGCGCCGATAACCAGATTGATGACGGATACGCTCAAAGCCAGCAAAAGACTGAAGCGCGCCGCCCCTGCAAGCCTTGTAATAATATCCTGTCCAAAATTGTTGGTGCCAAAGATAAAGGAAGGCTCAAAGCCATAGCGGTACTGGAAATAGGTGTAGGTGAACACACGCACCTTAAAGGACATGGCGGTGGAGCTTCCCGTCACCTGTGCATAGCGGTAAGAGCCGTCGTCACCCTCGATGCGCAGGCTGTCATAATCGCCGTCGTTGCCGCTCGTCTTGTAAAGGGGAACAAAATTACCCTCCTTATCCAGCTTTGGCGTTCCCTTGGGCGTACACTCATACCAGAGGTTTGCATTGTTTTTCATGGACTCTATCTTGTAGCTGGAAGTATTTACCGCGGGATAGATAACCTGAATCCCCGTCTCATTCTGCCAGTCCTGTATCGCCTGATATTCCGCACCTGTAAGCGTCAGGTATATCATGCCGTTTTTGATGTAGGAATCCGTCCGCACATCATAGTAGGTTGTATTGGTGGTACTGCTGGGGTCCTCATAATCCGCCCTGAATACCTCCACGGTGGGGTTCATGCCCGTCTCCTCCGCAATCGCCCTGCGGGCATTGTAATCCGCCGCATTTAAGGTCTCATTGGAGCAGCCGTCCCAGCCCGCCCATGCAAACAGGCTCCACTTGGGAAGCAGCTTACGATACTGCAGGTAAGTCGTGTCCGTGGGCATCTTCGTGTAATTATTGCTGCACAAAATCGGAATAAAAATGGCGAACAGCACCAAAAACAAGAGCACTGCAGCAGCAATCACCGAGCTTCTGTTTTTGCAGAAGCGAATCATGGCGTCCTTAAAATAACCAACGGGCTTGGTATCCAGTTTTTTATCATGGATAATCTCGTCCCTGTTGTAAAATTCAAATTTTTCCTTGGGTATATTCTCAAAATCCATGTTATTTTTCATACTAGCGCTCCCCCATTCTGATTCTGGGATCTATAAATCCGTAGCTGATATCCACCACAATGCCCGCCGCCAGACCAATTAAGGTGTAAAAAGCAGACAGCAGCATAAAAAAGTTATAGTCTAAAGCCGTGATGGAATTGACATAGAGCTGTCCCACTCCCGGGATACCGAATATTTTTTCGATAATCAGGGAACCGGAAAGGATACCGACAAATTCGCCTAAAATAATCGGGAATACCGGCACCATGGAATTGCGCAGGGCATGACGGACGGTCGCCTGTGCTCTGGTAAGCCCCTTGGTGCGCGCCAGCAGCATAAAGTCGCTGGTCAGCACTTCGGAAAGCTCCGCCCTCGTATACCGCGCCAGACTGGAAATACTGCCGAATCCCAGCGCCAGCACTGCCGGTACCACAGAGAGGAACATAGGCAGCGTAAACCAATCCGTACCGCTGTTCATCTGCAGAGGGAACCATTTCAATTTAAAGCACAGAAAATATTGTACCAAAAGTGCATACACATAAGAAGGAACGGAGATACACACCATGATAGCGGTGGAAATCACGTAATCCTGCCATTTATTCTTCTTTAACGCCGCATAGATACCAAGGAGCAGTCCCAACGGCACACTGAAAATCATGGAATAGATATTTACCATCAGGGTGGCGGGAATCTTGGAAACAAACACGCTCCATACATCCTGTCCGCGGTAGAGCGCCTCGCTGATGCCCCAGTCGCCGCCCAGCAAGCTTCTCTTCAAAAAGATGCCGTACTGTACCAGAATCGGCTTATTGTAGCCAAGCGCCTCTCTTCTCTGTTTAATCAGATTCATATCCTTGCCAAACTGGTTCGCATCTATCACAGGCAGAAGCTTGACTAAAACAAAACACATAGTCAGTATGACAAAGAGTACAAAGAACATGAGTGCAATACGCTTTAGTACATATTTGAACATAAAAAACCTCCTTCGTTTTGCATTTAGACAGCCTTTTCAGATCTCTGCAAAAGCTGTCTAAACACAAAACCAAAACCCAGAGGGCGGTCTCCCGCCCCGGGTTTGGTCTCATCATGCATCCGGTTACTACCCGTATATTAGTTGTAATTCAGGGTTCCGCCCTGGGAAGCAACATATTCCTCCCACTCTGCATCGGTGTAGTTGTAGGTCAGGTACTGTACGCCCTGATTGCCGTTACGTCCCACGCCGAAGACATACTCCTCTGAGTAGTACTGTACCTGCATACCCTTTAAGCCCGCAGTAGAATCGTCTACCAGCGGAATCATATCGTAATTTCTAAGGATTGCACCCTCCAGCGCTGCCAGAATGGTAAAGCGCTCTGCGGGAACGCCGTCGCTGCTGCCTGCGGAGAAGGTGCTCACGGTACCGTCCGCCGCCGTGATGTTAATCGACTCACCGTTGATGCAATTGGTCCAATCCATGCAGGAAGCGGTGTAATCCGTGCCGTTCAAATTCACGGTAAGCATAGAAGCGGTCGTATCCCAGGAAGGGTCATACTGATAGTCCGGCTGGATATACGCCGTCATCAGGTTGTAAGGGTCAAGTGCGGAGCCGGTCCAGCCTACATAGAACAGCAGGTCTACCTGATTGGCACGCAGCGCATCCGCAAAGCCGTTGCCCAGCGTATCGTCCTTGGAGAAGGTCAGCTTGCCTTCCAGAGAAGTGCCGACCACCGCCTCGGTATAGCAGTTTACAAGGAACTCATAGCCCTTCGCGTAGGTCTGGCTGGTATTGTTGGGCAGGCCAATCTTGATTTCGATGATATCGTCCTCATCCATCAGTCCGTCTGCAATGGCAATGTCATACGCCTCGTTAAAGCGCTGCTTTGCCATTTCCAAATTGTAGCCTGTGATGCTTTCAATCGCTTCGTCAACGTCTGCATACATCTTGCCGTCGCCGATGTCTTCGCTTACACCCCAGAACTCGGCAAGCACCCATTTTGCCTCCTCATTGGAGCGGTAAGTGGTGCCCGCCTCAGGGTCGGAAATAATCAGGCTGGAATATACGCCGAACGCCGGATTACAGGTCGGCTGTGTTGCCAGCGCAAACGCGGAACGGTCAAGGGCAAAGGAAAGTGCCTCGCGGAATTCCTTTACCGTCAGGATGGTCTTGTTGTAGTTTGCGCCAAGAGCCTCCTGTGCCGCTTTCAGTGCATCAAAATCCGGATTCAGCGCCACAAAGTAAGTGGAATCCAGTGTGGTATAGTAGGTATAGTCACTTGACTGATAATTTTCCATGTCCTCTGCAGTCAGTCCATAGCTGTCGAGCTGTCCGCTTAAGAACATTTCCAGTCTGGTGGAAGCCTCGCCTACACAGTCATACTGGATTCTGGTGGTCTGGTACTGTCCGTCCACGATGCCGTAGAAATTGTCGTTTCTCTCTAATACATACTGCTTATCAGCCTGGAAGGAAACCAGCTTGTAAGGACCATAGGAGATGGTCGTCTCAGCGGAGGTTCCGTAGCTGTTCTGGTATACGCCGTCAACAACGCTCTCACACTGCTTGTAGAGCTCTTCGTTTACCAGCCAGGAGCTGGTCAGCGCATAGCGCAGGTCAAAGCCCTTTAACGGCTTCTCCAGTACAATGACAAACTCATGGTCGGAAACAGCAAAGATACCAACCTCGTCAAAGCTCATCTCCGGATAGTTCTCGCCGTAGTAGCAGAACTCTTCCCACTCGCGGAAGGCGTAATCGCCCTGTGCTGCCTCATAATCTGCCACACTCATACCGTTTAAGCCGGCAATCAGATTGCGAAGTCCTTCATAAACCTCTTGGTTTACCTTTGCATAGCCGTCCTCATCTGCAGAGGGCTCAACAATCTCCGCAAACCAGTCCACATCGTTGTTTACGAAAAGCTCGGGATAAGCGCCGTAATATTCGTCCAGTCCGTTGCTGCCCCAGTTTCCTGTAGTATGCATATTAACCAAAACGTCTTTTCCGTCAACCGTGAAGTAGCCGTCCTCACCTACGGTGATATCCTCTACCGCAACATACTCTTCATCCGCATAATTCTGCGAAATCATATTGGACTGTCCGTACTGTCCCTGATATGCAAAATTCTTTGCATTTACCAGCACAAGGCTGTTGGCATACAGTCCGTCTGCACGGTGATTGTGCGCAATCGGATTTAAGAGAAGCTCTGCGCTCGTCACATAATCCTGCGCCGTAATCGGCGTGCCGTCCTCCCACATCAGGTCGTCACGGATGGTAAACTTCCACGCCCTTGACTCAGCGCCCTCTTCCAGTCCGTACTGTCCGATATAATCCTGCGTCACTTCCACAGGCTCGCCTACAGCGGCGCCGGGAACCATGGCATAGCCGTCCATGGTATCGTTAAAATCGAAGGTATAAAGAGGAGCCTCCATATAGTACAGCATATGGCTTGCATCGGTATCAGTCTGCTGCTGATGCGGGCTCCAGTTGGTTGGGAAGTCAGCCAGCGCAAGATTCAGGGTATAAGAATCAGCGGCTGCTTCGTCCGTGCCTGTCGGCGTGCTCTCCGTATTGGTGCTCGTGGGAGTCGTATCGTCAGCAGGCTCTTTGTCCTTGCCACCGCACGCCGCCAGTGAACATACCATCACGGAAGCGGTGAGAAGAGCAAGAAGTCTTTTGGAAATCTTTTTCATAATACTTTCCTCCTTTTTATATTTGCCATCACATACTTTTTCACTTTATTGCTTTACATTGCTACGTTAACAAAAAAGGATTGAATAATAAACTACCCACTCCTTCATGCGTAACCTTAAACAATTTATGCAATTATACAATACGTGATTAACAGTCCTTAGAATAAGGTAAAATCGACAAAATGTCAAGAGCTTTTCAAAATTTTACTGCGGTGTCACGTTAAAGTCAAAATGTTATTTTATACAACCGTTTTGATTCTTTTTGGCATATATGTATATTTTGTTAATATTTATTAAAAAACGGAGTAAAAAATGCATAAAAATTCTTTAGCATTTTTTACTCCGCAAGTCAGGCGAACATGCCTGCATGTTCATTTGAGGAGGCTTCTATTTTCCTTCCGCAAACACGTCCCTGTACTCGCCGATGCCTGAAAGCTCCTCTTCTATCCGAAGAAGCCTGTTGTATTTTGCCACACGGTCGGAACGGCAGGGCGCGCCTGTTTTTATCTGTCCGGCGTTTACTGCGACTGCAATATCCGCGATAAAAGTATCCTCCGTCTCTCCGGAGCGGTGGGAAATCACCGCCTTGTAACCGTTTGTACGTGCAAGCTCCACCGCCGCAAACGCTTCCGACAGCGTACCTATCTGATTGACTTTTACCAGTATGGCATTCGCAACCCCCAGCTTGATACCTGCATCCAGCCTTTTTACATTTGTCACAAAAAGGTCGTCCCCAACAAGCTGGATTCTGTCGCCAAGTCTTTCCGTAAGCAGCTTAAAGCCCTCCCAGTCGTCCTCCGCAAGCCCGTCCTCAATGGATACGATTGGGTATCTGGCGCAAAGCTCTTCATAATAGGAAATCATCTCCGCCGTATCCCTCACTACCTCCTGTCCCTTCAGCCTGCTTTCCCCGGGGAAATGATACATCCCCGTTTTTTCACTGTAAAGCTCGCTGCTCGCCACATCAAGGGCAATGCGGATATCTTCAAAAGGCGCATACCCTGCCGCCTCCACTGCCTGCACAATCAAGGAAAGCACAGCGTCCGCATCCGGCAAATCCGGCGCAAAGCCGCCCTCGTCGCCCACGCCGGTAGAGAGTCCCTTTTCCTCCAGTATTTTCTTTAAATTATGATATATTTCCGCACAAATCCGCAATGCCTCCGCAAAAGACACAGCCTTCACGGGCATAATCATAAACTCCTGAAAATCCACCGTATTCGCCGCATGTTTGCCGCCATTTAATATATTCATCATGGGAATGGGCATAAGATGGGAATGAATGCCGCCAAGATACCGGTACAACGGTATGGCAAGCGCTGCCGCCGCCGCCCTTGCGCAGGCAAGGGATACTCCTAACGTGGCATTGGCGCCAAGATTTGCCTTGTTCTCCGTACCGTCCGCCGTATTTAGTATCCTGTCAATCTCCATCTGGCAGAGCACATTCTGCCCCAGAAGAAGGGGTTCTATTTTACTGTTTATATTTTCCACAGCCTTTTTTACGCCAAGCCCAAAATAACGCGGTTCGGCATCCCGAAGCTCCACCGCCTCAAAACGTCCCGTACTCGCACCGGAAGGCACTGCCGCACTGCCTGTAAAAACGCGCCCGCTCTGGCTGTCTCTTACCGTAACCTCCGCTTCTATGGTAGGATTCCCTCTGGAATCCAGTATCTCTCTTCCATGTACCTTTATAATCTCCATATACGCACTCATGGCATACCTCCTTTTTGCCTGCGGTTCTCACAGGCATTTACAGTCAGTATGCCACGATATTTCTAAAATATTTGCAGTGAAAGCTATTTTTGTTTACTTTTTGATAAGCAGCGATTTGCCCGTCATCTCCGCCGGCTGCTCCTTGCCCATAATCTGAATCAGCGTAGGCACAATGTCAGCCAGACAGCCGCCTTCCCGCAAAGTATATGCCGCGTCATAGTTGACAAGGATAAAAGGAACCTGATTGGTGGTATGGGCGGTAAAGGGCTCGCCTGTCTCATAGTCCACAAGCTGCTCCGCATTACCGTGATCCGCACAGATAAACAGCGCGCCGCCGTTCTCCTTCACAGCTTCCACAGCCTTGCCCACACACTCGTCCACAGCCTCAACCGCTTTAATCGCCGCTGCCTCCACGCCTGTGTGTCCTACCATATCGGGATTTGCAAAATTGATGATAATCACATCATATTTACCGCTTCTAATCGCCTCCGTAAGCTTATCGCACACCTCGTAAGCGCTCATTTCCGGCTTCAAATCATAGGTTGCCACCTTGGGAGAATTTATTAGAATTCTGTCCTCTCCCGCATTCGGTTCCTCCACGCCGCCGTTAAAGAAAAATGTCACATGGGCATACTTCTCCGTCTCCGCAATGCGCGCCTGTGTCATGCCCTGCGCCGCAAGCCACTCGCCGAAGGTATTGGTTACTGCTATCTTGTGGAAAGCGACCTCCTTATTTGCAATGGTCGGGTCATAGTCTGAGAAGCACACGAACATAATATCCTTTCTTGCGCCTCTTTCAAAGCGGGTAAATTCGTCGTCACAGAAGCTGCGGGTAATTTCCCGCGCCCTGTCAGGACGGAAGTTAAAGAATACCACAGAGTCTTTGTCCTGTACAATGCCTACGGGTTTTCCTTCTTCTACCACCACGGTGGGCTTTACAAACTCATCCGTCACACCGTCGTCATAGGAATGCTGTATGGCACAGATACCGCAGTCCGCCGTCTCGCCTTCGCCCTTTGTCATAGCGTCATAAGCTGCCTTTACCCTGTCGTAATTGTTGTCCCTGTCCATGGCATAATATCTGCCCATCACGGAGGCAATCTTTCCCACGCCGATTTTTTCCATTTCCTCCGCGAGCGCTGCCGCATAGCTTTTGCCGCTTGCGGGCGGCGTATCCCTGCCGTCTAAAAAGCAGTGTACATAAACCTTTTCAAGCCCGTTTCTTTTCGCCATCTCCAAAAGCCCGTAAAGATGGGTATTGTGGCTGTGCACGCCGCCGTCCGACAAAAGTCCCATACAGTGTAATGCACTGTCGTTTTCTTTGCAGTTTTCCATGGCTTTCTTTAAAGCCGGATTTTCAAAAAAAGTACCGTCCTCTATCTCTTTGGTGATACGGGTCAGCTCCTGATACACAATACGCCCTGCTCCCATATTGAGGTGCCCGACCTCGGAATTGCCCATCTGCCCTTCGGGAAGCCCTACCGCCATACCGCTTGCATTGCCGCGCACAAAGGGATACTCCTTCATCAAAGCATCCATCACAGGCGTCTTCGCCTCTGCTACCGCATTTCCTTCCTGCTTGTCATTCAGCCCATAGCCGTCCAGTATCATCAATACCGTGGTTTTCTTGCCCATTTATTTTCCTCCGTTCCTCTTATGCCATTCTGCTTTTATAGCTGTTTTCTTTCGTGAAAATTATACCTGTTCTTGCACCGACATGCAAGAGCAAGTTACGCATTTCTTCTTTACGGCTAATGCACAATCATCTCCTCAATAAAAATGCCATAGCCGCTGGTAGAATCGTTTATCAGAACATGTGTCACCGCGCCAATCAGCCTGCCGTTCTGTATAATGGGCGCGCCGCTCATTCCTTGTATAATGCCGCCTGTGAGGGCAATCAGCTCCGGATCCGTCACCTGCAGCACAATTCCACGGTTGATATTGTCATGGTCAAAATGACATTCCTTAATTACAATATCATAGTACTTTAACTCCCCGTCCACCATGCAGAATATCTCGGCAGGACCGATTTCCACTTCCTGCTTTAACCCAATCGGCAGCGGCTCAGCAGAGATACAGGCAAGCATTTTGTCATTGCAGGTTCCGAAGATTCCCCTTTCGGTATTATCTGTAATAATGCCGAAAATGTTGTTGTCGTTGTATTCAATCATACCGGTCATCTCTCCCGGTTCGCCCCGCACACCTTTTTTGATTGCCACAATATCCGTTTTGTAAAGGGTTCCACTGCTAAGTTCCATAATCATGCCGGTGTCTACATCATTGATGCCATGCCCCAGCGCGCCAAAGTTGCCTTCGCCGTCAACAAAAGTCATGGTTCCCACTCCCTGCGCATTATCCCTGACCCATATGCCAAGCTTATACTCCCCGCTCTGATTTTGGTAAGGCTGCACCTCGATGTCAAAAATTTCTCCGCCGCGGCGCACGGAGAGCACTACCGGCTGTCCGCCGCAGTCTTCGACCATCTCTATAAAGTCCGCTTTCTCCGTTACCGCCTCTCCATTCAGGGAAAGAATGTAATCGCCGGTTTTGAGCAGATATCTGGAAGGCGATACGCTGCTCCCGTTTACAGAGATAAAATCACCTACTCCAATCACCAAAACACCGTCTGTTTTCATATAGATGCCGACGGGAAGTCCCACCGGCGTAAGCGTCATATTTTCAATGACGTCAATATTTACCTGCTTAAAGGGAATGACACCAAAAAGTTTCAGGGTCATCCGGTAACTGCTCAGCGTGTCCGCCCGCATGGTAACGGGACTGCTCAAATCGATATAGATGGAATCCGCCGGTATATTGGATTCCCCTTGCCCATTTGCAGGAACGGCTGCGCTGTCTCCACTCGTATTCTCCTGTATTCTGATAATTTCTCCCTCAAGGGGCAGCCCTATGTTCAATACCTGTTCCTCTCCCATCTTCAATTTAATATTGCCGGGAATTTTCTCGTAATAATACAAGAAACCGACGCCGGCAAGCGTAAGGCAGGTAAAAATAAGGGCGCATAGCAGGCACCTTCTGTACATTTTTTTTCTTTTTTTGTTTTTCACTGCTATACCTCCTGCATACCGCAAACAATAGAATCCCCGCTTCGCCCAGATTCTGCTGCGAGTTTCCATTGTCATGAAAAAAGAGTACCCGTATCGGATACTCTTCTTAGTGTTGTCACATTTTTAAAGTTTAAACAAAAAAATCAGCTTTGCTTGATTTTGGCAGCCTCGCTTTTCATCTCTCTCGCATTAAAAAGCGCAGCTTCCGACAATGCATCTGCCCCTAAAAGCCTTGCCAGCTCTTCCGTCTCTCCTTCTTTTGACAAAAGACGAATACTTGTGGTTGTATGTTTACCGTCCGTCTGCTTTTCAATGACAAAATGGGCGTCCGCCATCGCTGCTATCTGAGACAGGTGGGTAATACAGATGACTTGATGGGCGCAGGACAGCTTACCCAGTTTTTCCGAAACCTTCCACGCCGTCCTGCCGCTGATTCCGGCATCGATTTCATCAAAGATAAGCGTGTCCACGGCATCCTTATCCGCCAGCACCGTCTTGATGCCTAGCATAACGCGGGAAAGCTCGCCGCCGCTCGCCACCTGTCCCAAGGGCTTTTTCTCCTCCCCCGGATTGGTGGAAATCAAAAATTCCACATCATCAAAGCCGTCTGCGGCAATTTCTTTTTTCTCTATTTTTATTCCAAACTCCACGGACAAAAAATTCAGTTCCAGAAGCGCCTGTTTTAACGTTTTTTCCAGTTTTTTCGCTTGTTTGAAGCGGCATGCGGAAACCGCCTCGCAGCTCTCTGTCAGCGCTTTTTTTGTCTCGTCATATTTTCTTTTTAAAAATGCCATCTGATTTTCATAATCGTTCAGCTCTTCTATTTTTTCCGAAAGCGCTTCTTTATATGCAAGAACCTCGTCAATTGTTTTTCCATATTTTTCCTTCAAATGATTCAGCAGGTTGAGCCGCTCTTCCACCGCAGCAAAGTCTGCCCCGTCAAACTCCATATCCGCAATATAATCGGAAAGCTCCCTGTTAAAATCGTTTAAAAGCGCTTCAATCTCTGCTATCTGCTCCGAAAGCCCGCTAAGCCCGTCGTCATAAACCGCAGCCTGTGAAAGCTCCCGCACCGCTCTTCCAACAAAAAAGGAAGCTCCCTCCTCTTCCCCTCCGGCAAAACGGTAACACGCGCCTAACGCTTCCCCGATTTTGCGGCTGTTTACCATACGGCGATACCTGCTCTCCAGCTCCTCATCCTCCCCCGCTATAGGCGCCGCCTGCTCGATTTCGTCAAATGCAAAGAGCAGAAATTCCATCTCCCGCTTTCTCGCCGCCTCGTCCATCTCCATTTCTGCCATCTTTTCCGCAATCCGGTTTTTCTCATAAAACAGCTCCCTTACCTTTGCAAGCGGTGCAAGGATTTCCTTGCCGGCATAGGCATCCAGAATTTCCAAATGCTTTTTTTTGTGTAGAAGGGACTGATGCTCATGCTGCCCGTGGATATCTAAAAGAAGCTCCGAGAGCTCCTTTACCTGTTTTATGCTTACGGTCTCCCCATTGATACGGCTGAGGCTCCTGTTTGCCTGCAGGCGGCGGCTGATGGTAACAGTTCCTTCCTCACAGGGCAGCTCCATTTTTGCAAGTTTTTTTTGAATCCTTTCATCCTCTCCTGAAAAGGTGAGCTCCGCCAGCGCATAATCCGCCCCTTTTCGAATCAAATCCTTATCCGCCTTTGCCCCCAGCGCCAGATTGACAGAGCCGAGCAGAATAGACTTACCTGCCCCCGTCTCGCCGGTCAGGATATTTAAGCCCTGTGAAAATTCTACCTCCGCCTCCTCTATCAGCGCAAGATTCTTTACGTGTAAGCTTAATAACATTTATTTACCCCACAATTCCTTTTGTACTGTTATGCCTCAACCATACTGCGTATTTTGTCCATGAGAATTTTGGTGTCCTCTACGGTTCTGACTGCAATCATAATCGTATCGTCCCCTGCAATCGTACCCACGACTTCTTTGAATTTCATGGCATCCACGGCAGCGGCTACTGCCATCGCCATGCCGGATACCGTCTTCATCACCAGAATATTCTGCGCCATATCCATGGAATAGAAGCCGTCCGCCAAAACCCGGCTGTACTTGTCCCACAACCGGCTGTCATCCTGCTTTAATACAATGTATTTCTGCCTGCCGCCCGCAGGAACCTTTGACAGGTTTAGTTCCCTGATATCCCTTGATATGGTAGCCTGCGTCACATCATAGCCCGCCTGCTTTAAATAAGCAGCCAGTTCTTCCTGTGTCTCCACATCATAAGTCTCAATAATTTCAATGATTTTGGCATGTCTCGTCTTTTTCATATGAGCTCCTGTCTGCGCACTCTGCGCGTTTATAAAGCCGCAATTTTAGCTTTCACTCATCTTTTGATGAAGCACTTCTAAAAAGCCCGCCCTTCCAAGCTTTATGAAATCCGTTGTCCGCTCTGACTGCGCAATCCGCACGGCATCCCCTGTCTTAAGCTCCACGGCACAGCCGTCAAAGCTTGCCGCCGCCGTCTGCCTCTGCCCCTCCGTTCCTGCAGGAATCTCGATAACCACCTCATCCTCCGGTGAGAGCACAATGCTCCTCTGGTTCATGGTATGGGGACAAACCGGCGTTACGACAATCAGCCTTGCCGAAGGCTCCACTATCGGTCCCCCTGCAGACAGATTATATCCTGTCGAGCCGGTAGGCGTCGTCACAATGATGCCGTCTGCCAGATATTTGTAAAGAAGCTTCCGATTGACATAAAGATGAAAACGCAGCACCTGCTGGCTGCCGGCCTTGCTGATGACAATGTCGTTGAGCGCCCATTCCTCACGCTTTTCGCCGTCTTTTTTGTAGACGGTACCGCTTATCATCATACGGCTCTCCAACTCGTAATCTCCGTCTAAAAGCTGCGTCAGCGCCGTTTCTGCTCCTTCCGGCTCCACCTCCGTCAAATAGCCCAGATTGCCCAGATTGATGCCCAAAAGCGGTACGCCCGACCTGCCGCCAAACTCTCTGGCTGCCTTTAACATCGTACCGTCTCCGCCCAGCACCAGAATACAGTCGGCCGCCGTCTCCTTTTTTCCCTGACTGTCCTCCCCCATGACTTTTACGTCACAGCGGATCCCATTCTTTGAAAGAAAAGCAGACAGCCGGTTTGTCATCTCAAAATTTTTATCCTTATGGCTGTTGGTATAAATACAGAAACATTTCATTTTGTATGAAGCTCCTCATGCGCTTTTTTTACCGTTTCCTCCACAAGCTGCCGCCACGTCTCCTGCCTTGATATACCCGTCTCTTCCGCCGTGATGCGCGCAAGCTCCCGTTCTGCCTCCTGTTCGGAAAGCGCCTCGCTTACAGGCTTATTTTCCCCTTGCAGCGCAAGAAGCAGCAGATATTCTATATTGCCCTCCGGTCCCCTGATGGGAGAAAAGGAAAGCGCCTTTGCCGTAAATCCTAAGCTGTCCGCAAAGTCAAGCACCTTGCAGATGACCTCTCTGTGCACGGAGGGCTCCTTTACCACGCCCTTTTTTCCTACCTTATCGCGTCCCGCCTCAAACTGTGGTTTAATCAGGCAAACCACGCTGCCGCCGTCTTTTAGTATTCGTCTTAGCGGCAGGAGAATTTTGGTCAGGGAAATAAAAGATACGTCCACCGAAGCAAAATCCGGCGCCTCTGCGATATCCTCCCGCACCATATAGCGGAAATTGGTTTTTTCCATGCAGACCACACGCGCATCGCTGCGCAGCTTCCAATCAAGCTGCCCGCGCCCTACATCCACCGCATAGACCTTAACCGCCCCGTTTTGCAGCATACAGTCGGTAAAACCGCCGGTGGATGCGCCTATGTCCATACACACCTTGCCCGCCGTCGAAATTTCAAAACACTTCAGCGCCTTTTCCAATTTAAGCCCGCCCCTGCTTACATAACGAAGGGCGCTGCTTCTTACCTCAATCGCTACCTTTTCCTTTTCAAACATGGCGCCCGCCTTGTCTTCCTTCTGCCCGTCCACAAACACAACGC
>ERZ778515.530-NODE-530-length-33030-cov-8.211676_pt1 | contig 33030 bp, 29 predicted proteins | sample MGYA00510343_ERZ778515 | MGnify/ENA primary metagenome ERZ778515 (study PRJEB29527, sample SAMN07138965) | mouse gut metagenome | material: feces | host: mouse | place: China:Nanjing | collected 2016-01-25 ...
GGGGTCTATGATCCCGTTTTTATTCACCTGTCGCTTATTTTAGTGACATTAGTGTAAAGAATAAATACACATATTAAAGCTACGTCAGGGGATAGTATATCATATGTGGATTTTAAGTAAGTGATCAAATTTAACCGATAGCAAATGAAATGATATCTTTTATACAATCTACGGCTTCTTTTTTGCTGATTCCGGCTTGTAGTTCAGTCGAATACGTTTATATTCTCCTTCACTCTACACCGGAATCGGCTAAAAAACAGTCCGGCACATATTGTATAAATTAAATTTTAACACTCTTACTTGATTCTAAAAACTTACGGTCTGTTGATTGCTGTGGCAGCTGTTTTTTCACTTGCTGTCATTGATTGAATTCAGACACTTCCGTATAATATAACGGCTTCTGAGTTGTTTTATTTTTTCCGCGATTCTGAATGACAGCACTCTATAGATGGTGAATGGAATCCAGTAAAAGGGGGCGCTCCGGAGGTCGCTTGCGTATATGTGCAGCAGATTGCGGTAGCCAAGCCAGTGTATCAATTTGCCCAGCATACGGCGCTCCGGCAGCATCCGTTTGATTGATTTGCCGCAGAAGAGGCGTGCATTATGGGATAGTATATCTTCCGGAGGAATCTCAGCAGTGGATATACCGGTCACTTTCAACAGGGACTCTCCACGCGGAGAGTGAGCTATGATGGCCGACACCCCATCATGATGTTGCCCTGGGAAGTGTGTGTCGCCCCAAAGGTCGCCTATGGTCAGATCCGATCGGCGGTGAGTAAAGGCAAACTGACAGTCATAGCAGCTGAGCCGGTCGGTCAGTTCGCATGCGAACCCGTCGGTGACGAGATTTCGTCCATCGGCTGAAGTGTCGTGCAGCTTGCCGGCGGCATCGATATATTTCAGATTATACTTGTAGCCTTTGGGATGCCATCCATTGTCCTTGTTGCGGAAACTTGCCACCCCCTTCATTCCGGGATGAGCATCGGCGTATCTGGCCAGAAGCAGAGGCGACGACACTCCGCCGCATATTATATCCGCCGTATATAGCTGCGGATGCAGCCGAGTGGGAATATAATTGAGCAGCGCCGCCACATGGCAGGGGAGACCGCAGAAAAACACTGTATTTCCATCGATCAGCAGTCTGCGGATGTGGCGCATCACCATTCCAGGGAACGATGCTGTATATTTCGAACCTTGCAGTCTCGGCAGGTCGGCAGGGTCGGATGTGACGATATATCGGCATTCCAGCCCTTCCATCACAGCACCAGCCGCATATCCGCCTTCCGACATGATATGAGCTGCAATTGCGCCGGCTATGCCTGAAGTCGCTCCCCGCCGGCGGATAGATGAGTCATCGGCCCATCCGGCCATGAACCGTGACTCAAGATTATTGGTTCCATATGGAGGTGAGGTGCTGACAACAGGGCAGGTCCTTTCGCAGAGTCCGCATTCCACACATCTGGCCGGGTCGACATGAATCCCTTTGTGGCCGTCGGCCTGCACGACAGGCGCGATGGCATCCTTCGGACAGGCATTCATACAACCCATACAGCCGGTGCAGGTCTTCTCGCTTGCTAATTCAGGCATTGTTGAAATTCTTGAGAAACTCCTTGTAATTATTGATTATCGCATCCGGAGCCAGACGGGAATTCACCGTTGCATTAAGGTTGGCCTTGAGGCGGGCATATTCTTCAGGCGTATTGTCGAGACATCGCTGCATTGTGTCGGCCAGAGCGGTGGCATTGCCGGGTGTAAAGAAGTAGGCGTCGTGGTCCGGAGTTAGAAACTCATGGAATGTAGGAAGGTCACTTGCTATTACGGGCATATTGTAATTAAGAGCTACGGTCATGGCGCCGCTTTGAGCAATATCCTGATAGGGCATCAGGAAGTAATGGCAGGTGTTGAAATATTCAGCCACCTTATCGTTGGGGATGCGGCGTATGTCGAGTTCAAACAGTGAAGTGTCGGTTATGGCCGGGAGATACTCTTTCTGCCATACCGATTTGTCGCAGTATCCGCATATGTAGATGCGGAAGTCGCGCCGTCCGCGGGCTATGAGGATTTTCACGGCTTCAAGCAGCACATCGAGGCGTTTATATTTTACCACATTGCCGAAGAAGAGAAACTTTACAGGCTTGTGGCCGAGAGGCTGCTTCATGCCGGCATTACCGTAGTCCTTGAGCATCAGTGGCGAATAGAATATATTGGCATCAGGCTTGCGCAGGCGCATGGCATTGTATTGATTGCGCGAAAAAGTCTGGAAATTGCGGAAATTCCGTATGATATAACTCATCGATATTCGGGCCAAAGGAGCGAGTCGGGCGCCCTTGGGTACAATTACGTTATGAGTGGCGATAACCACTTTCTCCACCGGAAGATATCGTTTTACCAGCGGAAAGAGGAAGAGAAAATCGCTTATATCGAAATAATACAGATCGTAATGTCTGGAGCTGATTGACTTGATAAGCTTCTTGAAGAAGCTGTGCAATGCCGGCGAATAGAATCTTGCAGGGGCACAGAGCATAGTGTGGCTACAGTCGGTTTTGGATTTGATATAGGCGGAGTCGTCGGCTATCTGGAGGGGAGTGGTTATGATGGTCCAGTCGATGTCAAACCATCTCATGAGCGGAGGGACTACCGGGAGGTCGACATCAAGGAAATAAGTAGCTGTAATCCAGCATATTTTTTTGTCAGGTATGCTCATTTTCTTGACAAGAATTTAGCAGTAAGTGTTAATACGGAGACTGCATGGGCACGCAGACGGAATCCTACGGTGCGGGAGTATGTCCGGCAGAGGTCTCTGACATCACGTCGCGACAGAATAGCGCGTTTGCGGAATATCTCGCCAAGCGGGAAACGAAGCCATCTGAAATCACCTTGTGAGAGCGGAAACCGATCCGGATGCCGGTGCATGAATGACTGGAGGAATGCGGCGTTGCGTATCAGAGAATTCAGCTTGCGCAGGGTCACGGGATAAGAGGAGTCGGGCGAGATGTTGACACCGCTCTGCCTCCAGATCACTCTGCTGCCAGGATTATTGATGCCTACGATACCATCAGGCGATGCGGAGGCCATCTTGACCCAGGTCATGAAATCCGAACCCCATGCGAGGTCGAAATTTTCGAATCCTCCGGTGTGGTTGAAAAGTTTGCGAGGCATGATGAATTCCACCACATAACTTACGAGGCGTCCTTCCAGCTTGGCTTTCAGATATTCTTCGGCACTGAGGCGTGTGGGGTAGGCCGGGCGTGGCGAGATGATGCCCGATGCGGAGTCAAGCACCGCGAGGTCGAAATGCACGATGTTGTTGTCGCGCAGGTCTTTGGGGATTTTCATGAATGATTCCACGCATTCAGGCTCCATGATGTCATCGTCGCTGAAGAGCCACAGGTATGGCTCTTCATGCGATAAGGCGATGCTCCGGTGCCAGTGGCCAACGAGATCGGAGCCACCCATGTTAGCTTCAAACCGGTGATAGGACAGCGGTATCAATCCTTCAAATCCGCTCACGATGCTTTTAAGGTCGTGAGGGCTGCAGTCGTCGGCCACATATACGTGGAAGTCGCGAGATGACTGACGGCTTATAGAGTCGAGGGTCTGCCGGAGGAAGTCCGGTTTGTAGGCCGGTATGATTATTGCTACAGAGGCACTCATTGCAGTATGCTTTTATAATATGATTCGACTGCCGAGACATATGCATCCTGTGTATACAGCCGTCGCACCGTGTCGGCGGCATCGCGCCGCATATCGGCATAATCAGCGATACGGCCGTATGTGATATCCGAAAGAATTCCTGATAATGATGCGGGATCGGAGTATCTTATTGCAATCTCGCGTCCTGTGAGCGCCAGTCCGGTGTCCAGTTGCTCCTTTATTCCAGCGTTGTCGCGTCCCACGACCAGGCATCCGTTGGCCATGGCCTCAGGAATTATCCTGCCGAAAGCCTCATTATGGCTCGGCACGATAAGGGCTGTGGCCTCATACATCAGGTCGGTCACATTGTCTACATGGCCGAGCATTCTGACGTTGCCGCTTATGCCTAAAGTCTCTATCGATTGGCTGATATGTCGCAGATAGTCGGCGTCGCCACTGGTGCCGGCCATCAGTAATGGATATTCCTCACGCCTGTCGGCCGGAATGCGGGCATAGGCCTGCAACAGGTCCTCCACTCCTTTTGCCTGATTTATTTGTCCGGCATACAGGAGATATTTCAAAGGATTCGTGTTGATTCTTATGGAGTCGCTGGCGAGCACACCATTGCAGATTGTGCGGCAGTGCCCTCGCAGATTGAGGCTGCGGAACCTGCATATGTCGTTGCTGACCGCTATATTATACTGTAGCGGATGCTTCAGGATATTTGGGATATGCCACATCACGCAATTCGTGTCGCGGAAGCCGTATTCGCGAAAGTGCATCACGTGTGGGATATATAGCCGCCGGCTGACGCTGGCTCCCACATCTATGACACTGCTGTTGGAGTGGATTATGTCCGGTCGGAAAGTTTTGGCTGTTTCGGCGATTGATTTTGTGGCCTTGAGATTGTCGAGGTGGTATTTAATTGCCTTTGGCGGATAGATCAGCCATTGACGCAGTGACGAAGGATATGCCGGCCATGCCACATGATATGGCGCCACTATCGTGGAGAATCCGTCATTCCGCAGAAGAGCGGTCAGCTCACCGTCTGCATCATTGCATACAGCCAGAATCTCATGACCTCGTGCGCGGAGCCCCCGTATGAGCGACATGCCCGACAGATTGGCGCCGCCGGCCAGACTTGTGTTATGGAATATAAAGAGTATTTTCATCACAGACAGTTTCCCGAATGGAAGACTTAATCATGATAAGACACATCTCCGTGCAGTCAGCATCCGTCATGACCTTACAAAGTTAACGTATAATTTTGTATTATGCAAGAGTCGGAGTTCGTCAGCAGGCAGGATTAATTACTTGCATCCGATTATAATAAAAGATGAAGGGGATAGTTATAGTAATGATAAGGTGTGGGCCAGGCTATTGGCCGCAGATAGCGGATGCTCTTGTCCATTATCTTTACATAATCACTGATTCATAAATATTTATGAAACGATACAACATAGCGGTGGCCGGCACAGGCTACGTAGGTATGAGTCTGGCCACACTGCTGGCACAGCATAATGATGTGACGGCGGTCGATGTGGTGGCCGAAAAGGTGGAGATGGTCAACCGGCGCGTCTCTCCGATTCAGGACGACTATATCGAAAAGTACCTCGCCGAAAAGGAACTCTCGCTCCGGGCCACCCTCGACGGGGTTGCCGCCTACGCCGGGGCCGACTTCGTGATCGTGGCCGCCCCGACCAATTATGACCCCGAAAAGAATTACTTCGACACATCAAAGGTGGAGCAGGTGATTGACTTGGTGCTCAGCGTCAATCCGGCCGCCACAATCGTTATAAAATCCACAATCCCCGTAGGCTACTGCCGATCGCTCTATCTCCGCTATGCCCGACAGGGTGTGGATCGGCTCAACTTGCTCTTTGCTCCGGAATTCCTGCGCGAGAGCAAGGCCCTCTACGACAATCTCTATCCGAGCCGCATTATAGTGGGTGTCCCCAAACTGATAGACGCCAAGGAATTTGATGAGGAAAATGAGGCCATATCGCGTCTGGCGGATATACCGTATCTGGCCGGGCAGGCTCGTCTGTTTGCCGACATGCTTCAGGCCGGGGCCATCGCTAAGGATATCCCGGTGCTGTTTATGGGGATGAAGGAGGCTGAGGCAGTGAAGCTCTTCGCCAATACGTATCTGGCTCTGCGTGTGAGCTACTTCAACGAACTCGACACCTATGCCGAGGTCAAGGGTCTCGACTCGCGAGCCATCATCGAGGGTATCGGGCTTGACCCGCGCATAGGCACCCACTACAATAATCCCTCTTTCGGCTATGGCGGGTATTGCCTGCCCAAGGACACGAAACAGTTACTGGCAAACTATGCTGATGTGCCGCAGAACATGATGTCGGCCATCGTGGAGAGCAACCGCACCCGCAAGGATTTCATAGCCGACCGTGTGCTCAAGAAGGCCGGATATTATGCCTATGCTGCCGGCAACAGTTATGACCACGGACGCGAACGGGAATGCACCATCGGGGTCTACCGCCTGACTATGAAATCGAACAGCGACAACTTCCGCCAGTCGTCGATTCAGGGTGTGATGAAACGCATAAAGGCCAAAGGGGCCACAGTGATAATATATGAGCCTACGCTTGCCGACGGCACTACGTTCTTCGGCAGCCGAGTGGTCAACGACCTTGAAGAGTTTAAAAGTCAGTCGGACGCCATTATAGCCAACCGATTCGATGCGGCGCTCGATGATGTGGCCGGCAAAGTATACACCCGTGATCTCTTCCGCAGAGACTGAACGTAATAGAAAAGACACAAAGACCTATGTGGAGATTATTTAAGTTCGTCAACCTGCTGTATCTGCTGGTGTCCAGTTTTATCTGGTTTTCATTCCTGTTGCCGCGTAATTATATCCCGATGATAGTGAGCGGGCTGATGCTCCTCTGTTTCGCATTCGGCAACTTCCGGACAAGGGTGACGCCGAGGGCTATAGGCATATTTATTATGGTGGTGATATATTCACTGTATTCAGCGTTTATCATCGATCCCAACTATGGCATCATCACCTTCCTGTCGTATGTTCCGGCCGTACTTCTGTTTGTGCTTGAAAAGAATTACCAGCAGAACCTGCTTGACTTCGTGACCAAGTGGTTTTGTATAATAATGGCTGTCAGTCTGGGTTTCTTTGCGATTCACTTTGTGGTGCCGCTACCCAATTTCCCCTTCCTGCCGCATGAGATATCCAACTCATACGCCACATTCGACAATTATTTCTTCTTCATGAAGACCAACATGTATCTGTCGGAGAATGCAGGGGTATTCCGTTTCGGCGGTCCTTTCCTTGAGCCGGGTCATCAATCGATGATATGCTGTCTGCTTCTGTTTGCCAATCGTTTCCAGATGCGGCGCCAGCCGTTGATGTGGGTGCTGCTGGTGTCTATCCTGCTGTCATTTTCACTTGCCGGATATCTCACACTGGCAATAGGATGGGCGTTTGTGAAGATACGTAATATATATTCGATGCTCGGAGTTGTAATGGTGCTGGCCGGCGCCTGGCTGTTTGTCACCGTGCTATGGAATGGCGGCGATAATGCAGTCAACAAGCTGATATTCGAGCGACTGGAGTATGACGACAAGAAGGGTATCAAGGGCAATAACCGCACACTCCGCCATACAGACTTTTTCTTTAAGGAGTGTATGAAGGACGGCACTGCTGTGCTCGGGGTGCGAACTCAAAAGGCGAGCACGCTCAAAATCAATGGCGCGGGTTATAAGATTTTTATCTTGCGTTACGGGATAGTGGGCACAGTACTGGTGGGTGTGCTCTATCTGATGATGATTCCCGGAGGGGCCAATCGCCGTTACGCCATAAGTTTCTTTGTGTTGATGGCGCTGATATTCCTGCAGCGTGCATATCCTTCGTGGTATTCATGGCTTTTCCCCTATGTGGTGGGGTTAGGCATAATGCGAAAAGAGAAATTCAGCTATATCAGTCAGGATTGTACGGCCATAGGTACTTCTGATCAGGTGACAGTGACAGAAAACTCCGATGAATCAAACCGGAGGAATGATTGTTAATACAATAGTTAAGTAAGTGTGGATGATTGAATGCCAATAAGTTGCAATAAGAGTCTTTATTGGTGCGATATGCTGGACAGTAGCATGTTACAGCATGTCATTTCAATAATCGCCGAACTATTGTGAATATAACCTCCAACTCATTTCCCCAAGGCGGCATACCATATGCCCTGAAGCCGGCGGGCACTTAAATCTAAAAAACCGCAATGCAGATTATAATGCTTTCGGGCGGATCGGGTTCACGATTGTGGCCTCTTTCCAATGATGCCCGGTCCAAACAGTTTCTGAAGCTCCTTCCGGTCAGCGGGTCGGAAGAGAGAGAGTCGATGGTGCAGCGTGTGGTGCGCCAGATTCGCGAGTCGGGTATATGCGCCGACCTCACAGTGGCCACGAGCCTGATACAGCGAGATGCCATCGAGTCGCAGCTCGGCAAGGATATCGCGGTGGTGACCGAACCCGAACGCCGCCGCACTCTCCCGGCCATCTGTCTGGCCACCGAGTATCTCTCGAAGGTAAAAGGTTGCCCGGACGATGAAGTGACCGTAGTGCTCCCCTGCGACCCCTATACCGGCCCGGGTTATTTCGAGGCCATCGCAAGGATGGGGGAGTGTGTCGAGAGGGATATGGCGCGACTGGTGCTGATGGGAATTCTTCCGACTTATCCTTCGGCCAAGTATGGATACGTGCAGCCTGACTATGCCGCTCCGCGTGAGGGAGCATATATGGTGAGCCGGTTTGTGGAGAAGCCCGATGTGGCCTCAGCCGAGCGTCTTATAGCCTCGAGGGCGTTATGGAACGGAGGAGTCTTTGCTTTCCGCCTGGGATATCTGCTCGAAATCTCCCGCCTTTATGTGGATTACCCGACTTTTGACGGAATCCGGGAGCATTATGATGAGTATCCTGCCAATAGTTTTGATTATGAGGTGGTGGAGCGTGAGACATCGATGGCGGTGGTGCCCTACGACGGCGACTGGCGCGACCTCGGCACATGGCTCACCCTTACCGACACGCTGAAGCATACTACCTATGGCAATGTGCTGACAGATGGGCGCCAACAGAACACTCATATAATCAACGAGCTTGATATACCGCTGATGTGCATCGGGACACGTGACCTCATCGTGGCGGCTTCGCCCGACGGGATACTTGTGAGCGAAAAGGGGCGCAGCGAGGATGTGAAACTCTTCGCAGGACGACTGAAGGACCGTCCGATGTTTGAGGAGCGCCGCTGGGGATGGTATAAGGTGATCGACCAGGTGGAGTTCGCCGACGGATTCTGCGCCTTGACGAAGCAGCTGACGGTCAATCCGGGATGTGCGCTGAGTTACCAGCAGCATGCGTGCCGCGACGAGGTCTGGACGTTTATCCAGGGAGAAGGGGAGGTAGTGCTCGACGGCGAGCGACATCCCGTGCGCCGTGGCGATACCATATTCATACCGAAAGGGTGCCGTCACGCCCTGCGTGCCGACACCATGCTGACGTTTATCGAAGTGCAGAGCGGCTCCAACCTCGTGGAAGGCGACATCACACGCTATCCCTACGACTGGAAGCTTTAGGCTTTAGGTTTTAGGCATTAGGCTTTCTACCCCCTCCCCGCGGAGCGGTTACATGGCCTGTTAACCGCGTACCGGCTGCGCGGCGTAGCCGAAGCAACCTGTGCGCGGCTAAAGCCCTCCCCACTTATTCTTTGTCGCGGAGCGACAACACTATACGTAGAGGCGTGGACTGTAAATGTATCCCCCGCTGTCGCGAAGCGACAGCGGGGGATAGTAGAGAGGAGACATGCAGTCCGCGCACAGACAGCTTGGGCTACGCCCATCTGTCTGGCCGCTTGTGTGCGGATAAGAGATACTTGGCGAGAGATACTTAGCGAGAGATGCTTAGCGTAGAATCTTTCTATAGATAGACTTCCCGTTCTCCAAATGGATGACGGCTAATAAGATGCCTGACGGGAGTCCGGCTAATGAAATGGATTTCTCATAACCTTTCCGTATGGTTGTCCCATCCAGATTCATCAGCATCGGGGGAGCTGCCGGCGCTTCGTCTCCGGTATATTCCAGCCAATCGGCATCTTCCTTCCATGGATCAGTCGCATTCTCACCTCTGCCCCCATTCTTAATCCTAAACACACCTACAGTGATATCTTCCGGGTCCCGGAGAGGCTCTCTGATTCTGAATCCAAAAGAAATCGAGTCCGAGTGCCATGGCATATAATATGATTCCTCTCCATTGGCGCCCACCACGTAGTGAGGGTATATTTCCCGGTCGTCGATAAGATGCATATGATCCATGCCGATACGGCTCCCCCCATTGTAGTATCCTTCCGCCAGGGTGTTCCCCATTAGGTCGAACCCTTCAGTAGAGGTGACATTGATCATTCCGGAATCAAGGGCATATCTTAGTATCTCCCGAAGCATATCAAGGCGTGAACCCGGACAAGGATACCATTCGTTCCACTCCGATATGCCGAGTGCCTCAGGGGGAGTAAGAGGGTCATTGAGAAAATCCATCGTAGCGAGAGGGTCTACCCATTCGTCGGGGTAATCACCCCCTTCCGATACGAGAGAACCGGGCAGATAATTACGCCAGCATTTCCGGTAGGCATGCAATCCCATGACGAGCCACCCCTTATGCTCCACGGCTCTGTCAATCCAATACTTGAAAAATTCGTACTGCTCGTCATCCCAGGTATTGTCATCAGTTCCCTCACCCTTGTAATTCGGGGCTGACTGACCTTCCATCATCAGTCGGGTAAGGGTGGAGCGGACCGGTGGAAGGTTATATTGGTCAGGAGGGACCATGTCGCAGAATCCGTACGGAGAGATGCCGTTAACCGCACTGCTGTACTGATGCGAACCGATGGCATTATGCTGCACCCAGACTTTGGAACGGAATCCGAATTCATCCGCCAATCTGAACCACTCGCCCCAGTGATAGTCGACATCATGTGAAGGCACATACATTCTGACGCGTCCGGATTCCGGATCTGCCGCATAGGGTTTAATCTCCCTCGCAGAGGCTTCGATCCATTCTTCATTGCCGGGCGCAGGGAAATATTGCCGCTGGGTCTGCAGGTCGTATACACTCGGGCACTCCGCTCCATTCCCCATATACTCATGTGAGGAAAGGAGCCGCAGGGCATACTCCGATGTAAGACTGTCGACAACCCAGTTGTTGAGATGCTCGCCAAGCACTTCCATAGAATGCGACATCACTTCCCATCCGCGTTCGTTTTGGAGACGCAGCATAATGCGGCCGTTATCGTTTATTGCGGGCGGCTCTGAAGTCATACCTATGCGTTTGCCCTCGGCGGAAAGACAACCTCGTATCCCTAGGCTTTCAAGCAGAGGATAAAGAATTGAGAAATAACCGTTGCGATCAGGCACTCCCGGCGCACCGCTTGAAGGAATCTTGAAATCCACTCCATCATCATCGTGTATGGTAAGCAATGCCGGTCCATTCCAGGGGTCGCCTGCTTTATGGAAATATCCCGGGATCCGGAGATCAAGGAGTGTATCGATAGGGTAGGGCATTTCGGTCACTTCCTCCAGATGTGGAATGAACTCAAAATATCCGGCGGGAATACTCACCCTGCAAGAGTCTGAGCCCAGTAAGCTCCACGACAGGGGTTGATCTTTTCCGATGATGGTAATAGTCCGTCCGTCGGGCGACAGTTCGATTAAGACCGGTAAATTATCCTCATTCCCTGTGGAATCAATATATGTCAATTTTATCCGGGAATGTAATGTATCCGCCGCCGGGATGTTAACTATAAGATGCCCCTCCAGATCATCTAAGAGGGGCAGGCGGAGAGTATCTATCCCATCGTAGGTGAATTGCGAATCTTCAAGCCGCAAGAGAGGTCCCTCCCATAGAGGGAAGATATACTCTTTAGCCTCAGAAAAATAAACCAACGAGGGCATCAAAAAAAGCGAAAGTATAGATATGTTTTTTTTAATTTCCATTCCGTAATTACATGGTTGCTGTCAGAGTTGGCAATAACCCGAACCTGGAGGAGATGACCGTATTCGCTCTCATTCAGTACGGCAAACGAAGCACTTCAAATCAGGATAACGCAGTCTCTCCAAGGTTGAAAGATATTTTCTGCAAAAATACAAAAAAAATATTTAAATATCTAAACTTTCTCAAACTAAAAACCTGCTCCCAACGCCTCATATATTGCAACAGCAACCGTCAGTTGCCCCGGGGAGGGGACGCGGGAGTCGCGGGAGTACTCTTGGAAAGATACTGACAGATGCCCGGGAATGAGATGCGAAGGACGCGAATGGCGCGAATGGACGCGGGACTGATGTGCTCAACGTGCCGGACGGCGCAGCCGAGAAAAGTGCCTCCCGCGCCTCCCGCGTCCCTCCCCTGTGTAGCAAGGGCGAGCCACTAAAATTAACCTTCGTGTATATAATAAGTGCCCCCGGTGCCGTAAGAAACATGAAACACCTCTGTACCCCTTAGAGTCCTCAGTGCCTCTGTGTCTACCCGGGCATCAGGGGCGAGCCACTAAAAGTAACCCCTCCGTGTCCTCCCAACCATCAGGGGCGGAGGCGGCAGAGCGTCTGGCGCAGTGCATCCTCAAGGCGTGCCCGCTCCGCCAGACGGTCATAAAGCGCCGAAGTCTCAGCGTAATACGCCGTCAGTGTGATCTGACCTGCATCAAGACTGCGGCGATAGAGTGAGAGTGTCTCGCGCATCAGCGAGAGATCATAAGTGGCAAGAGTGGCCCACTGCAACTGCAGCTGACGCATGTCGGCCGCGATGCGGGCCTCAGCCTCAGCCTCTGCGGCCTCAAGAGCCAGCTGACTTGCCGTAAGCCGTGCCTTGGCGGCGCGTATCTTGGAAGATGTGCCGTAGAGAGGGAGCGATATGCCCGCAAGCAGACCGTTGGCCGACTCACGCTCCTCTGTATTCCGGCGGTAGCCGAGGGTAATCGACGGCAACCATCCCGCACGGGCCACACTCACCCCCTGGCGTGCGGCTTCGGCTTCCGTCTCCGCGGCACGCACCGCCGGGTCGGCGGCAAGCAGCGCCGCCGCATCCGCCGATGCCTCTCCGAGTCGGGAGGCCGGCGAATCATGTTCCAAATCAGATAGATCGATGGGTTGCCCGCCGTTCAGCCCCTGCAGTGCATCCGCCTGGGCCTGGAGGTCGGCAGAGTTCTGCAGTAGTTCGCGACGCAGCTCCTGCAATTCCAGTTTTACCTTATTCACCTCAAGGATAGTGGACTTGCCATTCTCCAGACTCTTCTCATACAGGGCAAGCAGCGCCTCCGCGTCCGCGATGCGCATATCCAGAATCTCACGCTCCTCGCGCAGCAGGAGCAGTGTCAGCAACCGGCTTCGTGCATCCTGCCGGAACGCCCGCCGCTCGGCGGCAGCGGCCCCGTCGAGTGCCGCACGTTCGGCCGAAGCCTGACGGTTGCGCACCCCATAAAGGGTAGGAAAATCAAACTCCTGCGACACCACCATCTCCGAACTTGCCACACCGCTCACGCCACTGCGGAAAAACGGAGAGTATTCCACCGATAACGGAGGAAGTGTATTGTCGGCACGCAATTCAAGTTCGGTAGCCTCGTTGGAGGCTGCGGTGGCCCTTAGGGTCAGACTGTTGCGCTCGATTTCGGCGAGCGTTTCGCTGACTGTCGCACCGCTGGCCGGGAGTGCCGCGCTACAGATGAGTGAGAGGGAGGAGAATAGATATATGGCGATTCGTTTCATTGTAAATTCTGATTTTACGGCTCTGTCAGGGAAGGAGGATGCAGGATGCAGGATACAGGATACAGGATACAAGATATAGGATACGATGCCTTCTTATCCTCCCTCCGTCCTCAGACAGGGACTCCGTTATTGTTCGGCCTTCTTAAGGCGTAGATAGATTATCGGGATTATATAGAAATTCAGCAGGGTAGAGGTGATCAGACCGCCGAGTATCACCATCGCCATCGGAGCCTGTATCTCATTGCCGGGGAGGTCGCCGCGGGCAGCCAGCGGGATAAGTGCAAGTGCCGAGGTCAGGGCTGTCATCAGGATAGGGTTCATGCGGTCGGTGGCTCCGCGGGTCACACTCTCTCGAATCGCAACACCTTCGGAGTGCAACTGATTGAAACGCGTGATGAGCAACATGCCGTTGCGGGTGGCAATGCCGAAGAGGGATATGAACCCGATTATGGCCGGGATACTCACTTCGCCCGAAGTGAAACGCAGCACCAATACTCCGCCAATCAGCGCAAACGGCAGATTGAGAAGAATTGCGGCGCTTTCGCGCAGATTCCCGAATTCCAGATATAGCAGCAGGAAAATCACGAGTATGCTCAGCAATGAAGCGATGAAAAGAGTGCGCCCCGCTTCGCGCCGGCTTTCGAACTGACCGCCATACTCCAGATGATACCCTTCCGGCAGCTCCACGCCATCGGCTATGCGCGATCGTATATCTTCCATCACCGAGCCGACGTCGCGCCCGGCGGCATTGGCGGAAATCACGATTTTGCGTTTCACATTTTCGCGGCTGACCGAGGCCGGACCCGCCACCGAACGAATTTCGGCCACATCCGTAAGCGCCACATCAGCCTGTGCCGCCGGCGACCAGATGGTGAGATTCTCCAGATCCTCGATTGAATTACGCGCCGAGGCATGACCGCGCACCACCAGATCGAAACTTCTGTCGGCTTCGAAGATGCGTCCCACTTTCTCGCCGCCCAGCATCACGGCCACATACTCGTTGAAGGCCGGTTCGCTGATGCCGAGTCTCGCAAGCATCAGTGGTTTCGGCACGATATGTATCTCAGGACGCTCTATCTGCTGCTCTACATTCAGGTCGGCGATTCCCTCGATACCGGCAATCTCATCCTTGATGCGGTTGGCCGTCGAGAAGAGTGTAGGCAGGTCAGGTCCGAACAGCTTGATAGCAATCCCGGCGCGAGTGCCGCTCAGCATAGCGTCGATACGGTGGCTTATGGGCTGGCCGATTTCGATATTCGCTCCCTTGATTTCACTTAGCCTCGCGCGCACATCGGCCAGCATCTCCGCGTGCGGGCGTCCGGCCAGTTCGAACGGAGCTTCAATCTCAGACACATTCACACCAAGGGCGTGCTCATCGAGTTCGGCGCGCCCCGTTTTTCGGGCTACAGTCCTGATTTCCGGCACTTGCAGAAGTATCTCCTCCGCACGCCGTCCGATTGCCTCTGATTCGGCCAGCGACACTCCGGGCATTGTGCTGACATTGATAGTGAACGAACCCTCATTGAACGGAGGCAGGAAACTGCTGCCTAACGTAAAGAACACTCCGATGGCAAGTACGAAAATAGTCACGGTGGCTCCGAGCACACCCCGGCGATGGAGCAGCGCCCATTCAAGCGAACGTCCATACACACCCTTCAGACGGCGGGTAATCCAGGATTCCCGTTCCATATGCCGGGCATCGCTGTCGGCCTCCGGATGAGAAAGAAGCCATGAGCAAAGCACCGGAGTGAGCGTCAGCGCCACAAGTGTAGAGGCAAGAAGCGCTGTTATAAATGCGGCCCCCAGAGGAATCAGCATACGCCCCTCCATGCCGTTGAGGAAGAAGAGAGGCACGAAGCTTACGATAATGATAAGCGTAGAGTTTAGAATCGGCAGGCGCACCTCACGCGAGGCCTCAAACACCACATCGCGTATCCCACGTCTACGTTCAGGGGGAAGGGCATGGTTGAGGCGCAGATGTCGCCAGACATTCTCCACGTCCACGATGGCATCGTCCACCAGCGAACCGATGGCTATTGCCATACCTCCCAGACTCATGGTGTTGATGCTTTCGCCGAGCCAGCGTAGTGTTATAATCGTCACAAGAAGCGCCACAGGGATAGTGACAAGTGAAATCACTGTGGTGCGCACATTCCCCAGGAACAGGAAAAGGATTATCACCACAAATATGCCCCCTTCGATGAGCGATGTCTTCACATTCGAGATCGAGGCATCGATAAATGACGACTGGCGAAATATATCGGTAGCCACGCGCACATCCGCCGGAAACGAAGCCGAAGCGTCGGCCACCACTTCCTCCAGTCGCTCGGTGAGCGGGATGGTGCCGGTGCCGGGCTGTTTGGTGACTGTGAGCAACACCGCATCGCGAGCGCGCACAGAGGCGGCGCCAAGACGGGGTTCCTCGCCGCCGATGCGGATGTCGGCCACATCAGCCAGGCGCACCGGCCATTCACCGTCACTCTTCACCACGGCGTTTTCGAGACGCTGCATCACATCGGCCGAAGCCACGGCACGTATGGTGTATTCATTGCCATATTCATAGAGCACTCCGCCGGCAGGATTGTCGCCGATGCCGCGTGTGGCGGCCATGACATCTGCCACGGTCACCCCGTAATGGCGCATGCGCGGCGGATCGAGACGGATCTGATACTCCTTCATCTCACCTCCGATCACCGATACCTGCGCCACACCCTCCACCGAGAGCAGGCGCGGTCGCAGCTGCCATTCGGCAAGTGTGCGCAAATCAAGCATCGATGTGGCCGGAGTGCCCGGCTTAAGCGAGTCGGACGGGAGTGTGGTAAGGCCTACGATAAGCACTTCGCCTAATATCGATGATTGCGGACCCATGACCGGCGCATTCACTCCGGCGGGCAATTCTCCTGCCACGGCCGACAGTTTTTCGGCCACAATCTGCCTGGCCCGATATACATCGGTATCCCAGTCGAATTCCACCCATACCACCGAGAATCCGGCAGTGGATGAGGAGCGCACACGACGCACTCCCGAGGCCCCGTTGAGGGCGGTTTCTACGGGGAAGGTGACAAGTTGCTCCACCTCCCGGGCCGCCATTCCGCCGGCCTCGGTCATGACAGCTACGGTGGGGGCGTTGAGATCGGGAAATACATCGACTTCCGTGCGGTGGGCGGTCAGCAGTCCGGCAGCCACTATAAGCAAGGCCATCCCGGCTATGAGCAGACGGAAGTCGAGTGAGAATCGGATTATTCTGTCAAGTATGTTCATGATGTATGTTTTTTCGGTCCGGCGCATTGAGATTGATAATAGTCTTCCGCCTTAGGCCGCCAGAGTGTCAGTGTTCATGTGTATGGCCGGGTATGGCGTTGGATGCGGCGGCAAGGCGCACATGGGTGGCACCGGATGTGACGACTTCTTCGCCCGGCTTCAGTCCGGCGATAATCTCTACGCGGCGTCCGTCGCGGCGTCCGGGTGTCACGACACGGCGCTCATACCCTTCGGCATCGCGACGCACATATACCGTATATACACCCTGTTCCTCGCAGAGTGCCTGCAGCGGAATCGCCAGCACCCCCTCCTGAGTCTCGCCTATGAGCCATACCTCGGCGAAACTTCCGGCCACAATCCCGGGAGCATTGTCAAATTCGAAAATCACCGGTATGAAAGGCGACTGAGATGCACTCCCCGTGCCGTGAGAGATGATGCGTCCGTTGAGTTCGGCAAGCGAATAGGTATGTCCGGCACCTCCTCCGAGCCGGAAATTCGCAGATACTATTCCCGATGCTTCAGCTGCGAGTCGGCGCGGAAGGTCGGCCTGCAGCTGCAGACGCCGGTTGGAGGTAATGTTCATAAGCGGAGTCCCGGCCTCAACGTAATCCCCGTCCTTCACCAGGCAGGAGAGTACGAATCCGGCCCGCGGAGCGCTTACCGAGGTGCCTCTCGACGTGGCCTCGCATGCAAGTCTGGCGGTGCGCATGGCGGCCTCGGCCTCATCGAATTCCTGCCGGGTGGCAAGTTGCTCGGCATAGAGTCGCTCGATACGTGCGAATTCGCTTTCTGCCTTCTTCAGTTCGATGCGGGCGCGCGATGTGCGGTCGCCCTCCGGGAGTGCCGCTCCGGAGATAGAGAAAAGAGGAGTGCCGGCTCCGACCGGCATCCCTTCGCTCCACGGGCGGGCAAGACGCACTATTCCCGCCTGTGTGGCCACCGCCACACTCTCAGCTCCGGCAGCCGGAAGAATGCGGCCTGAAGTGGGTATGATATGGCTGAAAGGTGAAGTGGCCGCCTGTTCCACCACGACTCCGGCGGCCTTTGCGCTGCATTCCGGCAGGATTATTTCGCCTGATGAGGCGTGAGAATCCTCGCCGGCCTCGCTGTCGGCGTGATTGTGCGGGTCAGTATGGTCGTGCGGATCGTTGCCCCCGGAGTGGTCATGCCCCTCGTGGTCGTGACCATCGTGAGGGTCGTGAGATATGGCTGAAGCCGAGGCGTCATCATGACTGTGGCCACCGCAGGCCGATGCGCACAACATTAGCGCGGCCGATGCGACAAAGGCCGCCGACATCCGCATAGCGGCAGATGACAAATGAAATCGGGTGTATTTTATTGGCATAATACTATTTTTTAAGGGTAAATGGGGTTGATGCGACAAAGTTAGTGCAAAGGATTTGCAACTCAGTGTTATTTATATTATCTTTGCAGAAGAGTCTTGGCCGGCATTGGCAAATATGCCGGAATATCGGGTTGTATGCCGGAAATATGCCTGTCATGCCGCCGATAATTCCTACATATGGCTCCGGTGAGGCTCACTCCGCAAACTAATAAACTAAACTAATTGGCTTATGACAAATTTTGGAGATGCCGTAAGATTGTTCTTTCAGAACTATGCGAACTTCAACGGGCGTGCCAGCCGCTCCATGTACTGGTGGGTGTGTCTTTTAAACTGTATTGTATGTGTAGCCTGCATGATTGTGGGGTCTGTGGTCGGGAGCGAGACTCTTGGCAACATCCTGTGGGGAGTCTATGCTTTGGCAGTGTTAGTGCCATCGCTCGCCATCAGCGTGCGCCGCATGCATGATATCGGCAAAGGTGGCGGCTGGATTTTCATCAGCCTGATTCCGCTGGTGGGCGGTATCTGGTATCTGGTATTGGCATGTACCGACAGCGAGCCGTTCGACAATCGTTTTGGTCCGGTGCCTGTCGCTCCGATAGCAAAGTACTGATTGATATTTTCCGGCATGGCCTGCCGGCATCCTCAGGCGGGCCGACAGCTGATCCCTATTATGATTATGGCAATGTAGGCCGCAGAGCGATGTCGGGATTACATTGTCATGTCACGGCGCCGGAATCGATAATATTAAAGTTTTCAAAAAGAGAAGATGAAGGAAGCTGTAATGCTTATGGTGGCTTTGGCGGCGATAGGCGCCCCGGCCACGGCGTCGGCTCAGTTTAATCTGAAGAAAGCCGTCAACAGTGCTACAAAGGCCGTGCAGGCCATGACTCTCACTGATGCCCAGATGGCAGCCTATGTGAAGGAGTCGGTCGACTGGATGGACACTCACAATCCCGTGCCGGGAGAAGACGATCCGTACACGATACGTCTGCGCAAGCTCACGGAGGGTATCAAGGATGCCGATGGCATTCCGTTGAATTTCAAGGTATATGATGTGATTGATGTCAATGCTTTCGCCTGCCCTGACGGGTCGGTGCGCGTGTTCTCATCGCTGATGGATATTATGAACGATGATGAACTGCTTGGAATCATCGGGCATGAAATCGGCCACGTGCTCAAACATCATAGCAAGAATGCTTTTAAGACCGAATTGCTCACCGGCGCGCTGAAGGATGCAGTGGCTTCGACCGGCGGAGTAGCCGCCGCACTGACAGAGTCGCAGCTCGGCGACCTCGGCTCGGCTCTGGTCAATGCCAAGTATTCTCAGAAACAGGAGAAAGAAGCCGATGACTGTGGATATGATTTTCTGGTGGCCAACGGCAAGAATCCCTGGGGTATGGTGATGGCCTTTGAGAAGATGCAGAAGATGGAGGGCGATGCCGGAGTCAAGCCCGGTTATGTAGATAAGATGTTCTCATCGCATCCCGAGACAGAGGCACGCATCAAGGCTATGACCAAACGCTGCGAGAAGGATGGCTTTGTGCGTCCGGCAGCCACAGAAGCTGATTCGGCCGCTAAGTAAGTGGGCAACCCTGTAAACATAAGGGGTACATGTAAGCCTAAAGATTATAAATCAGACACAAGCGTGGATCCCTTTTACGGGGAATGTCAGATGTTTGAATTACAGAAACAAACCCTGATCACACGGGGCTGCCGACTCATTCGGGCTGGCGGCCCCGTCTTACTGTACGGCTCATCAGCGAGCGCAGACGCAGCCATCCCTCCTTGCCGAGAATGAATAGGGCCGTGTATTGGGCGCATTTGGCCAGACCGAAAAATACGACCCACAACGCTCCTTTGACGGCAAGCGGCATCGGGAGTAGCATCTGCAGGAATGATATGGCGTAGAAGAGGGCGCACAGCAGGGCTACGATACATCCTGTGCGGAAGGAGAGTCCTGCTGCCCAGCGGCGCAGACGCCGCCAGGAGTCGCTTATGGCAGGCGTTATTCCGTGAAAGGGGGATCTGTCAGTCATCGCGGTTGTAATCTTTATCGGTGCAAAGTTAGTTATAATTCTGGAGTCGTGCAACTTCCGGGGTGCAAGTATAATGCTTATTATGGTGTAAGACACAATAATCCCAAAAAAACTAAGATATGAGACTTGACAATCGCCGCACGAGCGGCAACATCGTTGACCGGCGATCATCGCGCGGCAGGATCATCGGTGTGGGGGGCGGAATAGTGGGTGTGATAATTGTGGCCGTGGTGACACTGCTCTCCGGAGGCGACCTTTCGCAAGTGGCCGGCAACGCCATGCAGATGCTCGGCGGCAGTGACGGCACGCAGCAGGCTGCCAGGGTGCCTGATGCGGAGGAGCAACAGTTGTACGACCTCAGTTCGAAGGTGCTGGCCGGCACGGAGGATGTATGGAGCCACATTTTCGAAAAGGAGGGATGGGGTGAGTATACACCTCCGAAGATGGTGATCTACAGCGGCTCGATTCAGACAGGGTGCGGTCAGGGCACGGCCCAGGTCGGACCGTTTTACTGTTCGGCCGACCAGACCGTATATCTCGACCTTGATTTCTTCAAGACGATGCAGCAGCAGATCGGAGCCTCGGGCGATTTTTGTTATGCGTATGTAATAGCGCATGAAGTGGGTCATCATGTGCAGTATCTGCTCGGCACGCTTGATAAGGCACATGCTGAGATGAACCGTCTGCCCGAGGCCGAGGCCAACCGGATCAGTGTGCGCCTGGAACTGCAGGCCGATTATTATGCCGGAGTATGGGGACATACCGACAATGAGCTTTTCTCCTCGCTCGAAGAAGGTGATGTGGAGGAGGCCGTCAATGCCGCCTCCAGGATAGGCGACGACTACCTGCAGAAGAAGGCTTATGGCCGCGAGATGCCGGAGACGTTCAACCACGGTCGTTCGGAATGGCGCGTGCGCTGGCTCTCCAAAGGATTGGAGAGTGGCGATCCAGAACAGGGCGATACCTTCTCAATACCCTATAGTTCACTCTGATGTCCTGCAAATCCTCTTTCGGGAATATAGCCGTCCGCGTGTCGGGCGGCTATCCGCATACTCGTTTGCTTCCGGGAATATCCATCCCCATGACTTTGTGTAAGGGGGTGCGCTAATCGCAGAGATGGCATATCTTTGAGTGACTGTAGGAAGGGCTCTGTCGGTCGGACGGGAAATGGCACGGCGGGTGGAGAGCCGCTGTTGAAATCCGCCCCCTTGCATATGCTGATATGAACCGATTGCTCACCATAAGTGTTATACGACTGTGACATGAGTTCTTGACAGACCTGATGTCGCATAATAGGGTGTCGCCCTTTTTCTCTTCCTCCCGGGAATCATTGTCGGCATCTGTCCGGACTTCGGCAGATGTGTATGTGATTCCGGGACTACCGTAATCCAGGGATATAGGACACACCGCATAATTTATTATAAATCATATCACGTACTATGAGAAGCATCACAACATTCGACATCCAGTATGCCCACCGATTCTACGGATTCAAGGGTGAGGCGCAGTATCTCCACGGACATACCGGCACTATGACCATAGAGGTGGAGGATACGGTAAACCAAGGCGTCAACATGGTATTCCCATGCAACGAAATCAAGAAGATTGCATGGGATGTGCTGAAGAATTTCGACCATGCACTGGTGCTGCGTGAAGACGACCCGCTGCTCCCTGCCGTACTCGGCGTCTACAAGGAACAGGGGATACTGGACGGACATCCGCAGAACACGATGAAGGGTCCGGCCTTTAAGACTGAATTGGCCACGGCTTATCCCGACTGTCGCCTGGTGGTGACCAAGGAGACCATGACGGTCGAAGGGATGATAAAAATCACTTACGGATTGCTGAAGGATAAGCTCAATATCGTCAAAATCACCTTTACGAGCGGTGATAACGAGGCTTCGGCCGAATTCCCTTCGGATAAGTCAATGGATCGCTGTCCGCTATGCGGCATTCTGCTCACAGAGGAGGGGGTATGCCCGAAGTGCGGTTATCGAAAGAAATCGTAAGATGAACCTTAGCCGGGAATATCCAGGTATATTGGCCGATGGAGGCGAAGAGGAAACGGAGACTGCGATAGCCGCAAACGCTCTGTTTGAAAGTTGCTATGACCGTTTCCTTGCCTTACGTACAATATTAAAACAGTGGACGCCCAACACGTTGCGCAGTATGCGGCGTGTCGGGCGTCTGGTGTGTCAGTTTACACCGCATCTGGATGTGGGACAGATTGACAAGGAGTGGTTGCACAGTTTCTGCCAGTATCAGCAGTCGCATTGTCTGAGGCAGCGGCCTGATGATATGGCGGCAGGATATTCTAATCCGGTAATACGTAAAAACTGCAGTGTGCTGAAGAGTTTTCTGCGTTGGCTTGCCGACTGCGGTATGATTGACCGCAAGATGGTAGATGAATGGGCGCCGATGGTTAAGACGGTGACACGTCCGGTGATATTCCTGACCTGTGAGGAGCTGACGCGATTTCTTTCAGTGGATGTGCGTGAAGGCTCGCCAATGCAGCGGGCACGTGATATATTCGCTTTCGCCTGCTTCACGGGGCTTCGCTACAGCGACATTATGAATCTGCGCAAGACTGATGTCAAGGCTGATTGTCTGCAGCTGACCACTGTCAAGACATCGGTGCAGCTTCGGATTGAGCTAAATGAGCATTCGCGTGCCTTGCTGGCGCGCTATATGCCGTTGCCCGGACAGAATGTGCTGCCGCATATGGACAATGCGCAACTGAATATCTATATAAAGAAAGTGGCAGAGGCCGCCGGCATCAATGAGCCACTCACAATCACTCAGTATTACGGGCGGGAGCGCCGGGCGGTGACACTGCCCAAGCATGCCCTGCTTTCTTGTCATGCCGGCAGGCGCACATTCATCTGCACGGCATTGGCTCTTGGCATAGCCCCTGACGTAATCATGAAATGGACCGGCCACAGCGACTATACAGCCATGCGCCCCTATATTGACATTGCCGATGCGGCACGTCGTGCGGCCATGTCGCGGTTCGATACGTTGCACCTTGATGTGCCCGAGTCCGACAAATGTCTCCGGACGGGTCATATCGGTTGATCCGGACACTTGCTTGACCCTTTGCACGGAATACATAACTCTACGATATAGCAATTGTCGGTTATGCGCCGGGAGTAAGAGTAATTATCCCCGAACAGAAGATTCAGACGGTGCAGGATATCTTTCGCGGGTGACGAGGGTATTTGGATGTGGCTGATAATCAGGTGTAAATGTTTGGAAATTAAAAAGAAAGAGCGGCCACACGGTCGCTCTCTCTCGATTCCACTATAAACTATATCTAACTAAACTTTACTCGCATACATCCATTCTCACGAATCGGTGGATGCTACCTTATTGCTTTTGTATCTTAGAAACACACCAGTCCGGCGGTTGGTTGGGTGGGTGGGCCGGGTTTAAGTTTATTCAACGTTACTTAACAGTAGGGGGTTATCCTGCTGATGGAGTTCTGTTGAAGACGATGATATACGGCTTGCGCGGCAGACGTCACATGATGCCTGATCAATCGGCTGAGGATGGCCGGAGCGGGGAATGACGGGGTGTGAGTCAGCGGAAGGCGTTGGCTGCCGGATCGTAGTTGAAGCCGGCATCGGCAAGGGTGCGGGTGAGAGCGGTCTGGTCGATGTCGAGATCTGCGCATAGGGTTGTGAGGTCGGGGTATTGGTCACGGAGTTTCATGTTGATGATGCTGTATAGCATCGCGGGGTCTTTGGGTAGTGTCATTTTTTGTAGGATTTGGATTATTAGGGTTTTGTGATTAATTTTGCAGTCGCTGATTGGGAGGGAATTTTCTCTGCTGAAGTCCGGAATCCGGATCGGGTTCATAGTCCCGGGCCTCAGCCTGTCGGCAATCGAATGGTCGCCGGGGGCAGGGCTTGAACTTAGTGCATAGAGTCCGGGCTTCGCGACAGGGGAACTATGGGGGTAAGTCATTACTGGCGGAGAGGATATTCTCGTTCTGCAGTGATGGCTTTGAAGTCGTCCCCACTGTCGGGTAACGTGGGAGCAGGGGTGTTTGTTTTATTTTCTGATGTAGAGATGGCATTATTTATGTATGATATTTTCGAGAGGCGCGGATTGCGCCGGATTGTGTTGGCGGGATGCGTGATTGTATCATGGCTTTTGACTGCTGATGCATTGGGTTGCACGAGCGCGATTGTGTCGGCTGATGCCTCGGCCTCTGGGCGTCCGTTACTGTGGAAGCATCGAGATACGTCGACAGTGGATAATAAGGTGGAGTATGTGTCGGCTGGAGCGGACGGAGGGTACTCTTATGTGGCGCTTTTCAATGCGTCGGACCGCAGTCTGAGCGAGGCGTGGATGGGAATGAATGAGGTTGGATTTGCGGTGATGAACACAGCGTCTTATAATATCAAGGCAGATAATGTGCCGGAGCGTCAGATGGACCGGGAGGGGTATGTGATGACGATTGCTTTGCGCACGTGCCGTAGTGTGGATGATTTTGAGCGTCTGCTTGATTCACTGCCGCGTCCGATGGGCGTGGAGGCTAATTTCGGGGTGATAGATGCCGCGGGGCACGGTGCGTATTTTGAGACGAATAATGATTCTTTTGTGAAGTATGATCTTGCGGATGCCGACGGCGGGGTGCTGATACGCACTAATTACAGTCATTCGGGTCGCGAGGGAGAGGGGTATGGATATGTGCGTGAGGCAAATGCGGAGTATTTGATATGTCCGGTGCTGCGTGGCGGGGGGAAGATATCGGCAGAGTATCTTACGGAGGATGTGTCGAGGAGTTTTTATCATGACGTGCGCCATGAGGATGCTTTGCAGGGCGCGGAGCGCTGGGCTGTGGATGAGGATTTTATACCGCGCTATAAGTCGACGGCTACGATTGTGATCGAGGGGATGCGTCCGGTGGAGGATGTGTCGGCATTGAGACGTGAGGATGTAGTGGGGGAATATGTGATGTGGACAGGTCTCGGATATCCGCCGTGTGCGGAGATTGTGCCGGTGTGGTGTGATGTCCGGGGGGTTCGTGATGATCTGCGGGGAACTGGGCCGGAGGGCACATCGCCGATGTGCAACGAGGTGAAGCGACGCCGCGGAGAGGTGTTCCCGGCGCGTCGCGGGGGAAATACGAAGTATATTGATCTTGAGAAGTTGCGTAATGCTGCAGGTATGGGGTATCTTCAGGTGCTTGTGCCACGCAATCGTGAGATTTATCGTGTGATTTCGGCACGTCGTGATACCGGAGAAATTCATTTCTGACGGAGATGGCGGTTAAGGATAATCTTCAGGAGTCTGCGGTGGAGACGGAGCGGTTCGCGGTGTCTCGTCGGACGCTTCTCGGGTGGTTGTACATACTGCATGGGCGGGTATTGACGTGGTGTATGGCTGTTGCTGCGGCCGTACCGGCGTGCCTGGCTGTGTGTCTGTCTGACTGGCGCTGGGTTGTGGTTTCGCTGATGATGGTGTGTATATTGACGCCTATGGCGATGGCGTTGCTGTATGTTAATTATGCACTGGATGGCGAGTGTGCGTATAATGTGTTGCCTCATACGCTTGCGTTGACCGAGGAAGGAGTCTTGGTCAGAGTGTATGTGCCTGAGATGAAGGATAAAGAGGCTGACGGTAATGTGGATGCTGACATACGCGGGGATAAATGGAATGATAAATGGGATGAGAAGTGGAATGAGAAGCGGACCGTCGATAGGGTGATTGATGGAGAAAGGGTAGAGAATAATGGGAGAAGTGAGGATGATGGGCCGAGTGTGCGTATGATGGAGATGATGATTCGGTACGGACGACTGAACGGAATCAGGTCGGGGCTGGATTCAGTGGCAGTATGGGGATATGGCCGGGCATTGGTGGTGATTCCGTCATCGGCTTTTGTGTCGGTTGACGGAATGGCCGGTTTTGTTGCGGCTCTGCGGGGCCGAGTCATGAATTAAGTAATTTGATGATATGAAGAGTAAGGAATATTGCTATAAGATAGCGATGGAGGTACGGGATTATGAGTTGGATACGGAAGCAATAGTGAATAATGCGAATTATCTGCATTATATGGAGCATACGAGGCATAAGTTCTGTGCGCAGTCGGGGGTGTCGTTTATGGATCTTCAGGCCAGAGGAATTATGGCTGTGGTGCGCAAGGTCGAGGTGGAGTATATCGAATCTCTTCGGAGCGGGGATACATTTGTGAGTGCTTTATGGCTTGAGCGTAAGGGGCCTCGGTTTATTTTTCATCAGGATATATTGAAGACAGATGATACGCTGGTGACACGTGCGTGTGTGACGTGTGTAATGCTTCGCGACGGTAAGCTGACGCGTGGAGATGAGGTGGCTGAGCTTTTTGCGCGCTACCTTTGATGACCTGCGGAATTATTTGGAGCATTGTCTCAACGTGGAGCCTCAACGGCAGTTGGAGATGTGAGTGGGATGGTATAATAAAGTGTCAGGTGAGTATGGCGGCATAACGGTTGCCGGGGTGGCGCAGGAGTACTCCATCGAATTCGAGATCGGATAAGAGGGCAATGATGCGCGAGACAGGGATGCCGGTGTGGTGGTGGATTTCATCTGGGAGCCTGGGTGAGGGTTGCTGGCGGAGATATTCGTAGATGACGTTCGCCTCGCCATCGAGTTCGGGGAATAGCGAGCGTTGGGAGGTGCCGATGCTTAGGCCGAGAGGTTGCCATCCGGTGAGTTCGATAAGGTCGGCTGCGGATGTGATGAGAGATGCCCTTTGAGTGCGGATAAGGTGGTTGCATCCGGCCGATATAGGGTCGGTAGCGCGTCCGGGTAGAGCCAGGACTTCGCGGTCGGCCTCAAAGGCGTGTCGTGCGGTTGACATCGCACCCCCTTTGATTTCGCTTTCAATTATGATTGTGGCATCGGCAAGTCCGGCCACGATTCTGTTGCGTTCGAGAAAGTTGGCCCGGAAAGGTTGTACTCCTGAAGGATATTGGGATATTATAGATCCTCCGGAGGCGATGATGCGTCGTGCAAGGTCGCGGTGCAGTGCCGGATATAGGGTGTCGAGTCCGTGTGCCACGACAGCTATTGTGTTGACTTTTGACTCGATTGCTGAAGAGTGAGCCACGGCATCTACGCCATATGCGAGTCCGCTGATGACGCATAGGTCGGGGAAGTATGCGGCCAGTTCGGATGTGAGGCGACGTGTGGCCTCGGCTCCGTAGGGAGTTATTTTACGGGTTCCTACGATGCTGACGGGGTGAGGCGTATTGAGATTGGTGTCGCCAAGCTGATATATTACCGGTGGTGGATATGCGATTTGCGACAGACGCATCGGATAGTCGGGGTCATCGGCATACATCACTCGTATTTGATGTCGTTCGATAAAGCGGAGTTCCTTTTCGGCGGCTGCAAGAGCTTCGGCTCGCCGGTGGGCATCGAGCTGGTGTGGCAACGGTTGCCCGAGGCTGGATGCGAGGCTGTTTTCGGATAGACTGAATAGTTCGTCAAGCGAAATTCCGGAGTCGGTCAGGGCATGCAGTGTATTTAGAGTGACCCCCTTCAAGAATGAGAGGGCCACTTTATAGATTGTCAGAGATGAGGATTCTGTATTCATTCAGGTGGATGATTGTTGGAGATCCTTTGCTAATCAAGTGATGATATGAGAATGCTTGTTTATCGGAAGCATCAGCGTTACACTACGACGGAGCACGTGCGTAATCCCGCACTGCATTTGCAGGCGTGCAGACTGACGTGTCGCCGTAGAGAAGAGTACGTAGGCTGAGGGAGATGGTCAGAAACGGTCGAGTACTGTCTCGATGAGTCGCCGCACAGCAGGCTTATAGTCGGTGTCGGCTTTTGTGAGTCTTCGTTCTGCGATGATACAGCATACGGTCATGGCGCGATGGCCGAGGAGGCGGGCAAGCCCTTGCAGACATGCCGATTCCATCTCGAAGTTGGTGACTGGGCGTCCCTGATAGCGGAATGATTCGATTTTCTCATTGAGGTCGGGATCTGCGAGAGGCAGACGCACCATGCGTCCCTGCGGGGCATAGAATCCGACGGCGGCAATGGTGAAGCCGTGAATCATGTCGTCGCGGCCGATGCGGCTGAGGAGTACGGGATCAGCATCGACAGTGTAGGGCGCGGCCCATGTCCGTAGCCATCCGGTGTGGGCGGTAAACTGGTGCTCAAACTCCAGGTCGCACACTTTGTCGCGGTCGGCGTAGAAATTAAGTATGCCGTCGAATCCGGTGCCTTTGGCTGCCATTACGAAGTCGCCGATGTGGATGTCGTCCTGAAGAGAACCGCTGGTCCCGATGCGCACCATGTTGAGGGTACGGTGAGTGGCGCGGACCGTGCGGGTCTGGAAATCGACGTTGGCCAGGGCATCGAGTTCGGTTACTACAATTTCTATGTTGTCGGGGCCGATGCCGTGAGATATGCACATTATTGGTTTGCCCTTATAGGAGCCGGCGATGGCATGGAATTCGCGGGAGGAGACGTTGTAATCGATTGTGTCGAAATATGAAGCCACCATGTCGACGCGTCCGGGGTCGCCAACAAGAATGATGTTGTCGCGCAGCTGGTCGGGGCGCAGGTGGATATGGAATGCGCTGCCGTCGGCATTGATGATAAGTTCGGAGGGAGGGATGATTCTGGTATTGTTCATGGTAAAGGTGGTATTAAAATTTTGAACGTTTGCTTAATAAAGGGCAATGTGACGGCTGCTGAACGATGGTGACTCCGGCTTGGAGAGATGTGTGAGGCGGCGGCACCGGTATCGCTCTGACGGGAGCGAGTGCCGCCGCTTCACGCAGGTATCATTGCCGGCCGGATCAGCGGTTGGCATACATTTCTTCGTAGTATTTCTGGTAGTCGCCGGAAGTGATGCGGTCTACCCAGGGCTGATTGTCGAGATACCATTTTACAGTTCTTTCAATTCCCTCTTCGAATTGCAGGGATGGTTCCCATCCGAGTTCCTTTTGAAGTTTGCGGCTGTCGATGGCATATCGCAGGTCATGACCGGCGCGGTCGGTGACGTAGGTGATCAGCGAGTCGCTGTAGCCTTCCGGATTGCCGAGCAGGCGGTCGACTGTGCGGATCAATACCTTTATGATATCGATATTCTTCCACTCGTTGAATCCGCCGATGTTGTAAGTGTCGGCCACCTTTCCTTTGTGGAATATGAGGTCGATGGCGCGGGCATGGTCTTCGACAAAGAGCCAGTCGCGCACGTTCTCACCCTTGCCGTATACGGGCAGAGGTTTGCGGTGGCGGATGTTGTTGATGAACAGGGGGATGAGCTTTTCGGGGAACTGGTATGGGCCGTAGTTGTTGGAGCAGTTGGTCACCAGAGTCGGCATACCGTAGGTGTCGTGGTAGGCGCGCACGAAGTGGTCGCTCGAGGCTTTGGATGCCGAGTATGGAGAGTGGGGATTATAGGGGGTGGATTCAACGAAGAATTCTTCGCCGTAGGCGTGGTGATGCTCCGAACTGGCCTTTGTGGAGAATGGGGATTCGATGCCTTGCGGGGCTGTGAGTTCGAGGGCTCCGTATACTTCATCGGTGGATATATGGTAGAAGAGTTTCCCTTCAAATTTTTCGGGGAGTGACTCCCAGTATTCACGGGCAGCCTGCAGAAGGGCGAGTGTGCCCATTACGTTGGTGCGGGCGAATGTGAACGGGTCGCGTATGGAACGGTCGACGTGGCTTTCGGCAGCCAGATGAATTATTCCGTCGATGTTGTTGTCGCGGATTATGCAGCGCATATCGTCAAGGTCGGCGATGTCGGCCTTGACGAAGCTATAGTTGGGAGCCTGTTCGATGTCGCTCAGATTGGCCAGATTTCCGGCATAAGTGAGTTTGTCGAGGTTGATTATGTGATATTCAGGGTATTTTTTGACAAATAGGCGCACCACATGGCTGCCGATGAACCCGGCACCGCCGGTGATGAGGATGTTTCGCTTGTAATTATTCATGTTATTGTCTGAGATCTGGTATCGGGATTGATAGTGGAGGGAGAGGATCGATATGTGACCACTGTTGCCAAGGCGCTGGCGCAGCAGCATCCGGCGTGTGGCGCATCGCGGCGGGCATACGCCCCATGACGAATCGCTATCGGGCGAGATTGTCGATACACTTGCGAAGCGAGTCGGTCCAGTAAGGGATTGTGGAGGCGAATGTGCGTTTGAATTTTGTCTTGTCGAGCACAGAATAGCTTGGTCGCACCACTTTAGAGGGGAACTCGTCGGAGTGGCATGGGCGTATGTCGCATCCGGCTTGTCCGGCATATTCGGCGATGTGGCGGGTGAAGTCATACCATGAGCAGACCCCCTCGTCGGAGTAATGGTATATCCCCTCGTAGCCATCGGTCATGCCGGAGTCGATGATTCTGACGATGGCTTCGGCCAGATCGCCGGCGTAAGTGGGTGTGCCTGCCTGATCGAACACTACGTTAAGTTCCTGTCGTTCGGCTGTCAGCCGGAGCATAGTCTTGAGGAAATTGTTGCCATATTCGCTGTAGAGCCAAGCGGTGCGTATTATGATGGCTTTTACTCCTGACCGGGCGATATACTGCTCTCCCAGTAGTTTGGTGCTGCCGTATACTCCGGTGGGGTTGGCGGGTTCATCTTCGGCACGCGGAGTGTTGCCGGAGTTGCCTCCGAATACGTAGTCAGTGGAAATGTGTATCAGCATTCCGCCGCGCGGTGCGAGTGCCTCGGCCAGATTGCGGGGTGCGTCGGCGTTGAGCACACGGGCGAAGTCGGCATCGTCCTCGGCTTTGTCGACATTGGTATATGCGGCGCAGTTGATTATAAGGTCGATGTCGTAAAAATCCACGGCCTCTCTGACGGCCCGGGCATCGGTGATGTCGAGTTCGGCCACATCGGTGAAGATATAATTGTTGCGGGGATCACGTGATGCCTTGCGGATTGAGGTGCCGAGCTGGCCGTTGGCCCCGGTGACGAGGATATTCATATGGTGAATTGATATATTATTGTATGGAGCCGGATCGGATTCTCCGTCTTGTCGGTCGGGTATGGCCGATGTGTGGAGGATGATTCGTGACTCCGTGGGCTTAGAATTCAAAAGGGGAGTCGAAGTCGCGCAGCATCGGATGGCGGGTATCCTTTTCGGAAAGGATGGCTTCGGCAGTATCGATATGCCAGTCGATGCCAAGCGAGGGATCGACAATAGAGATGCCGCCATCAGCTTCGGGCGCATAGTAATTGTCGCATTTATACTGGAATACGGCCTCGTCGCTGAGCACTGCAAATCCGTGCGCGAATCCTCGTGGAATGAAGAATTGCAGCTGGTTCTCATCTGAGAGTTCAACGGCTATATGGCGTCCGTATGAGGGTGACCCTTTGCGGATGTCGACTGCGACATCCAGTACGCGCCCACGCACACATCTCACGAGCTTGGCTTGCGTGAATGGCGGGCGTTGGAAGTGGAGTCCGCGCATCACGCCCCGGGAGGAGGCGCTCTGGTTGTCCTGCACGAAATCCACGTGATGACCGATGGCCTCGTCAAAGGCCTTGCGGTTGTAGCTTTCAAAGAAATAGCCGCGTGCGTCGGAGAATACTCTGGGTCGGAGTATCAGCACACCGTCAATATCTGTCTTTATAACTTCCATCTGATTTTTTTAAGGCCGTCAATCACTCGGCCTTTGATTTGTTATTTTTTTGGGGTGAGGTTGAGAGGGGAGTCCTTTGCTGAAGCTCTGTCGCGAGAGTGTGGATCAGAGGTTGCTGAGGTGCGTGCGGTCAAGCTCGTCGACAACTTTCATCAGGTAGCGGCCATACTGGTTTTTGAGCATCGGCCTTGCTATCTCCACTATCCGCTCGCGTGAGATCCATCCTTTACGGAATGCAATCCCTTCGAGACATGCTATTTTGAGGCCCTGGCGTTTCTCAAGCACTTCAACATAGATAGAGGCCTCTGCCAGACTGTCGTGAGTGCCGGTGTCGAGCCAGGCGAAGCCACGTGGCAGGACGCTGACTTTGAGTTGCCCTTTGTCGAGATAGGCCTGGTTGACGGTGGTGATTTCAAGTTCTCCACGTGCCGAAGGCTTGATGCCGGCTGCAACATCGACCACACTGTTGGGGTAGAAGTATAGACCTACGACTGCATAGTTAGACTTCGGGCAGGCGGGTTTTTCCTCAATTGAGAGGCAACGTCCGTCGGGGTCGAATTCGGCTACGCCATAGCGTTCAGGGTCATCGACCCAGTAGCCGAACACAGTGGCGCGGTCATTTCGTTCGGCGTCAATGACGGCCTGTTCGAGCATCGGGTTGAATCCTGCACCATGGAAGATGTTGTCGCCCAGTACGAGGCAGGCGGCATCATCACCGATGAAATCGCGCCCGATAATGAAAGCCTGTGCGAGCCCATCGGGAGATGGCTGTTCGGCATATTCAAAGCGCACACCATAGTCGGAGCCATCGCCAAGCAGCCGCTGGAATCCCGGAAGGTCGTGGGGCGTGGAGATGATGAGTATTTCCCGGATTCCGGCCGACATTAGAGTGGAAATCGGGTAATAAATCATCGGTTTGTCGTAGATTGGAAGCATTTGCTTCGATACGCCTTTCGTGATAGGGTAGAGGCGTGTGCCGGAGCCTCCGGCAAGTACGATTCCCTTCATTCAGATAACTGGATAATTTAGGTTATATTGATAGTCGGCCGAGGCATCATGGATCGGACCGGAGAGGATGCATACACACCGTCCGCCGCAAGAAAAAGATTACAGGTGTCTGACGGGGCTCTCGACCCAAAGATGGGCATGGCGACAAATCAGTACAAAAATAGCGAAAATCCCTTAACCTCACAAATTATAACACTCAAAAGATGGAAGCGGTCAAATTGCCGGCTCAGATCAGTAGGGTTATCCTGTTGGAATCTTTCAACCTGCCGGAATGTTTTCGGCAAATAATTAGGCGAAAAATTAGGTGGTGGAAATCACGGCTCTTTCATTTAACCTAAAATAAATAGCATATCTTCCCTTACCCGGTTC